>Ga0207683_10004259_pt1 | contig 12349 bp, 9 predicted proteins | sample KBSM73metaG_FD_184333 | JGI IMG/M metagenome (GOLD analysis project Ga0207683, IMG submission 184333) | Miscanthus rhizosphere microbial communities from Kellogg Biological Station, Michigan, USA - KBS M7-3 metaG (SPAdes) (version 2) | ecosystem: Host-associated > Plants > Roots > Rhizosphere >...
CATGCCTGTTGTTATCTCTCTTTTAAATTCATTTACCGGAGTTGCCGCAGCATGTGGTGGTTTTCTTTATGGTAATAAAGTAATGCTGACAGGAGGTATACTTGTTGGCGCTGCAGGTACGCTGCTTACCATATTAATGTGCAAGGCCATGAACCGGTCGTTGAAAAATGTGTTGATTGGTTCGTTTGGCGGCGGCGCAGCAGCAGCCGCGGCGAAAAAAGACCAGGGGAGTTACAAAGAAATCACGCTAAGCGATATGGCTGTTTTGATGAGCTATGCCAACAAAGTAATGATTGTTCCCGGTTATGGGTTAGCGGTGGCCCAGGCACAACATGCCTGTCATGAACTGGAAAAATTATTAGAGGGTAAAGGTGTGACGGTAAAATATGCGATTCATCCGGTTGCAGGGCGTATGCCGGGCCACATGAATGTACTACTTGCAGAAGCAGATGTTAGTTATGATAAGTTGTTGGAGATGGAAGAAGCGAATGATGAATTTCCAACCACGGATGTTGTTCTTGTGTTAGGCGCAAATGATGTAGTGAATCCTGCTGCAAAAACAGATCCTTCATCACCGATATATGGCATGCCTATACTGGATGTTGAACTGGCAAAGAATGTAATCGTTAATAAAAGAAGCATGAAACCAGGATATGCGGGGATTGAAAACGATTTGTTTTTTAGAAAGAAGACGTCTATGTTGTTTGGCGATGCAAAAAAAGTGTTGCAGGATCTGATCGCCGAAATAAAAAATATCTGATCGCGCCTGGTTCCCCGATATCGGATATGTTTTGAACCCTTACCTTCGAAGATGCCCTGTTAAAGATGAAACTTACATTAAGCTGAAAATTTCGTGATCAGCTGTACAGTGAACAAGGTCCAACGAAAGCTTAGCCGCCATACTAAAGTTGGGTACAAATCTAAAATCATACAACATGAGAAAATCATTTTTATTTTTCGTCTGCTTATTACTGGTAGTAGTTACCCGTGCACAGAAGGTAATGGGTTTTACAGATGCATCAGCCGCCAAACAAATTGATTGGGAGAAACAATTTGACGCAGGCCTCAAAGCGTCTGACCAGGATGAGTGGATGAAATTTTTGACTTCCCATCCCCATCATGTAGGCAGCCCGCATGATAAAGCGAATGCGGATTACCTGGCAAACCTTTTTAAACAATGGGGATATGAAACGGAGATTGCTGAATACTATGTTTTGTTTCCAACACCGAAAACAAGAGTTGTAGAACTGCTGGGTGCCAAACCATTCAAAGCGAAACTGGATGAACCTGCAGTACCCGGCGATAAAACAAGCGGGCAAAAGGCGGAACAATTACCGACATACAATGCTTATTCTGCAGATGGGGATGTTACGGCTGAATTGGTATTTGTGAATCGTGGCGTGCCGGCCGATTACGAAGAACTTGAAAGGATGGGTATAGATGTGAAGGGAAAAATTGTAATTGCGAAATACGGCGGATCATGGAGAGGTATAAAACCAAAAGTGGCAGCAGAACACGGTGCAGTTGGATGTATTATTTATTCAGATCCCGCCGATGATGGTTATGCAGAAGGCGATACTTATCCCGAAGGTGCATTTCGGCCCAAAGACGGGGCACAGCGTGGTTCGGTAATGGACATGCCCGTATACCCCGGTGATCCATTGACGCCCGGTCATGGGTCTACAAAAGATGCGCAAAGGTTGGATAGAAAAGACGCAATCACAATTATGAAGATTCCCGTGTTGCCGGTTTCTTACGCGGATGCGTTGCCGTTATTGCAATCGTTGAAAGGTGCGGTGGTGCCTGCAACGTGGAGAGGTGGTTTACCGATCACTTATCATGTTGGCCCCAGTGCGGATAAAGTGCATTTAAAACTTGCGTTCAACTGGGATACAAAACCATTGTATAATGTGATCGCAAAAATGAAAGGCAGCGAACTGCCCGATCAATGGGTAATACGCGGCAACCATCATGATGGTTGGGTAAATGGCGCGGAAGATCCGACCAGCGGAATGGTAGCGGAATTAAGTGAAGCAAAAGCTATAGGCGAATTGGCCAAGAAAGGTTTTCGCCCGAAAAGAACATTGGTATTTTGTGCATGGGATGGTGAAGAACCATCGTTGCTAGGATCAACAGAATGGGTGGAAGATCACCAGGATGAATTGAAACAAAAAGCTGTGGCGTATATTAACACAGATGGCAACAGCCGCGGTTTCGTAGGAGGTGCGGGTTCGCATACGCTTGAGCCTTTCTTCAATGAAATTATAAACGAAGTAATGGATCCGCAGACAAATGTTACCGTAAAAGAAAGGAGATATGCAAGAGCTGTAGTTGATGCAGACAAAACAGCCCGTGTCAAATTGATCGGTGATAAAAACATGAAGCTTGGCGCATTGGGCGCCGGCTCTGACTATTCGCCGTTTCTGCAGCACTTGGGTATCGCATCCATGAATTTGGGTTATGGCGGTGAAGGGCAGGGTGGTCAGTATCATTCCGTTTACGATTCGTATGATTATTTTACAAAGTTTATTGATCCTGGTTTTGCGTATGGCGTAGTATTGTCAAAAACAGCGGGAAGAACGATGCTTCGTTTAGCGAATGCAGAAGTATTACCAATAGATTTTAATAGTTTTTATAAAACGGTAAGCGGGTATGTGACTGAATTAAAAACGCTGCTGGAGAATAGCCGTACAGAAACTGAGCAATTGAACAAACTGGTGAAGGATAAATTATACGACCTGGCAAAAGATCCGGTAAAGCAATATAAATCTCCTGTTGCTAAGGATGATGTGCCTTTTATGAACTTCAGCAACCTCGAAAATAAACTGGTCGAATTGCAAAAGGCAGGTGATGAATTTCAAAAATTGTATCCGAACGCTTTAAAATTATCGGGTGATAAACTGAGTCAACTGAATTCTATTTTATACAAAGCGGAAAGAAGTTTGATTCAGCCAAACGGATTGCCGAGAAGGGATTGGTATAGGCACCAGATCTATGCACCGGGATATTATACAGGGTATGGCGTAAAAACGCTGCCCGGTATTCGTGAAGGTATTGAAGAGCGTCATTGGAAAGAAGCGCAGGATAATATTGAGATCGTAGCAAAGACACTGGATGCCTATACGCAGCAGGTGAATGCGGCGAATGCATTGCTAAAGTGAGCAGCGATGACATGCAGTCATGGCTACCGGGATTCAACTCTTCGGGTTATGCGGGGGAAACTGCATTTAAATGCTTCAAGCCGATCGTTGTCGTGCATTATTTTTTGGTTAGAAAGCAACTTCTTTCATGTTAGTTTTGCTGCGTGCAGGTACCAAAGCAATTAATAGAATCACTTGGCAACGTTGATGGTTTCGATCAACAGGCATTTGAAAATGTTCATGAGATACCCGAACAGGTAACTTCAATACGGTTAAATCCGTTGAAAACGAATTTGGATCATGACCTAAAAACTATTCACCGCCAGGTTCCCTGGACGAAATACGGTTATTATCTTTCTCAGCGTCCGTCATTCACATTCGATCCGCTTTTCCATGCCGGTTGTTACTATGTGCAGGAAGCGTCAAGTATGTTTTTGGAACAGGCGTTGAAACAAACTGTCGATTTATCCAAATCAATTAAAGTATTGGATCTGTGTGCAGCGCCCGGCGGTAAATCAACACATATACAATCGTTGATTTCAAAAGACAGCCTGCTTGTCAGTAACGAAGTGATAAAATCAAGAGCCAATATTTTAAAAGACAATATTATAAAATGGGGCAGTGAGAATGTTGTGGTGACGAACAATGATCCAAAAGATTTTGCCCGGCTGGAAAATTATTTTGATGTAATTGTCATCGATGCGCCTTGCAGCGGCAGTGGTTTGTTCCGGCGTGATGAAGAAGCGATGGATGAATGGAGTTTAAATAATGTAGCGCTTTGCAGTCAGCGGCAACAGCGTATACTGGCTGATGTATGGCCCTCCTTGACAAAAGATGGCATAATGATTTATTCTACCTGTTCTTATTCCAAAGAAGAAGACGAAGATATTCTCGATTGGATAGCAAAGCAGTTTGCCGTCAGCAGTCTGCAGTTGGCAGTTGATGAAAGCTGGAACATTTCGCCTGTACAGAGTAGCGATGGATGCTCAGGCTACAGGTTCTGGCCCTATAAAGTAAAAGGCGAAGGTTTTTTTATCGGTTGTTTTCAAAAGAAGGAGGGAGGTGATGAGTTTTCATTTCGTATAAAAAATAAAGCGGAACGATTAACGAATAAGGAAGTTGCTCTTGTTCAAAAATGGACGGCTGCCGCGGATCGCGGTTTATTTAAACATCATAACGAAGTGTATTCATTGACGGCCTCGTTGCAGGAAGAGATAAATGTTTTGATTTCCGCGCTGCGTGTACTTTACTCCGGTGTTGTAACCGGTGAGTTATTTAACGATAAGCTGGTACCGGCACATTCCCTTGCATTGAGTAAGCTGGTCAGTAAGCAGTTGCCGGGAATCGAACTAACAAAAGAAGATGCCATCCGTTACCTGCAAAAAAAAGATTTTCCGGTACACACAAAAGAACAAGGCTGGAACCTTATAAAATTTGAAGGATTTAATCTTGGCTGGGTAAAAGTTTTATCCAACCGGATCAATAATTATTATCCCAAAGAATTGAGGATTTTGAAAGACATTTAAGAAGCAAAATTCTGCATCTTTGTGCCCAAATAAAATAAATATGAAAAAACTGATCCTGTTGACAGTTGGGTGCTGTGGGTTGTTTCTTTTTTCTTTTTCACAAGATGACACGGTACTGGTGAGAACGGGGACCAAAGGATTATTCATCGAACATAAAATAACGGCAAAAGAAAATTTTTATTCCCTCGGCAGAACATTCAATGTTCACCCAAAACATCTTGCGTCGTTTAATGGATTGGATATGTCGAAAGGATTGAGTGTGGGCCAGGTGATCAATATTCCACTTTCTGATACAAACCTGAATCGCCGTGCGGCGGAAGGTATACCCGTGTATTATAAATCGCTGTTAAAGCAAACAGCGGGTTCAATCAGTGCCATCAGTAAAACACAGGCAGGAAACATCCGCAATTGGAACAATCTTCCTGATGACAATATACCTGCAGCGAAACCTGTAATTATTGGTTATTTAATTACTTCTGCTGATCCTGCTGCGGTCGCTGCGGATAATAGTGCTGCTGTAGTAAATGATGCCAAACCTGCAGTGGAGGAAAAAAAGGAAACGGTGAAAGAGCAACCGGTAACGCAGGATACATCGAAAGCAATTGCGACAGTGAAACCTGATTCGGTAAAAAAGGAAACAGTACCGGAGAAAAAAGAAGAAGTGCAAAAGCCGAGTGAAACTGCAAAAACGGATGTTGCCGGTGATGGTTATTTCAAAAATTATTTTGTTCAGCAAATAAAAAAATACCCGCTGTCAAAAGATCAGACTGTTACCTCAGGAATATTTAAAACAACAAGCGGATGGAACGACGGTAAGTATTATGCGTTGATCGATGGTGTGGAACCCGGTACGGTTATCAAAGTGATCAATCCTTCTAACAATAAGGCTGTATATGCAAAAGTGCTTGGGCAAATGAATGGCATTCCTCAAAACGTGGGCCTGGACATTCGCATCAGTAATGCGGCCGCTTCGATATTGGAGATAAAGGAGATGGATAAGTTTATTGTGAAGGTGAACTATTGACAGTATTGAAAGCATCGCAGGTCGATATTCTCTTTCTTTAACAAAAAAAGAGTCCCGGTTTTTCGCCGAAACCCGTTTATACGTTTAATGGCAAACCCATTTTGGCAAACCTTGTTACCGGTAGTATATCTTAATTGAAATGCTTTTTATTTAATTCCCCTGGTAATTTTTGAAGCAGTTTGATTTACTTCATAGTCAACAGAAGAAACATTTGTGACGTATGGCCGGCTTACAACTGCCTTTACAAGGTCAGAATGCATGAAGTTTTCCATTGCAGTTTTGTCTTCCCACAAATAGAAGCCGCCAAAAGTATTTTTTGCCTCATCAGTTAACCAAACTTTTGAAATGAGGCCTTTTACGTTTGCTAAAATGGGTGCATCCGGTTCCACCATTTGTTTCAGATAATCCGCCTGGGAAATATCTTTTAACTGATAAGTGATTAGTTGGGCTTGCATTATTCTATGGTTTAAGTGAATAATGATGCAAGGTAAAAATATTCCAAAACCAGAGTTATTCGTTTTCCGATACGGTGATGCGGAAGTAGTGGTGCGTTTCTTCACGCACCACCATATTTGTAGTTAATCTTTATCATTCACCTTCCTTAACCGGTTCACCCAAAGCCGATACGATTTCACTATTTTCCTTTAGCCTTATTCTGTTCAATAGTTTTTCAATTAAGATGATTAAAAATATCGCTACTACATTGAAATTGACTGCAAGCTCACTACCACCATTATTAATTTCAAACTGCCATGAGGAAAAACCAAAATTAAATTTCAATGCAAAAGATTCTGTAAGATCCAGGCCAATATTGAGAAATAATCCACTTATATATTGGAAACTATACCCTAATATGGAAAAACTTAGCGTCTGTAATATTTGGTTAACCCGGGAATAAGCTAATCCTTTCTTTATCTTCCGGAATAAAAGCAATCCGCAATAGATTGAATACAAATAAAGCCCGATAGCAAATACAACGATGAGTTGAGTGAAGCCTGGCAAAGAGCCGACACTTTTTACTAATGATAAAGTAACTGTTATGCCAATTAACCCACCAACAATCTGGTAATATTTTAGCACTTCTATTCCTGGCTTAATATCAGGTATCCTTGTTTGCATGAAAAAGGAATTTGAATTACTGAACTACCCCGATAAGTTGAGATAGTTGTTCTTTTAACCACAACGTTATGGCACCTGTTTTACCATTTCCAATCACATGATCATCCACCTGCAAAACAGGCAACACTTGTTTTGTGGTGCTCGTTATAAAAACTTCTTTAGCTTTTACGATATCTTCAATCGACACATTTTTTTCTTCAACAACAAACTTTCCTTTTGCAACCTCAATAAGATGCTTTCTTGTTACACCTTTTAAAATATTGTCGGCAGGAGTAATAATCCTGTCATCATTGGTGACGATAAAAATATTTGATCGCGGGCACTCCGTTACGATTCCACTTTTATGATATAAAACATCATCGGCTCCTTTTTCTGCAATAAATGGCTTTAACCAGATCGCCATTAAATAATCTATCGTTTTTACGTCGGGTAACTGCCGCTGATGTTCGTACGTCACCAGTTTCAATCCCTTTGAAAACTCGTTATGACTAAAGGACAGTGCTTTTTGTGTGATAATAAGATTCGGCTTTTTCAAAGAGTAGCCATCTTCAGAATAACCACCGGTTAAGGTGATTTTGATGCCGGAGTCGGGAATATTATTTTTTACGGATAACCCGTGCAGCACATTTTTCAATTCTTCTCTTGATTTGCCCACGGGCAGATGCATGCGCGAAGCAGAATAAAAAAAACGATCGAGGTGATCGTCGATAAAAATGAATTTGCCGTTGATGGTTTTGAAAAAATCAAAAATGCCATACCCGCGTTGTATAGCAAGATCGTTTACAAATAGTGCAGCTTTTTCTTCTGCAACGAATGAATCATTGATATATACGACGGAAGATTGAATAGCTTGTTAAATGTGGAACGTACTGGGCTCGAACCAGTGACCCCTACTCTGTCAAAGTAATGCTCTGAACCAACTGAGCTAACGTTCCTTGCCGGCAAAAATAGTGAATGAAATTATTTTTTCCTTCAGGCAACTTTCCGTTATTTAGTTTGTCTTTATAATATATGCCCAAATACCAGGTGACGATAAAGTTTGAAATGGGCGACGACTTCAGCGACCTGATTCCGCCCCATCGCACATATGTGAATTACCTGATCAACAATAATGTGATCGAGCATTATGCCGTCAGCATGGAAACACAGCGTGTATGGATCACAATGCACGGTGAAAGTAAGAAGGAAATCGGCAAAGTTTTATCCAAATCACCTCTTTATAAATACTGGACACTTGAAATAGACGAATTATTCGTACTCGATGGCCAGCATTATCGCCTTCCCGCTGTTCAACCTAACTAGCTTTTTCTTGCCCAGGCCGGTTTCAGTTTCAGCACTTTTTTATACACGGGGCAGGTTTCTACATGTGCACCGGGCAGGTAACCTGCACTCATCAGGAATTCATTCACGATCTCGCCACCTGTAAAGCGGAACGTTTGTTTAAACAGTTTCACCCATTCTTCCTTTGTTTTGGGATGATGGCTATCGAGCCAGTTTTTAAACGAACCCGATTCTTTCTGAATCTCTTTAATCTTCTTTGCATTTGAAATAGCGGCATCGATCTTTAACCGGTTGCGGATAATGCCCGCATCCTGCAGCAGCTTTTCTCTTTTCTTATCGGTATATCGAGCCACTTTATCGATGTCAAAATCATCAAATGCTTTAAAGAAATTATCTTTTTTTTTCAGGATAGTTTCCCAGCTCAGGCCTGCCTGGTTTATTTCCAGCACCAGCCTTGCGAAAAGATGATTATCATCTGCAATCGGGAAACCATATTCAGCATCATGGTAATGCCGGTGAACGGTATCCTTACCAGCGTTTTGAACAAAGTCGCAATAAGAAAATGCCATGTTGCAATCTATGATAAAAGATCAAAAAAATTTGAATAAAAAGGTGCAGACACCTATCTTTGCCGTCCCTAAAAAGGGAGCGTTTAGTTCTCCCGATGATCCCGATAGCTATCGGGATCGGGATGGTTCAGAGCATCCCGCATACTTGCGGGAGAGTCGGCGGATCAAAAAAAATAAAGGGAGTTTAGCTCTCCCGATGGCTATCGGGATGGTTCAACTAAAATAATAAAGGGAGTTTAGCTCAGCTGGTTCAGAGCATCTGCCTTACAAGCAGAGGGTCGGCGGTTCGATCCCGTCAACTCCCACTCAAAATTGGAAAGGGTTTCAGCGAATGTTGAAACCTTTTTTTATACACCTGGTTTAAACATGGTTTAAAACATTCGCGTTGGAAACAAATTCTTTCCTTTTAGTTTTTTGAACAATTGAGACACTTAATTTTTTAATTGTAATTCTATTGAAGTCGATACTTGCTACGCATTATTTTAGCTTATTATAACTTTGTTAAGCTGCAAAAAAATCTAATTACTCCCGAGTATAGCTAGGTTAATTACTAAACTTAAGTCAGTAGTTTGTCTTTCACTCATTTAATTTGTTTTAGTCTTTATTACCAATTTCAGTACCTTCAAATCATCGTACTTCCAAACCAAAAGGCCGGAGACGGGGTTGGGTTTGAGTTATGATATTATAAAGCCCCCGGCGAAGAGATAAAAGTGCAAACGAAAGAGGGAGAAGGTGCAGCTTTCGCTATCGAATTACCTATTCTTCAAAAGTACCTTGACGATATGAAGAACATTGTCCTTCTGCTGCTTTTTGTGCTAACCGTCCGCTATACCGTTGCGCAACAAAACGATCCCGACAGTTTAAAACAGGCCTTTCACAGTAGCCGGAACGATAGTATTCGGTTTGCTTTATCTCTTCAAATTGGCGAATCGTACGTGTATAAAAACAACGACAGCGCCCTGGTTTACATCCAAAAAACAACACCGCTTGTCAATCAAAGCGGCAATGCACTCTGGCAGGCACATGCACGTGTTGCAATGATGGGTTACTTCTTTGCCACCAACGATTTTGTGGCAAGCTTGAATCTAAGTCTCCAAAACATCGATGACTATTCCAGCTATCACGACCCATACGTGCTTGCCATGTCCATTACTTTTATGGCAATCATTTATGGGGGTAACGGATATCATGAGAAAGCCGTCGCCTCTCTGCAAAAAGTAATAGCTATGGTTGACACACTGCATTACGTCAATTCGCTGCACCGCATCCATTTTTTCAATTCTAAAGAAAAGCTACTGGTAGGTGCTTATATGAACCAGGCCGGCAACTATTTGAGTTTGCACAAGATGGATTCAGCTCTATGGTCCGCTCAAAAAGCATACGAAATCAACAGAAAAGGACAAGTCTACTGGGACTACCCGGCATATGCACTGGCGGAAATATATCAAAATATGGGGCAGGCAGATACTGCATTAGCGCTTTACAAAACAGGGGTATCCCTGGCGATAAAAGAACCCAACCTTCGAGACGTGGTGGACGGATATAACAGGATCGCCGCCCTTTACAAAGTGCGAAGCCAAACCGATTCGGCAACTGCTTATGCCCGAAAAGCTATCGCCCTGGAAATGCAAACCAACCTTCGTTTAGCCTTGGAAGCTGCCCTTTCTCTGAGTGAAATATACGAAAGCCAACACCGTAGCGACAGTGCCCTTTACTTTTACAAATACGCCATGGGCACAAAAGACAGCATATATAATTCGACACAATTTCAACAGGTGCAGAGTATTGCGTTTCAAGAGGAAATAAAAGAACGCGAACAGCGGCAGCAAGCCCAGTTGCAACAATCCCAATACCGCAACCGGGTAAAAATATTCATCTTCCTGGGCGTAGCGTTGGCCTTATTGTCTATCGCCCTTATCCTTTGGCGCAATAACAGGCATAAACAAAAAGCCAATGCATTGTTGCAAAGTAAGAACATCCAAATTGAGCGAACCCTTGCGAAGTTAAAATCTACCCAGGCCCAACTCATCCAACAAGAAAAAATGGCTTCACTGGGACAACTGACCGCAGGCATTGCACATGAAATTCAAAACCCTCTAAACTTTGTCAATAATTTTTCGGAAGTAAATAAAGAACTGCTTGATGAAATGGAGAATGAATTGAATGCCGGTAATAAAGAAGAAGTGATTTCTATTGCCAGGGATATAAAAGTAAATGAGGAAAAGATCAGCCTCCACGGCAAACGCGCCGATGCCATTGTAAAAGGCATGTTGCAACATTCACGTGTAAATACAGGACAAAAAGAATCAACAGATATCAATGCTTTAGCTGATGAGTATTTACGGTTGAGTTATCATGGCCTTCGTGGGAAAAATAATTCCCTGCCTGCCAGACAGGCAGGTTTCAATGTAACCATGAAAACAGAGTTTGATGAAACTATAGGAAAAATTAATATTGTTCCGCAGGATATAGGCAGGGTACTTTTTAATTTATTCAACAATGCATTTTATGCCGTAACTGAAAAAAAGATACAACAAGGTGAAGGCTATGAGCCAACAGTTTCAGTAAGCACAAAAAAAGTAAATGATAAAGTCGAGATAAAAGTGAAAGACAACGGTAATGGGATTCCACAAAAAGTATTGGATAAAATATTTCAGCCATTCTTTACTACCAAACCAACAGGGCAGGGAACAGGGTTGGGTTTATCGTTGAGTTATGATATTGTAAAAACACATGGCGGCGAAATTAAAGTGGATACTGCGGAGGGTGAATTTACTGAGTTTGTTATTCAGTTGCCCATAGCAGTGTAAATGTAAGATGAACTGTTAACTTCATTCTACGTATTGTTTGATTCAGTAGTGGCAATTACATTTCAGGCCACTGATCATGACTACCCCTGGTTCTTACTTGTTTAAAACCGTTGATAGTCAAAAATAATTCCCAGCATTTAGTTTTGAGCGGACGATAGGTCATAGGGTCAGGAAACCAGCGTTAATCTTTCAACTAAATCAGTTACTACATTAAAGTTTGCTTTGCCGACGTGTCTCCCGGCAACAATTTAAACTATCATTAAAACGACCGAGGGGACGCGTCGGTGTAACGATATTAAACAGGCATTTCATCGTACGTTCTACCATTCAAAATCCGTCCGGCGGCTTTTTTGTTCTTACCACCCCATTGTTTGAAAAAAAATGCGACGTCATTGTTCTTACATTGTTCCTGTATATCTAATACCCATTCAGGTTTCATAGGTCGGGGATTATGACCACTTTCACCACCGACAATTATCCAGTCAATTCCGGACATATTTAAATGACGCAAAGGCCCTATCAGTGGTTCCAGAGATAAGAATTTAACCCGGGCATTTGTCTTTCTCAAAAAATCAATGCGGTCTCTTACTTTGTCATTTTCAACAGAAACACCCATCCAGATATTATGTGTCCATTTCAATTCGTTGTGTAATTCAGATAACCGTTCCGCCCTTTTCGTTAAAACCTGGAAAATATGTTGAGGGTTTTCATTCATTACTTTGAAAACCTTTTGAATAAACTCAAGCGGAATATCATTATGAAACAAATCACTCATCGAATTGACAAATACGGTCTTGGGCGCCGTCCAGCGCAAAGGCTCAGCAAGTTTATCCGGCACAATTCGAAGATCGAAGCCTTGCTCATACGGATGCCCCGGCAC
>Ga0207683_10004260_pt1 | contig 12346 bp, 9 predicted proteins | sample KBSM73metaG_FD_184333 | JGI IMG/M metagenome (GOLD analysis project Ga0207683, IMG submission 184333) | Miscanthus rhizosphere microbial communities from Kellogg Biological Station, Michigan, USA - KBS M7-3 metaG (SPAdes) (version 2) | ecosystem: Host-associated > Plants > Roots > Rhizosphere >...
GAGGCGAGTGGGTCAACGAGAACGAGATGTCGCGCGATTTCCTGGCGTTCCCGCGCGGCGAGCTCCTTGGCATCTCGGCACTGTCATGGATTTCGCTCGCGGTTGCCGCGGCGTTCGTCTTCGTGATGCAGCGTTCGAAGACGGCGCGGGATCTGTATGCGGCCGGCGGCAACCCGGAGGCGGCAAACTACTCCGGCATCGATCCGGGGCGCATGCAGTTTCTGGCGTACACCACGTGCGGAGCCATCGCCGGGGTATGCGGCTATCTGTGGGTGTCGCGATTCGCCGTGGCCTACACCGACATCGCGCTGGGTTTCGAGCTTTCCGTGATCGCCGCCTGCCTGATCGGCGGCGTTGCAATCTCCGGTGGAGCGGGCACGGCCGCCGGTGTGGTGCTTGGTTGCCTGTTCATAGGCATCATTCGCAGCAGTCTGCCGCTCGTGGGAATTTCGGCGTTCTGGCAGATGTTCATCAATGGCGCCGTCATTCTCGTCGCAGTGCTCCTGAGTGCGCGGCAGCGGCAATTCAAACGCACCATCCTCGAGGCGCGTGCATGAAGGCAACCAGTTTCCTGCGCTGGGAGGCCATGCTCGCGGCGGTGCTGATAGCCGCGTTCATCGTGTTCTCGATGCTGTCGCCTTATTTCCTGAGCGTCGACACGCTGTCCGACGCAACTTTCAACTTCACGGAGCGCGCGATTGTGGCGTTGCCGCTCGCGCTGCTGATCATTGCGGGCGAGATCGACATCTCGGTGGCCGCCATCATCGCGCTGGCTTCGGTTGCGATGGGGCTGGGATCGGCGCAGGGCATCGGTTCTGCGGGTCTCGTCGTCATCGGCCTCGGCACGGGATTGTTAGCCGGCTGCATCAACGGCGCACTCGTCACGATCGGCCGTGTTCCCTCCATCGTCGCGACCATCGGTACGATGACCTTGTTTCGTGGCGCGGCCTATGCCGTGCTGGGTGATCGCGTGCTCAAGGACTACCCGGCCTCGTTCGCAAGCTTCGGTCAGGGTTACCTCATCGGCCCGATTTCCATCGAGCTCACGCTATTCACGCTGTTCGCAATATTGTTCGCCGTGTTCCTGCATCGCACCCGCTGGGGCCGGGTCACGTTCGCCGTCGGTGCCAATCCGGTGGCGAGCCGCTATTCGGGCATTGCCGTGAATCGTTACCGGTTTGCCCTGTTCGCACTGACCGGGCTGTTCAGCGGGGTAGCAGCGGTGCTGCTGACGTCGCGCCTGGGTTCGACGCGTCCGTCGATTGCGCAAGGCTGGGAGCTCGAAATCATCAGCATGGTGATCCTGGGTGGCGTATCGGTCTGGGGCGGCAAGGGCAGCATTCTCGGAGTGGTGCTCGCCGCGCTGGTATTCGGCCTCACGACTTTCGGACTCGGGCTCATGAACATTCCCGGCATCGTGCTTTCGATCTTCACCGGCTTCCTCCTGATCCTCGTGGTGGCGGTGCCTGCATTGGTGAACCGCCGATGAGCGCGCAGGCCGCGTTGATCGCCGTCTTCGACGTCGGCAAGACGAATGCGAAACTCACGCTGATCGATCCGGCGCTCGGCCAGGAAGTGTGGAGCGCGCGCCGCGCCAACAATATCGTGCAAGGCGCGGCCTGCCGGGAACTCGACATCGCCGGCATCGAGGCCTGGCTGCTCGAGTCGCTGCGCAATGCACCCGGACGCGAGCGCATCGCGGTCATCGTGCCGATCGCGCACGGCGCCGCCGCGGTACTCGTCGACCGCGCAGGCGAAGTGGTGGTCGCACCCGATTACGAAGACCCCTGTTTCGACGATGTGAGCGAGGAATATCTGCCTCTGCGCGACAGCTTCTCGCTGACGTTCTCACCCAATCTGCCGTTGGGGCTCAACCTCGGACGACAGCTGTTCTATCTACAGACAGTGTGCGCGGATTTGTTTCAGCGGGCCGCGCACGTGTTGATGTACCCCCAATACTGGTCGTGGCGTCTGTCAGGGGCCATGGCGGTCGAAGTCACGTCGCTCGGCACCCACACCGACCTGTGGCGCCCGCACGAGCAGGCCTATTCATCGCTGGCCCGCAAGCAGGGCTGGGCGCGCATGATGCCGCCGCAACGCGCCGCCAGCGAACGGCTGGGCCGCATCAGGCCGAGTGTGGCAGACGCGACCGGGCTCAACGCTGGCTGTGAAGTCTCATGTGGCATTCATGACTCGAACGCGTCGTACCTGCGCTTCCTCATGGACCGCGAGCGCGAGGCGTTCACTGTCGTGTCGAGCGGGACATGGACCATCGTCATGGCAAACCGCGGCGATTTGCGTCGGCTCGTCGAACAGCGCGACATGCTCGCCAACGTCAATGCATTCGGCTCGCCCGTGGCCACCGCCCGATACATGGGCGGCCGCGAGTACGAAGCGATTGCGCAAAGTGGCGACGAGCCTACCGTGGACGCCGTGATCGAGGTGCTGTCGCGGGGTGCAATCGCGCTGCCATCTTTCGCGAGCGCCGGCCCTTTCGCCGGCAGGCCGGGACGGCTCGAGGGCGTGGAGTCACTGCAGGGCACCGGGCGGGCTGCGCTTGCCACGGTGTACTCGGCGCTGATGACCGCGGTGCTCATCGAATCTCTGGGCACCGCGGGAGAGATATTCGTCGATGGTCCGCTCGCGCGGAATCCCCTGTTTGCGAGGTTGTTAGCCGCCTGCGTGCCGGTGGGCACGGTTCGCACGTATCCCGAAGGCGGCGGCACACGTGTTGCCGCGCATCTCGCCGGCATACCATCGCCGGCGCCGGGAGCCTTGCATTCGGTGGCGCCGCTGAAACTGCCGGGCCTGCTCGAATACCAGGCCAACTGGCGCCACCGGCTCGAAGAGGGCTGACTCAACTGGTGTGTTTTGCCACCTCGACCATGTAGGTGTGCACGTCGCCATGCATGTTCGAGCGGAAGATCAGCCACTTGCCATCGCGCGTGAAGAAGACGTTCGGCTCCAGCCGGTAGTCGTGTTTCTTCATGTCGACCAGCCTCTCGGCCTGCAGAGTTCCAGGGTGCACCAGGTCGTCGGCGTTCGGCGCGGAGATTCCCGCGACATCGGGAATCGCCTGCGGCGTGAATAGATAGAGCCACTTGCCGTCCCTGGCGTGCGCGACCATCTCCTCGTCACCGCCGTCGCCGGCGAACGTCTTGCCATCGGGTGAGATGTTGAAATGGACCGACCATTGGTCGCGATCCACGTGGTACCAGCGCCGTTTTCCATCAGCCGCCGCAGCCGCGAGCCAGAATACCTCGCCGCGCGGCGTCTGCAGGTCGTACCAGATCGTGCTGCCGTTCACGTCGAAGAACTCGTGGCCGGCGATCTCCATGTTCATCGAGCGGCGGTGAACGATGCGGGGTTCCTCTCCGAGCCGCATCGACCAGACGCGGTCCACGCGATGCCAGGGTCCCTCATGGCAGAACATCAGCGTCTTCGGATCGGTCGGTGAGAACTGCACGTGGTTCAGCCAGTCGGTGGAGCGATGGATGATGGTCTGCTCGCCGGTGGTGGTGTTCACCGTGAACATCGCCATGGGAATCCTGGCCTGTTCACGCTGCAGCAACCGCACCTCCTTGGCCTCGGCGAAAGTCAGGGGCTTGCCATCGTTGCCCGTGGCCGCGTAATTGGCGTCGAATCGCGGATCGCGCGGGCCTTGCTCGAGCTGGTACGCGCGCTCTGCATACACGCCTAACAGCAATGTCTCATCGGCATTCACCGAGCCGATGAAGCCGCGTTCGATCTGCGCGATGCGGCGTGGCTTCCCTCCGCTCACCGGTACCGTGAATACGGAAGTCGGCGTCTGCTGCTCGGAATTGCCGCCGCCCTCGCTGCGCGAGAAATACACGAGGCCGGTTTTCCGGCCAACGAACAAGGCGCGCACTTTGCCGGGGACGACAAGAGTGTTCTTGCGGGTTGCGATCTCGATGGCCACGATGCCGGCCGCACTCTCGGCGATCACGAAGCGGCCGTCGGGCGTGAGGCTGTTCTGGTGGAAGTACAGCGAGCGCGTACCCGCGACACTCGAGAGGCGGATTATCCGGTGCCCGGTCGCGGGGTCGATCCAGTCACCCGGCGTTTCGCTGCTGGCCGTGGCAGCTGTGTCGGCCGAAAGCGCGTCGCCCGCCAGGCCAACAATTAACGCCCAGGCCACCAGACCGTATGTGAGTCGCATGCATTTCCCCCGGGATGCGCCAAGGTGCGCGTGATCGAATATGCACAATTGTGATTGATACGGCAAAGGCCGTGCGGAGAACGCTTTCCGCGAGCAAAACGACGCTATGCGCTAAAACACTCACGGCGGGCCTCGAAAAGACGCGAATTCAATGAAGCGGAGCCGTGGATTCAGCGCAACAGCAAGCCCCATGTGATCGCTCACATCGTCAATTTTCAGGGTTCGTAGTCCAAAAACTTGCAATAACGCTCAATCAGAGGCAAGTTCGCGCACAGGTCAATCGTCCACGGGCGCTTCGCGATGGCGTGCTGCGTCCAATCAACCACTTTGGGGGGCCAGCTGTGGTGTCAATCAAGCGTCGTGTTTTCAATACCAAGTCGCCAGGAGTTACCTGTGCATTGGCGGGTCTGGCAATCGCCGCGAGCTCGCAGGTTTCCGCACAGCAGGCAGCATCCGCTGGCGGCGAGGAACTCGAAGAAGTGATCGTCAGCGGTATCCGTGCGTCCATGCGCGACTCGCTCGCGGTCAAGCGCGAATCCATCCAGGTGGTGGACGCGATCTCCGCCGAAGACGTCGGCGATTTCCCCGACAAGAACATCGGTGAAGCGCTTCAGCGCGTGCCCGGCGTGCAGATCACTCGCCAGGATGGCGAAGGACGCGCCGTCAGCATCCGTGGCGCCGACCAATCACTGATACGCGTCGAGCTCAATGGCGTTTCGGCGTTGTCGCTCACCGTGGGTGGCGGCCGCGACGTCGACTTCCGAGATCTGCCGGTGGAATTCGTATCGCGAGTGGAAGTCGTGAAAACACCGACACCCGAAATGACCGAGGGCGGAATCGGCACGGTGCGCGTGATCACGCGCAAACCATTCGATAACCCTGAAGGGTATCTCGCCGGCTCCGTGCAGGGTGTCTACAGTGATCTTGCGGACGCCACGGATCCGAAAATTGCGCTCATCGGCAGCAGGAATTTCTTCGACAACACGCTCGGCGTCCTGCTGTCAGCCCAATACGAACAACGACACATCGACAGCAACAACGCACGCACTACGGGCTGGTTGCGTCGTGCGCCGACTGCGACCGGGCCGGGCGCGACCCCGGGCCGCGGAACCGACGTCAATGCGGACGGAACGCTCGACTGGATTCCGGAAATCCCGCGCTACATCATCGATCGCCGCGAGACGACTCGTGAGGCTTTCAACGGTGTCGTGCAGTGGAAGCCGAGCGAAAACTTCTCCATGTACTTCGACGGCACCTATTCCAAGGGCCAGGAAGACGTCAGCAGCATGCTCATGCAGCTCGGCGGCGCCGCCGGGCTCATCGACTACGCCAATTCGCGTGTCGGCGCGGACAATACCGTCAGCCACATCGAACTCACCAGCAGCACCGCGTTCCCGATCGATCTCGCCTATCGCAACATCAACGGCCAGCTCGAGCGCGAGCAGTACAACGCGATGATCGGTGGCGAGTGGTCGAACGAGAAATGGAAACTCGACGGCCGCGTGAACTACGCGCGCGGCGAAGTGCAAAACGACGAGAAGAACTCCACCGCGACGATTTTCGGCCTGCCACGCCTCATCGTCGACTACACCGGCAGCGAAGGGGCGCCTAACTTCTCATTCCCCGGCATCGACACCACGGACGGAGCGCTCGTCAACAACCTCGCCGCGGTATTCAACCCGCGCAACAACAACCAGGAAGAAGACGGCGCGCAATTCAACGTGGAGTTCAAGCCGGAGATCGACTGGCTTCCGTCCGTCAAGGCAGGCGTCGAGAAGCGTACGCTCACGATGGAGAGCCTGTTGTTCGCGCGCACGATCCAGCTCACCAGCCGGACACCGACGCCGGCCAGTGCCGGTGCGACCACGACGGTCGCGGTTCCCCAGGCGACAATCGCAGGTATCGTGAATACCAACTCAGGTACCAACGACGTGCCGTTCTTCGATACCGGCGATCTCGGTTTCGGTGGGGGTATCAAGTTCTGGAATGACAATGGTGATCCGACTTACGAGGCCACCATCGCGGCCAGCGGTCTCACCATGGATCCGTACGGCGCCAATACGAATCCGGGCACGAATGGGACTTTCCAGAATTACCTCGACACCTGGTCGGTGGAAGAGGAAACGCTGGCCGGATACCTGCAGGCCTCATTCGTGTTCGACAACTCCGTCGTGCCCGTGAGCGCGCTGCTCGGCGTGCGCTACTTCGACACGAACACGTTGTCCGAGGGTTACAACCGTGTGCAGCAAGGCGCGGTCATCAGCTTCCCGACGGCTTCCCAGGCGGGCGGCTATACCGACTGGTTGCCGTCCATCAATCTTCGCTTTGACTTCACCGACAAGTTCGTCGGCCGCGTCACCGCGGGCGAGGTCATGGCGCGGCCGAATCCGGCGCAGATGGCTTTCCGGCGCTCGACCGACATCATCGGCCTCACCGGTACCCGCGGAAATCCCGACCTGCTGCCGTTCAGCGCCACGCAGTACGACGCGGGTTTCGAGTACTACCTCTCGGATGTCAGCTACGTTTCCGCCGCGGCCTTCCGCACGGAAATCTCCAGGTTCATCGTCAATACCTCAGCGCCCGAAACGATCGATGGCATCACGTACAACATCACCCGTCCGGTGAATGGCGTCGACGAGGTCACCATCGACGGATTCGAATTGGGTGGCCAGCTCGCGTTCGACTTCCTGCCGGGAGCCTGGAAGAACTTCGGCATCATGGCGAATGCCACGATTTCCGACGACAAAGGTTTCAAGGGCACCAACCTCCTGACTGGCGAACTGCTGCCGTTCCCGGGCGTGTCCGAGCTCAGCTACAACGCTTCGCTCTACTATGAAAATGAAACCTTCAGCGTCCGCACCGCCTACAACTGGCGGGAGAGCTGGCTGATCAACCCGGCCGGTCGCGGCGGTCTGCCGGAGTTCAATGACGACTACGGCACACTCGACGCATCGGCGAGCTGGAACGCGAATGCCAATTTCACGGTGTTCCTGGACGTGGTGAACCTCCTCGATGAACAGCGAGTGGAGTTCAACAACCCGTTCCGCCGCATCGGCAACGAGACGTTCGGCCAGCGGCTCTTCCTTGGAGTGCGCGCGAAGTTCTGACCGGGGATTGGGGTTAGTCAGCACGGGCGGGCGGACGAATGTCCGTCCGCCCCTTGGTTCGCCCGCGCTTCGATTGCGACGGATTCGCATTGGCATTCGCATATCTGAAATTGTGGTCGGGCTGAACTACCATGCTCGCCCCCGACAACATCCGACTTCAGGGAATGCCATGACCGACTCACCACTCGAAACGAAACTCACCAAGAAGGTCATCGACAGCCTGAACCGCATCCTCGAGCTCGAGCTCGCCGGCGTGGTGCGCTACATGCACTACAGCTTCATGATCTTCGGCCACAACCGCATCCCGATCGTCGCATGGTTGCGCGACCAGTCCAATGAATCCAATGCGCACGCGATCCTGGCCGGCGAACACATCACGGCATTCGGCGGACATCCTTCGCTCAAGATCGGATCATTGCTCGAGACGCACAAACACGACGTCAATGAGATCCTCAAAGAGGCCTACAAGCACGAGAAGGAAGGCCTCGACGAATATCACGTCTTGTTGGGGCTGGTTGCCGGCCAGAGCGTGTTGCTCGAGGAATATGCGCGCGACCAGATCGCCGCCGAAGAGATGCACCTGGCTGACATCCGCAAGATGATGCGCAAGCCCGGTTCGCTCTAGACGCTAACTATCGGCGGCAGCGGCGCCGCGTTCCAGGAATCGCAGCGACCACTCGAGCGGAGTTTCCGCATCGTGCTTGTAAACGTGTCGCCATTCTGGCGGCGCGCGCTCGCGCCAGCAGCGCTCCGTCGAGCCGCCGATCAGCACCACCGGGCCCGGTGGAAGTTCAAAGCCCCGTGCGCTGGCGAAATTTTCAATGGCGGATGGACTCCAGAAGCAATACCCGGGCGGCGCGCCTGCGGGAGTCTCCGAAGCACGCAAGGCCGCAAGCTCCTGCACCAGATTTTCGGGCGCTACCGTCGAATACACCGCCTGGGCGTGCACGCGCAGGCGCTGCGACAGCGTTGCCACTGCCGCCTGGTGTTCGGGCTGACGCAGAGCAACGTCACTGGTCGGGTAGAAAACATCCGCGCAATCGGGAATTACCGGCGAGTCCACGACTGCCTGTGCGAGCTCGCGCACGCCCCCATGCGCTGCAAGGCCGACGCGGATACCCCGAGCCTCGAGCGTTGCCGAAGTGGTCGGTGCAATGGCGGCGACGAGGATGCCCTGCGGTACATCGATGCGCGCAGCGGCAGCGCGGCTGGTCACGAAGAGCAACGCCGTGCCCGAGGCGCCGATGCGCCGAAGCTCTGGCCAGTCGTGCCACCGGTGATCGATGCAGGGTATCGCGAGCGCAGTGAGGCCTTGCCGCCGCAGCTGGATGACCAGGCTGTCGGCGTGGGGCTGCGATTTGGTGACTATCCAGGTAAACGGCAATGTAACAACTCCGTCATGGATGTTAGCCCCGGGGAACCGGCACTGTGTGAGGCATGACATAGCTGTGACAGTCGCGTGGATTGTGCGCCGTACGCTTTCACTTGATTTCCCTGGAGTTAACGATGAATCCGCGTGAGCGATTCCTGGCTGCCGTGCGCGGCGACGCGCTCGACCGACCGCCGGTCTGGCTGATGCGGCAGGCGGGACGTTATTTGCCGGGCTATCGCGCGCTGCGCGCCGAGCACAGTTTCTGGGACGTCTGCCAGAACCCGGAGCTGTCCACCCGGGCCGCGCTCGAGCCTTTGGATCGATATGCGCTCGACGCCGCCATCGTGTTCTCCGACATCCTCGTCGTCCCGCTCGCGATGGGTCTGGGCGTGACCTTTGGACCCGGCGAAGGGCCGCGGATTGCCAAGCCGTTGCGCAGCGGCGCCGACTTCGATGCGTGGCAGCTCGATGGTGTTCTCGACCGCATCGCCTATCTGCCTCGCGCCGTCGCGCACCTCAAACAGACGCTCAACGATCGCTACGGCATCCTGGGTTTTGCCGGCGCGCCGTTCACGCTGTTTGCGTATTGCGTCGAAGGCGGTGGCAGCGACGACTTCCGCGAAGCGCGCACACTCATGCATCGCGACCCAGGTCTCGCGAAGCGCGCGTTGGCGACGATCGCCGACGTGGTCGCCGACCTGTTGTTGGCCCAGGTCGACGCGGGTGCCGACGCAGTGCAGTTGTTCGATTCGTGGGGCGGATTGCTGGCTCCCGATGAATACCGCGACTTCGCGCTGCCGGCGCTGCAACGCATTACCGCGAAGCTGAATGCCCGCAAAGTACCCACGTTGTTGTTCGTGCGCGGCGGACATCACCTGCTGCCGTTGCTCGGCGAAAGCGGGGTCACGGGCTTTTCGCTCGACTGGCGCACCGAGTGGCAGGTGGCGCGGGATCTGTATCCGAAGCATCTGCTGCAGGGAAACATCGACCCGGTGTTGTTGTTAGGCAGCGCCGACGTCATTCGTCAGCGGACGCGTGCCTTGCTCGAGACGATGAAGAAGTCCACGGGCGGGCGAAACTGCATTCTCAATCTCGGTCACGGCATCCTGCCCGGCACGCCGCCGGAAACAGTGGCGGCGCTGGTGGAGACCGCCGCGGAATTCAGCTGAGACCGCCATGATCCCGCTGGCTCTCGTCGGCATGAGTTATCGCGAGGCGCCCTCCGCGGTCCGCGCGGCACTCGCCGCCTTTGATTCGGATATCAGCGGGCCTTCACGGCAACTGCTCGAAGCCGAAGAAATCACCGGCGTAGTTCGTATCGAAAGCTGCGCGCGCGTCGAGTGGCTGCTGGCGTCCGCGCGGCCCGCGTGGGCGGCGGAGCTCTTTGGCGCTGCGCTGATCGGCGCCGCGGAAAACCCGGATCGCATCCGCCCACGGGTACGGCATGGCGTTGCCGCGGTAGGCGGGCTACTGCGCGTGGCTGCGGGGCTCGATTCCGTGGCCCAGGGCGAACATGCCATTGGCAATCAGGTGCTGCGCTCATTCGAGCGCGCCCACGAAGCCGGCACCGTCTGCCGCAGTCTGCACGTGGCGTGGCGCGGGGTCGGAGAGTTGTTAGGCCGCGCACGGCGCATTCTGCCGCAGGGCCGTACCGGCGGAGTGCAGGCGTTGGTGGTGCAACGGCTCGTGACCGTGCCGCGCGACGCGCCCATCGCGGTTTTCGGCCTCGGCGAAATCGGCCAGGCCATGCTGCGTGCGCTCGCCGACGCGGGTTTCTCGGCGGTGGAGAGTTTCAATCGCGCCAGCATTCGCGCCTTCGAAGGCGCCGTGCAGCGCGCACACACGTTGATCATTGCGAGCGGCGCGCCGCACGCGTGGCTCACCCTGCCTGCCGCCACGGCAAGCCAACAGGTCTTCGATCTCGGCAGTCCACTGCAGCTGCTCGCCGCTCCCGGATGGAAGGTCACGGCGCTCGACGAGCTTCTCGATGGCAACGGCGCGGTGCTGCCGGAAAGCGAGTTCGCGGCGCTCGAAATCGAATGCGCGAGCGGTGCCGAAAGGATCTGCCACACGTTGTTGCAGCCACCGCCGAGCGACAAGCTCGCGGCGATGACCGCGATGCGCACGGAATTCATGCAGAACAAACTACCCGCGTTGCTCGAAGGCATGCCACCCCAGCGCGCGCGCAAGGTCACTTCCGAGGTAAACGCCATGCTGCACCAGTTCATCTCCGCGGCGAGGCGCGAGCCATGAAGCCGAAAGCCATCGGCAGCCGCGGCAGCGATCTCGCGCTCTGGCAGTCGCGCACCGTACTTGCGGCGCTGCGCAGCGCGGCGCCTGCGCCCGTCTGGCACTCCGACATCACCGTCATCGCCACGCGCGGCGATCTGGATCCGTCACCATTGCTCGTCGGCAAAATGGAGAAGGGTTTCTTCACGCGTGAGCTCGAACTGGCGCTGCTCGATGAGCGCATCGACCTGGTCGTTCACTCGTTGAAAGATCTGCCGACGGCGGAACCTTCCGGGCTTTCAAATCGAACGATCTTGCCGCGCGCCGTTCCTGCCGACTGGCTCTTGGTGCGCCACGAATTTCACGCGCCGCGTGAGGATGGACTGCTGCCGCTGAAAGCCGGCACTCGCGTCGGCGCTTCTTCTCTGCGACGTAGTGCCTTGCTCGGGCAATTCGCTCCGCAGGCGACCTCCGTGCCGTTGCGGGGAAATGTACCGACGCGTTTGCGCAAACTCGCCGAAGGGCAGGGCGTGGACGCCATCGTGCTGGCGGCCGCCGGACTCACGCGTCTGCAGCTCGATCTGTCTGCCTTCGCGGTGATCGAGCTGCCGCCCGAATGGTGGGTGCCTGCGCCCGGGCAGGGCGCGCTGGCGGCGCAGTGCCGGGCCGGCGACCAGGAAATCGAAGCGCAGATTGCGTTGCTAGCCGATCCTGCCTGTGTCGAGGCGACGCGTTGGGAGCGGGAATTCCTGCGCGTCATCGAAGGCGGCTGTTCCACTCCTTTCGGCTGCTACGTTGCCGGCGATCGGGTGCATCTGGGGCTAGCTACCGAACGCGGCTGGACCGCGCATACCACCGAGCTTCCACGTCATTTGCCAGAAGGATCACCACGTGAATCATTCATCCGCGGAGCCGTCGCGAGCTGCAAGCCCGTCGAATTTGCCGAAACTTTCGCAGGCGGCATCGGCCGGGCTGTACGCGCGCGCTGAAGCGCTGATACCCGCGGGCGTCTCCAGCCCAGTGCGGGCTTTTCGCAAGGTGGGCGGCACGCCGGTATTTTTTCGTGAGGCGAAAGGCGCATACGCCATCGACGAAGACGGCAACCGTTATCTCGACTTCTGCATGGCCTGGGGCCCGCTGATCCTGGGTCACGCGCATCCGCGCGTCGTCGATGCGGTGCAACGTGCCGCGGCCGTCGGCCTGGCCTTCGGCACTGCGCACCGCGCCGAAGGCGAGCTGGCCGAACGTGTGCTTGCGGCATATCCCTACGCGAAGCTGGTGAGGTTCGTAGTCAGCGGCACTGAGGCCGTGGCCACCGCAGTGCGAATTGCGCGTGCCTCCAACGGCCGCCGCCGCATTCTCAAGTTCGACGGCTGCTACCACGGACACGTCGACTCGCTCATGGTCAAAGCCGGCAGCGGCGTGATCACGCAAGGTCTGGCCGACAGCGCGGGCGTG
>Ga0207683_10004264_pt1 | contig 12341 bp, 10 predicted proteins | sample KBSM73metaG_FD_184333 | JGI IMG/M metagenome (GOLD analysis project Ga0207683, IMG submission 184333) | Miscanthus rhizosphere microbial communities from Kellogg Biological Station, Michigan, USA - KBS M7-3 metaG (SPAdes) (version 2) | ecosystem: Host-associated > Plants > Roots > Rhizosphere >...
TGCCGAACACGGCAATCGTTTGCGGAAAGTATCCCATCGTCCCGAGCGTAGCCGCGAGCACCCGCGCGGCGTGCGGATTGTGCGCGACGTCGAGGACGATTGCGGGGCGGCCCGGAAGCACCTGGAAGCGCCCGGGGAGACTCACGGCGCATAGACCCGCGCGAATCGCGCCCGCGTCCACGTGCAGCCGATCGTGCAAGAGCCCGACGACCGCGAGCGCCGTCGCCGCGTTCGCGAGCTGGTACGCGCCGCGCAACGACGGAACGGGCAGCCCGAAGCGATCGCCGCCGGGACCCCAGTATCGCCACTGCCGATCTTCGGCGACGTAGCCAAAGTCGCGGCCGATCTGCAGGAACGGCGCGCCGATGGCGCGAGCGTGCTCGGTCATCGTCGGCGGCGGATCGGGCTCGGCGCAGACCACCGGTCGCGCGGCGCGAAAGATGCCCGCCTTCTCGTACGCGATGTCGGCGCGCGTCGGACCGAGGTAATCCATGTGATCGAGATCGATGGTCGTCACCACCGCGACATCGGCGGAGATGACGTTGACCGCATCGAGGCGCCCGCCGAGCCCCACTTCCAGGATCACGGCGTCGAGCCCGGCGCGCGAGAACGCGTGGAACGCGGCGAGCGTGCCGTATTCGAAGTAAGTGAGCGGCACGTCCCCGCGCGCGTCCTCGACGGCGTTGAACGCGGCGACGAGCGCGGCATCGTCCTGCGGCTCGCCGCCGACGCGCACGCGCTCGTTGTAGCGCAGAAGGTGCGGCGACGTGTACAGCCCCGTCCGATAGCCGGCGCTGCGCAGCACGGATTCGAGCATCGCGCAGGTCGAGCCCTTGCCGTTCGTGCCCGTCACGGTGACGACGGGGCAGTCGAGCGGCGCCCGCATTCTCGCGTGCACCTGCGCGACCCGGTCGAGGCCGAGCGCGATGGCCTTCGGATGCAGTGTTTCGAGGTACGCGAGCCAATCGGCGAGCGTGGCGGGGCGATTCATCGGCGTGGTCGTGTCATCCCATCGATTGCGGCGCCCACACGTACCCCGCCGTCCTCCAACACTTCAGTCGGCCTTCGCGGCACGGGTGCAGGCGCCGCAGACCGATCGCCGTGGTCGGTGCCGTGCACGGGATCGAGGACGTCAGTCCACCAAACCGTGTTCAGGACGCGGGCGCGGGCTGGCCGGTCAGGTGCGCGAGGAATCGCGCGAGCTCGTCCTTCAATTGCCGGCGGTCGACGATCATGTCGATCGCGCCCTTTTCCACGAGGAATTCGGCGCGCTGGAAGCCGTCGGGCAGTTTCTCGCGCACGGTCTGCTCGATCACGCGCGGCCCGGCGAAGCCGATGAGCGCGCCGGGCTCCGCGAGCACGATGTCCGCGACGAACGCGAACGACGCCGAAACGCCGCCCATCGTCGGATCGGTGAGGATCGAGATGAACGGCAGCCGCGCCTTCGTGAGCTCCTGCAGCACCGCCGTCGTCTTCGCCATCTGGAACAGCGAATTGACGCCCTCCTGCATCCGCGCGCCGCCCGAGGCCGAGATGCAGACGAACGGAATGCGGTTCTCGTAGGCGACGCGCACGCCGCGCACGAAGCGTTCGCCGACGACCGAGCCCATCGAGCCCCCCATGAACTCGAACTCGAAGCATGCAAGCACCAGCGGCACGCCTTTGATGCTTCCCTGCAGCACGATGAGGGCATCGGTCTCGCCCGTCTCGTCGAGCGCCGCCATCAAACGCTCGGGGTACTTCTTCTGGTCCTTGAACTTGAGGCTGTCGACGGGGACGACTTCCGAGCCGATCTCGAACCGGCCTTCCGGGTCGAGCAGCTGCTCGATCCGCTCGCGCGCCGGCACGCGGACGTGGAAGTTGCACTTGGGGCAAACGAAGAGATTGTTTTCGAGGTCGGTGCGATAGAGGACGGCTTCGCACGAAGGGCACTTGATCCACAGGCCTTCCGGCACCGCCATCTTCTTGACGCCGGGCGTGCTCGTGATCCGCGGCGGCAACAGCTTTTGCAGCCAGCTCATTCGATATCCCCCTTCGAATCCGGCGCCTTGCACGACGGTCGGCGTCGACCCGTCATGCCGCGCGCCTTTGCATCGAGTCGAGCGCCTTGCGAATGCCGCCGAGCCAGGCGCCCGCGCGATCGGCTGCGCCGTCCGCGGGACCGGCTTCGATCTCCTGGATCAGCCGGCTGCCGATGACGACCGCATCGGCATCGGCGGCGATCGCCTGCGCGCTCGCCGCGTCGCGGATGCCGAAGCCCACGCCGACGGGAATCCTGACGTGCTTCCTGATCTCCGCCACCTTCTTGCGCACCTCGCCGGTGTCGAGGTGCCCCGCGCCGGTCACGCCCTTCAGCGAAACGTAGTACACGTAGCCGCGCGCGAGCTTCGCCACGGCGGCGATCCTCGCCTCCGGCGTTGTCGGCGCGAGCAGGAAGATGAGCGCGATGCCCCGCGCCGCGAGAAGCTCGCCGAACTCTTCGGCTTCCTCGGGCGGATAGTCGACGACGAGCACGCCGTCCACGCCGGCCTCGCGCGCGCGATCGGCGAACGCGACCGTGCCCATCGCCTCGATCGGATTCGCATAGCCCATGAGCACGATCGGCGTCGCGGCGTTGCCTTTGCGGAACGCCCGCACGATGTCGAGCACCATCGCGAGGCCGACCCCCTGCGCGAGCGCACGTTCCGAAGCGCGCTGGATGACGGGACCGTCGGCCATCGGATCGGAAAACGGAACGCCAAGCTCGATCACGTCCGCGCCAGCCGTCACCAGCGCATCGAGGATCGGCAGCGTATGCGCGGGGGTCGGATCGCCTACGGTGACGTACGGGATGAGCGCCGTGCGGCCCGCCGCGCGAAGCTCGGCGAACGCGGCGTCGATGCGATTCATTCCCGGCGTCGCCCGCGGCAACCGGCTAGAACCCAAGACCCGAGCGCTCGGCGACCGTGTGCATGTCCTTGTCGCCGCGGCCCGAGAGGTTGACGAGCAGGATCTTGTCCTTCGGCAGCGTGGCCGCGAGGCGTGCGGCATAGGCGAGCGCATGCGCGGATTCGAGCGCCGGAATGATGCCTTCGATGCGGCAGCAGTCGTGGAACGCAGCGAGCGCTTCGGCGTCGGTGATCGACACGTATTCCGCGCGGCCCGTGTCCTTGAGCCACGCGTGCTCAGGCCCCACGCCGGGATAGTCGAGTCCCGCCGATATCGAATGCGTGGGGATGATCTGGCCGTCCGCGTCCTGCAGCAGATACGTGCGGTTGCCGTGCAGCACTCCCGGCCGCCCGGCGGAGAGCGACGCGGCGTGCCGGCCCGTGTCGATGCCGTCACCGGCGGCTTCGACGCCGATGAGGCGCACGCCGGCGCGCGGAATGTACGGATAGAAGAGCCCGATCGCATTCGATCCGCCGCCGACGCACGCGATGACGGCGTCGGGGTCGCGGCCCGCCGCCGCCGGCATCTGCGTCAGGCACTCGCGCCCGATCACGCTCTGGAAATCGCGGACCATCATCGGGTACGGGTGCGGGCCCGCGCAGGTGCCGATGATGTAGAACGTGTTCGCGACGTTGGTGACCCAGTCGCGCATCGCTTCGTTGAGCGCGTCCTTGAGCGTCTTCGAGCCCGACAGGACGGGAACGACCGTGGCGCCCAAAAGCTTCATCCGGAAGACGTTCTGCGCCTGCCGCTCGATGTCCTCCGAGCCCATGTAGACGACGCATTCCATGCCGAAACGCGCGGCGACGGTGGCGGCAGCCACGCCGTGCTGGCCGGCGCCCGTCTCGGCGATGACACGCGGCTTGCCGAGACGCTTCGCGAGGAGCGCCTGGCCGATGCAGTTGTTGATCTTGTGCGCGCCCGTGTGGTTCAAGTCCTCGCGCTTGAGCCAGATCTGCGCGCCGCCCGCTTTCTCGGACCAGCGCTTCGCGTGGTAGACGGGGGACGGCCGGCCGACATAGTGCTCGAGCTCGTCGTCGAACTCGGCGACGAACGCGGGATCGTCGCGGTAATGCGCGTACTGCTCGCGGAGCTCGTCGAGTGCGCGAATCAGCGTCTCGGCGACGAACACGCCGCCGTAGGGACCGAAATGCCCGCGGGCGTCGGGCAGGTCATACGGAAGATCGGTCATCTGCATTGCGCACTTCCTCGATGAAAGCGGCGATACGCGCCGGATCCTTGCTGCCCCTGATCGTCCTGCCGTCGGCGCCGATCGCTTCGACGCCGCTCGAAACATCCACCGCCCAGGGCCGCATCCGCCGGATCGCGTCGCCGACGTTGCCGGCGTTGAGCCCGCCGGAGAGGACCAGCGGCCGCGGCAGGTTCCGCGGCAGCCTCTGCCAGTCGAAGGTCTGTCCGGTGCCGCCGGGCAAGCCACCGGATGCCGGCGCGTCGAACAGCACGCCGCAGGCGTCCGGATAGCGGGTTGCGTATTCTAGCAAATCGACTTCCGTCGCATTCGCGCCGACAGGCACGGCCTTGAGATAGGGTCGGCCAAAGCTGCGGCAGAGGTCCGCCGGCTCCGCGCCGTGGAATTGCAGGAGATCGAGCGGCACCGCGGCGAGCGCCGCGCGCACGTAATCGGGCGCAGGGTCGACGAAGAGCCCGACCACGGTGACGAAGGGCGGGAGCGTCGCTGCGATCTCGCGTGCGCGCTCGAACGCGACCCTTCGCGGCGAGCCCGGCCACAACACGAAGCCGATCGCGTCGGCTCCCGCGCGCGCCGCGGCGAGCGCGTCTTCGACGCGAGTGATGCCGCAGATCTTGACGCGCGTGCGAGGCATGGCGGACGTCATTCGAGCGGAAGTGCCACCGGCCGGCGTGCCGGCGGCAACCGCCACTTCGCGTCGTATTCGACGCCGGTCAAATAGAGCCCGTCGGGGGCGAACGTCGGCGCAGCGCGCGTGCGGTCGCGGCTCGCGAGAAGCTCGCCGATCCATCCCGGCGGATGCTTGCCCGCGCCGACGTGAACGAGCGCGCCGACGATGTTGCGGATCATGTGCTGGAGATAGGCATTGGCGCAAAAGTCGAAGCGCAGCGCTTCGCCCGTCGACGCGATCGAGAGGAGGGATAGCGTGCGCGTCGGCGACTTCGCCTGGCACTCCGAAGCGCGGAACGCGGAAAAGTCGTGGGTGCCGACGAGTGCCTCCGCAGCCTCCCGCATCGCGGCGACATCGAGGTTGCGATGGTACCAGCCGACGCGTCCCGCAAGGAGCGCCGGGCGCACCGGGCGCACCGAGAGCACGTAGGTGTAGTGGCGCCGCAAGGCGTCGAATCGCGCGTGGAATTCAGAATCGACCTGCAGCGCCCAGAGCACGCCGACCGTGTCGGGGAGATTCGCGTTGACGCCGCGCACCCACGCGGTGTCCGGCCGGCGGGCGTCGGCGTCGAAGTGCACGACCTGCATGCTCGCGTGCACGCCCGCGTCGGTGCGTCCCGCGGCGACTGTGGCGATCTTCGCGTCCGCGATTACGGCGAGCGCGCGCTCGAGCGCGTCCTGCACGCCGCGCCCGTCGGGCTGCGTTTGCCAGCCGGTAAAGGCCCGGCCGCAGTACTCGAGTCCCAGCGCGAGGCGCATGATGAAGCGGAGATTGCCAGAAGACGGGATCTCAAAATAGCAGCGGGCGGCGGATGTCGCTTCCGCCGCCCGCTTTTGAACCTCGTGTGCTTCGATCAGCCGAGCTTCGCCAGCAGCACCTGCGCCTCGGCCTTTTGCGTGTCGTCGCCTTCGTGCAGCACTTCCTGCAGGATCTCTCGCGCCCCTTCGACGTCGCCCATTTCCTGGTACGCCTTGGCTAGATCGAGCTTGGTCGCGGCGTCGTGCCATTGTCCGTCGAGCTGCGAAGGCGTCGGGTCCTCGAACGTCGTGTGCTCGGGTCCGAAGGCGAGATCGAGCTTGTCGAGATCGATCGCTGCCTGCGGCCGCGCAAGCTGCGGCGACACCGGCTCGTCCTTGGTGAACTTCGCGGCGGCCTCGTCGAGCATGCCCGCCGTATTGGGGTCGAGGCGGAAGTCGAGGTCGTTCGACGCCGGTGCCGGGGCGACGCCCTTGGCGGCGGCCTTGGCCCTGTCTTCGGCGCTCGGGGCAGGAGTGAACTGCTTCGCCGATTCCTCGAATTCGCGCTCCGCCGCATCGATCGCATCGATTTGCGCTTTGGTGGTGTTGCCGGTGCGCGAGATCGAAACGTCCTCGTCGAACCTGAAGTCGAGCGCATTGTCGCTCTCGAGCTCCCTCGCGATGGAAGCCGACGTCCCGCCGCCGCGCGAGCTGTCGCGAGCTTTCTCCACGGCGGCGCTGCCGGCGGCCATGGCCATGCCGGCACCCGCTGCGGCTGCCGCTGCCGCCGCGGCGGCCCCGCCTTCGCCGAACATCGGATTGTTCGGGTCGAGCTGGCGGCCGAGCGTCACGGCCTTTTGCCAGGCTTCGCCCTTGCCCTGCGAGACGGAATACAACTCGGCCGCGACGGTCTCGAACGCGGACGGCTTGTTATGCTGCGCATGGATCTCGAGAAGCTTGACGTAGATTTCCTGGCGCTGCGGATCCTTCTTGAGCGCGTCCTTCAGGATTTCCTCGGCCTGCGCGTCGCGGCCATACGCGAGATAGACCTCGGCCTCGGCAATCGGATCGACTTCGTCCGTGTCGATGCTGCCGAGACCTTCGCGGCTGAAGTCGGTGGCGAGCGAGTTCTCGCCGGTGTTCACCACTCCTCCGCCCGTCGAGCCGAATACCGTATTCGTCTTGATGTCGGTGCCGCCGATGATGCTGTCTTCGAACTTGACGGTGCGGCGACGGCGCGCCGCGATGAGCGCCGCGATGCCGGCCAGTGCGGCCAACGCGCCCCCGCCGATGACCCAGCCCGGCGTACTGCCGAAAAGGTCGTCGAACATGGAAGTCGATTTCGCCGGCGGTGCCTTGGCATCCGCCTTCGGCGCGGGCACCTTGGGCGCTTCCGTCTTGGGCGGCTCGGTGGCAGGCGCGGGGACGCCTGCCTTGGGCGGCTCGGGTGCCTTCGTTTCGGGCGCCGCAGCGACCTTCGTCGGTGGCTCGACAGCTTTGGGCGGCTCCGGCGCCTTGACGGGGGGAGGCGCGACAGCGGCCGGCGGGGGTGCCGCGGTGGTCGAAGGCGGTGCGGCGGTGGTCGCGGATGGTGGCGCCGCAGTCCCAGCCGGCTGTCCGCCCTTGAGTGCGAGCGCTCGCTGCAGATCCTGCAACGTCCTTTCGAGCTCGGTGATGCGGGTCTGGGCTTCCCGGAGCGCCTTGTCGCGCGACACGACCTCTTCGGCGACCTGCCCCTTGCCCGTTGCTTGCGGCGACACCTTGAGCTGGTCGCGTCCGGGGGCCGCGGCGGGTACCTTTTCTTCGACCGTCGTACCGATCTTTCCGCCGGCCGCACGCCCGGCCGCGGCTTCGGAAGGCGGCGCTGCGCCCGCAACCTTGTCCTGGTACGAGCGCCAATCGGACGCCTGCATCCGGACGGTCCGCTGGGCCTCGTTCGGCGCGCTCGCCGCAGCTTCCTCGGCGCTCGGGATGTTGAGAATGGCTCCTGCGCGCAGTCGATTCATGTTGCCGTCGAAAGCGTTGGGATTGCTGTTGTAGAGCGCGACCAGCATCTGCTCGAGCGATGCGTTGGGCGGCTTGTATTCGCCCGCGATCCGCGAAAGCGTGTCGCCGCGGCGAACGGCGTAGGTGTTGCCGCCGGCGCCTCCACCGCCTCCGCCCGCGCTACCGGCTCTGGCCGGGGTCGCAGCCGCGCCCGACGGCACTGCCGGCGGGGGCGCCGCGGCACCCACGCGCGCAGGTGTTACCGGCTCCACAGCCGGCGCGGCGGGCATTCCGGGAGGATCGAGCAGAAAGGTGTAGCCCCGAACGACGCGGCCGGATGCCCAGTTGACCTCGACCAGGAGATCGAGATACGGCTCGACGACGCCCGACGGCGTCGTCACCCGGAGCACCGCGCCGCCGTTGGGTAGCCGTTCGACTTGCACACGGGCGCGAGAGAGCACGCCTTGGTACGTAAGACCGTTCTGGCGGTAAAGCGACGAATCCGCGACGCGCGCGGAGAGCGAACCCAGGTCTTCGTTGGTGACGGACGTGAGCTCGATCTGCGCCGACAGCGGCTGACCCAGCGACGACTGCAACGTCATTCTGCCCAAGCCGACCGAGGCTGCCATTCCCGGCAAGCCGAGAGCCGCCGCCAGCAAGGTCAGTGAAAGGATGGGTTTTGCTCGCATGCGGACCCCTTCCGAGATTTTCGGATTCTGCAAGCTAACATAACATCAGGGGTTTAGCGGTGCAAGCTAAACCTCGGTATTAGCTTGACTTTCCGACGCTCCCGCCGTTCCGGTACCACACACCCCCAAGCGTGGCGGCTGTTCGAGCCGCAACCGCTAGCACCCCACGCCGTCGCTCGCGCTAGATATTGTAGGGCGTGAGCCTTCCGAACGGCCGACAGGCACGGTTCCTCCGCTGTTGCATTTCGTTCCTAAAGCGCGGCGATGCCGATCACCGGTCACGCACCGCGCATCTTTCGGATCAAAACGTCAACAAACACCGCATCCTAAGCCCAACTGCGATCGAAACGCCACAAAAGCCGGGGTCAGCGTCCGACCAGTATGCGCACCATGCGCCGCAGCGGCTCGGCGGCGCCCCAGAGCAACTGGTCGCCCACGGTGAACGCGCCGAGATATTCGCCGCCCATGGCGAGCTTGCGCAGCCGCCCGATCGGAATCTCCAACGTCCCCGTCACCGCGGCGGGCGTAAGGCGCCGGACGGACTCCTCGCTGGTGTTCGGAACGACACGCACCCACTCGTTGCCGGCGGCGATCATCGCCTCGATTTCGGCGAGGGGGACATCGCGCCGAAGCTTGATGGTGAGCGCCTGGCTGTGGCAGCGCATCGCGCCGACGCGAACACAGATCGAATCGACCGGGATTGGGCTCTTGCCGGAGCCCGGCAGTCGGCCCAGGATCTTGTTCGTCTCCGCGCCGCCCTTCCACTCCTCGCGGCTCATTCCGTTGCCGAGATCGCGGTCGATCCACGGAATGAGGCTGCCGGCGAGCGGCACGCCGAAGTGCTCCTTCGGGAAGTTGGGATCGCGCAGGATCCCTGCCACTTCGCGGTCGATGTCGAGGATGGCCGACGCCGGGTCCTGCAGCAGATCGCGCGCCGCCATGTGCGCCTCGCCCATCTGCACGAGGAGCTCGCGCATGTTCTGCGCGCCGGCGCCCGACGCCGACTGGTACGTCATGCACGTCATCCACTCGATCAGGTCGTGCCGGAACAGCCCGGCGAGCGCCATCATCATGAGCGTCACGGTGCAATTGCCGCCGATGAAGTTCTTGACACCTGTCTTGTACGCCGCATCTATCACGTCGCGGTTGACCGGGTCGAGGATGATGACGGCATCGTCCTTCATCCGCAGCGCCGAGGCGGCGTCGATCCAGTAGCCGGTCCAGCCCGCCGCCCGAAGCTTCGGCAGCACCTCGCTCGAGTAGTCGCCGCCCTGGCAGGTGACGATCGCTTCCAGCGCGCCGAGCGCTTTCAAGTCGCTCGCGTCCTTGAGCGGCGGCGTCTCACGGCCGATCGGGGGACCCTTGCCGCCGACGTTCGACGTCGTGAAGAACGTCGGCTCGAGGTGATCGAAATCGTGCTCCTCGAGCATCCGCTGCATGAGGACGGAGCCCACCATTCCACGCCAGCCGACAAAACCTATACGCATGATCGCTTCCAGTTACCGAGGTTCATTCACACCACCATCGCCGCGGCGACCGCTTCGCCCATCGCGCGCGTGCCGACGGTCCGCTCGCCGGGCATCGCGATGTCGGGGGTGCGAAGTCCCTTCGCCAGCACCAAGCGCACGGCGCGCTCGATGCGGTCCGCCACATCCGCGCGCTCGAACGTGTAGCGGAACATCATCGCGAGCGACAGGATCGTCGCCAGCGGGTTCGCCTTGTCCTGCCCGGCGATGTCGGGCGCCGAGCCGTGGATCGGCTCGTAGAGTCCCTTGCGGTTCGCATCGAGCGATGCCGACGGCAGCATGCCGATCGAACCCGCGAGCATCGACGCTTCGTCGGAGAGGATGTCGCCGAACAGGTTGCCGGTGACGATGACGTCGAATTGCTTGGGGTTGCGGACGAGCTGCATCGCGGCGTTGTCCACGTACATGTGCGTGAGCGCGACGTCGGGAAAGTCTTTCGCCGTCTCGGTCACGACCTCGCGCCACAGGATGCTCGTGTCGAGCACGTTCGCCTTGTCGACCGAGCAAAGCCTCCGGCCGCGCGAGCGCGCGGTCTCGAATCCGACGCGGGCGATGCGGCGGATCTCGCCAGCGCCGTAGCACATCGTGTCGAAGCCTTCGTCGTCGCCTGCGGCGCCCTTCCGGCGGCCGCGGGGCTCGCCGAAATAGATGTCCCCGGTGAGCTCGCGGATGATCATGAGATCGAGCCCGGCGACGACCTCGGCCTTGAGCGTCGATGCCGCGGCGAGCTCGGGATAGAGCAGCGCGGGGCGCAAGTTGGCGAAGAGGCCGAGCGCCTTGCGGATGCCGAGGATCCCCTGCTCGGGCCGCGACGCGCGCGGCAGCGCGTCCCACTTGGGGCCACCGACGGCCCCGAGCAGCACGGCGTCGGCGCTTTGCGCGAGCGCGAGGGTGGCCTCGGGAAGTGGACGCTTCGCGGCGTCGAAGCCCGCGCCGCCGATCAGCGCCGTGCCGGTCTCGATGGAAAGCCCTTCGCGCCGGAGGACGTCGAGCACGCGGACGGCCTCGCCGACGATTTCCGGACCGATGCCGTCACCCGGCAGGACGGCGATTTTCATCGCGATCGCCGGCAACCGGGTGCGCGATCGACGCACGCCGGGTGCGGACGGGGCGCGGCACCCCGGGCGCCGGACCCCCCGCCTACGCGAGCCACGGCTCTGCGGCGAGACGCCTCGCCTCGAACTCGCGTATCGCATCCGCGTGCTGCAGCGTGAGGCCGATGTCGTCCAGGCCGTTCACGAGGCAGTGCTTGCGGAAGGGATCAATATCGAAGCTGCACGTCACCGACCCGTCAGGTGCGCTCACCGTCTGCCGCTCGAGGTCGATGACGAGCTTGAAGCCGGGAAACGCCTTCACGGCATCGAAAAGCCGGTCCACCTGCGATTCGGTGAGCACGATCGGCAGAAGGCCGTTCTTGCAGCAGTTGTTGTAGAAGATGTCGGCGTACGACGGCGCGATCAGCGCGCGGAAGCCGTAGTCGGCGAGCGCCCACGGCGCGTGCTCGCGCGAGCTCCCGCAGCCGAAGTTGCGGCGCGCGAGCAGGATGCTCGCCCCCTGGTAGCGCGACTCGTTCAGCACGAAATCCGGATTGCGCGGACGGCGATCGCTGCTCATGCCGGGCTCGCCGCGATCGAGATAGCGCCACGCGTCGAACAGGTTGGGGCCGAAGCCCGACCGCTTGATCGACTTCAGGAACTGCTTCGGGATGATGGAATCGGTGTCGACGTTGGCGCGGTCGAGCGGCGCGACCAGGCCTGTGTGGAGGACGAAAGGTTCCATGGCGGCTCAGTAGGTCTTGGTTGACTTCGCCGCCTTCTCGACGGCGCCGCCGGCTGCCTTGACGTCCTTGCCCGCGCCTTCGATCGTGTTGCATCCGGCAAGCACTGCGCCAAAGACCAGGAGGGTGAGCGACAGCAGGAATCGGTTCAGCATCGGAAACTCCTTCGTCCGCTTAGACCAGTCGACGCACGTCGACGAAGTGTCCGGCGATCGCCGCCGCGGCCGCCATCGCCGGGCTCACGAGGTGCGTGCGGCCGCCGGCGCCTTGCCGGCCCTCGAAATTGCGGTTCGACGTCGATGCGCAGCGCTCGCCGGGCTCGAGCCGGTCGTCGTTCATCGCGAGGCACATCGAGCAGCCGGGCTCGCGCCATTCGAAGCCCGCATCGCGGAACACGCGATCGAGCCCCTCGCGCTCGGCGGCCGCCTTCACGAGGCCGGAACCCGGGACCACCATCGCCAGCTTGACCGACTTGGCGACGCGACGGCCCCGCGCGACGATCGCGGCGTCGCGAAGATCCTCGATCCGCGAGTTCGTGCACGACCCGATGAAGACCTTGTCGATCCCGATGTCCGTGATCGCCGTGTTCGGCGCGAGCCCCATGTACGCAAGCGCCCGCTCGATGCCGTCGCGGCGTCCGGCATCCTTTTCCTGATCGGGGTCCGGGACGCGGCCTTCGACCGGCACCACCATTTCCGGCGATGTGCCCCACGTCACCTGCGGGGAGAGCATCGACGCGTCGAGCGCGACGACGGTGTCGAAGCGCGCGCCTTCGTCGCTCACGAGCTCGCGCCAGCGAGCAGTCGCGCGATCCCACA
>Ga0207683_10004265_pt1 | contig 12341 bp, 6 predicted proteins | sample KBSM73metaG_FD_184333 | JGI IMG/M metagenome (GOLD analysis project Ga0207683, IMG submission 184333) | Miscanthus rhizosphere microbial communities from Kellogg Biological Station, Michigan, USA - KBS M7-3 metaG (SPAdes) (version 2) | ecosystem: Host-associated > Plants > Roots > Rhizosphere >...
GCCTTGTCGTAGATTGGCGCGCCATCCTCGATCGGCATATCGGGCACGCACCAGCCGTGCTTCGCCGGATACACCTCGACTTCCGCCGGAACGCCGGCCTTCGCGAAGCTCTCCTTCAACTTGTCCTTCGCGTCGGGCTGCCGCCGATCGTCGCTCGCGGCGACGCCGAAGTACATGCGCGCCTTGATCTTCGGCGCGAGCAGATGCGGGCTGTCCGGCTTGTCGGTCACCAGCCCGCCTCCGTGGAACGACGCGCCGGCGCCGATGCGCTCCGGAACGCTCGCAGCGGTCCGCACGACCAGCCCGCCGCCCATGCAATAGCCCTGCGTTCCGATCTTCTTCGTCTTGTCGACTTGCGGCTGCGCGTCGAGAAACGCAACGTACGCGATCGCATCCTTCTCGGCGGCGCCGGCTGCCTGAACCGACGACATCAGCGGCCCGATCTTCGTCATCAGGTCGGGACTCTTGAAGTCGAGGTTCGCCGCCGTCATGAACTGCGGCGCCTTGCTGACGCGGTAGAACGGATTGGGCACGAGCACGCTGTAGCCGTCGGCGGCGAGGCGCTTCGCCATGTCGCGCATCGTGGGGCGCAACCCCAATGCGTCGGCCCAGATGATCACGCCCGGATACGCGCCCGATGCCGGATGAATGAACGCGGCGTCGCAGGCACCGTCCGGCGTCTTCACCGTCACTTCCGTTTCGACGACCGCAAGCGTCGCCGCAAAGGATTGGCCGGTCGCAGCGACCAGCCCCGCTGCCACCGAGCGAGCGATGAAGTCACGCCGCGACACGTTCGCCGTCTGCTTGCTTTCAGGATCGGGGTTGTCGGTTGTCATTTTCCTGGCCTTCGGGCTACAGTTGCCAATTATGTCGCATTCGCGAGCGATCTGCGGGGTCGTCGCGCCGGCGGGGATTCCTTCCACTGTGCGCGCCGAGCTGGTTGCCGCGTTGGCTTATGCCCGCCAGACGCCGGCGATGAAGCAGCAAATCGAATCTCTCAACTACGAGCCCATCTACGACGACCCGACGCAGTTCGCCGCTACCGTACGGTCCGAGATCGAAGAATATTCAGCCATTGCCAAGCGGGCACGGACGGCAAAATCGCGCGATGCGAGCCGGTGACTGCGATTGCACCTGTTAAACGCGTTGCCAACCGCCCATGACGTCATTGCTCTGAACGCCGGCCAGAACGACGATCGGAATCCGCGGGCATGCTCACGACGCGCCTCACGCCATCGCACCGGGCGGATTGTTCAATAACGAGAACACCACGACCGGACACGCGATCTGGAAGTCACCGCTCGCAAAATCGGCGTCGGTATTGCCGCTGTCGTTATCGCAGTAGAGCGAGAGCGCGACCTCGAACACCACGACGTCATTCGGCGGGACGGCGAACATCGTCGTGCTGAGACTCACCCCGGACGAAACGGAAGTTGCCTCTACGTCCGGGCCGAGGAAAGTTTGGGACATCGCTCCGATAGACCCGAGGTAGGCGGCGTCATAGGTGCTGGATACCACGCCGGTAGGCCAACCGAACCACAGATTGAACAACGCGTCCGCCTCCACCGAACTCGTGTTTACTCCAAGGCCCCACGGCGCATGCGCCCTGAGGTGACCGCTCGCCGACATGAAGGTGGCGGCGTTGATCACCGCATAGTCTCCGTAGGGATTGGCCCAATAGAAGTAGAACCCTACCTTCTGGTCCAGGGTCTGGGAGGTCTTGAAGTCGAATTTCGCCCAGCTGCCGAACGGCACCGCGGCGGAATCGGCGATGTCTGTGAGCGGAATCGTCCAGATGAGAAAGGGCGTATCCAGGGTGAAGGTCGGGTACGGGAAAAAATCGCTTCGGACACCGAGGTCGGCCAACGCCTTGCTCTGCGCCGCGATGCTCGAATGAAGCGTGCCCTTGCGCTGCTTGGCGAGCCGGAGCGCGTCGGTCTTGTGCTGCGCGACCATGCGCTCCAGCTCCACGCTGCGCTGTTCCTGCAGCGCCTGGAACTTCTTCAAGTCCAATCCCGCTTCCTTCAGGAATCCGGACGTCATCTTGTCCGATGCCTGACGGCTTTTCTGCAGCGTGGCGCGCTGCGCGCGATCCGGACGAAATGCGGCAGGATGCTTCGCCCGCTCGGCTTCGACGGCAAGAATCGCCTTCTTGAGCTCTGCTGTTGAAATCTTTTTCATGCTGTTCTCCTGCGACGTCGCTATAGAGGCCAGTTCGACCGTCCCCACGCTGCGAGACTGGTGAACCCGCTGCCTCCTGCCATCACGTTGTCCTTTTCGATCGTCCACCAGAGGAAATCGATTTCCTCTTCGCCGGAGACCACCCCGACGAGGCGCGGATCGTTTCCCCACCAGGCGAACATCGGCCCACCCGAGTCTCCCGGCGTCAAGTCGGCGGTTTCCGATTCGAGTTCCTCGCCGCCGTTCGAGTCGCCGTCGGTGTCGTTCACGGTGATGCCACCCTGGAACGAAGGTCGCATCGCATTCGCGATCGCCCCCGGATAGCCGACGATGCTCCAGAACGGTTGGTTGTTCCACGAGTCGGAGTAGCCGTTGTAGCCGAAGTAGCCGAGCCACGATCCGAGCGGGTTGTACAGTCGGCACACAGCCCAGTCGTAGCCGGTGACATTGCCTTGCACGTCGTAACCGCGAGCGTCCGAGACGTACGACTCGACCCCGGCGCCATGCAGCGAGCTGCCATCGTAATAAGCCGGCACGAAGCGCATCCACCACGGGTTGTCTCCCCAAGGCACCATGTGTCCCGCCGTCATCAGGAGCCGGTCGCCGATCAGCGCCCCGGTCCCGCTGAAGCCCTGGCTGTTGAATACACGTCCGACCAAACCCCAGGGCCAGGACGGATCCCGAAACTGCCATCGATCGTCCGCGCCGAAGACCCATAGCGGCGTGACGCGCCGGCCGCTGAACCTTCGCATCGCAGGCGGTGCTTCGATCGCAGTCCGGCGCGGGACGAACTGCGCGTCGGTCCACGCGGGGCGATAACCCGAATAGGCGACCGCTTTGTCGGCCCCCTTGAGGATTACCTCCGGCTTTTCCCGCTTGAGCGTCAGTCCCGGCCGCGCGCCGCGCAGCTCGTCCATGGGAACCGATACCTGCCAAATTCGGTCGTTCCCCTTGCCCAGGGCCTCGACAGTCGCCGAGGGCTTGTCCTTGGCCTGAACGTAGTAGGACCGCGTCTTCGCGATGTCCACCAGATCCTTTGGAAGCTTGCCCGAACCCAGAATCGGTCTGCGCGCATGCACTGCGCTGAGTGGGGTGGGAGCGTCGCGGTCACCAATGAAGCTCAGAGGTCGAATCGCCATGAATGTCTCCTCGATTCAGACGAGTACCTCTGTTGGCCTTCCCTTCACAACGAGCTACCCGGCGGGAGTGGCTGCGCGGCTCGGCACAGCTACAGGCGCCCGAAAAATCTAGCACCGAAATTCGTAGGCTACAAGATGAATATTCACAAGAATATTGATCGCGTCGGGCGCACAATGCGCCGTTGACTGACAGGTGTTGAAGTCGGACCCGAATTTCCGCAGTGCAGCTGCATTAAAGCGCTCGAAGTGTCCAACTGCGCGGGAGAACCTATTTATGCGCGCTTGCCCCGTGGTCACAGCTTTGCTTTTGTGCTTCGGCCTAGCCGGGTGCGCTCCGGCTACCTGGCGTCAAGTCCACAGTGATTCGTCAAATACCGGCACGCTCATCGTGGGCACCCAGCCTGCGGCGATGGGCACCGCGCTGGCCGGGATCCTGCCGCCGGTCGGACAAGCGTCGCCCGTGATCGCACCCGATGGATCCGTCTATATCGCCTCGTGGGAGCCCGGCACGGGCGGCGTAGGGGACCTGGGCCATGGCGCCGTGTGGCGTTATACGGGCAGCGGTATCCCGAGCATCTTGGGGAATTCGGGTAACCTGCCAGGCCAGCTCTCTACATCGGCAGTGGACGACGCCGGCAACGTCTACACGGCGCAATACCTTACCTTCGGCCACGGTTCTCCGCAGTCGGCGCTGCTGAAATGGGATGCGACGTTGAGCAACATGAAATCCGTGAGGATCGACGGCGTCACGCTTTCGGCCCCCAAGATTCTGGACGGGACGGGACAGTCGCCCTTGATCGTGCAGACCTATACCACCGACATCGGCGCCCACCATGTTCTGATACTGAACAATCAGCTGACACCTCTGGCCGATTGGGAAACCTGCGTGCCCGATCAGCCCAGCATCTGGGACAACTTCAAGCTCGGGTTCCACGTCGGTGGAATCGACCTTGGACCGCCCTACATCGAGAGTGCGTCCGTCGGGATCCGTTCCATCGACAGCGAGCGCGGCAAGACTTACTACCTGGTGGCGGCGGGCGACGGATGCGGGGTCACGTTCTACAAGATTGACCCGACCTTGACCAACCCGAAAGTCCTCACCTACATCGAACATCGCGGTTCCAACTCGGCGCTCCTGACGTCGCCCGCGATCTCTGCCGACGGCATCGCCGTCATTGCCGACGCCGATCATCACGTAACGGCGTACAACATCACCACCGGCGATCAAAAATGGCAGGTCACGACGACCGGATTCATCGCGGCCACGCCGATCATGGCCCCCGGCGCACTGAACGTCGTCTACGCAGCGACCTACAGCGAGGTTCTGAAACTGGACCTCGCGACCGGCGCCGTTCTCAACACCACTTCCGTGACCGGCATGTCAACCGACGCCACTCCCGCTGCCGGAGGAAACCTGCTCTTCGTTGTGACAAGTGCTGGACTCTTCACGTTCAAGCTATCGGACCTCGGCTTCGTCGCTGCAGCGCCTTTCCCGGGCGGCTCACCATCTCCCGCGATCGGGCCGAACGGTTACGTCATCGTGCCAACCACGGACTTTAGGATGCTTCGCTTTCCAGGACCTTGATGATTTACATACTCCGCAAATCATCGGGATGCGGCGATGGAGTGTAGCTTGCCGGTACCGAAATTATTGACGGTGTCGAGTACGCGATCCTGGATCGTGCAGATCGAGGTGGTGCCGATGCGGTATTAACGCGGCCGAGGGACGCGCATTGATCCCGCCATGACAGACCAGTGAAAAACGTTCACCGTCGGGCGCAAGGGCACGAACCCGATCTTCTCAATTGCCAGGACTACGGGACAGGACGGGTCGATGCATTCGTCGTTCCATCGGTGAGTTGGCCGAAACTATTGGATCCCCAGCACTTGACGACCAAACCCATTGGTGTAGCTGTGTTCGTCGCGGGATGGAATCCTCCAAATGTCCCCGATGCGCATGCGTGGTCACGTCCCGCGGATACCACCGCGTAGTTCAGGGCCGCGCCTGGGCCCAGATCGACGCTAAGGGGTACGGCTGAAAACGGCTGCACGACCTTTTTGCCCTTGACATGGGTCGGATGGCCAAGTTTTCCAAACTCGTTTTGGCCCCAGCATTTTACCGAGGCATCGGCGAGCGATGCGCACGTGAACAGGTAACCCGCCGATACGGATCTCGCATTCGAAACGCCTTGAACCAATTGAGGTGTCGAGAACGGAAAGTTGGTGGCGATGTTCGACTGTCCGTTGCCGAGCTGCCCGTATTCGTCAGAACCCCAACACTTCACCATGCCATCGGTGGTGACCGCACAAGCATGATTCAACCCGGCCGATACCAGGGTGGCCGTCAGCCCGGTGATGGGGACCGCGGGAAACAGTGAGTAATTGGGTGTTACGAACCCACGCCCCAGCTGACCCGAATTGTTGAGGCCCCAGCATAGGACGGCGTTGTTGGACGTGACGGCGCATGCAAATCCATACCCGACCGAAACTTGGGTAACCGCACTGATGGGCTGGCCATCCAGGCCGCGAACCGGGGTGCTGTTCAGCGCCTTGAACCCCGAAGCCTCGAACTGCCAACAGGCAACCGTACTATTCTCCAGGACGGTGCATGCGTCCTGATCCCCAGCGATTGCGCCGCTAGCGCCGACGCTGACGTCAGTGACATTGAGAAATGGGACGTCAGCTACCTGTAGCCGAAACGGGACACGTATGCCGTCACTACTCCAGCACCAAACCGCCTTATCCGAATTGATGACGCAGACAAAGTTATTGAAGATCGATAATGCAATCGACGTTATTGGACCGATGCCCGTCGGAGTAACGGCCACTGTGTGGACACCCGCCGGGCTCACGTCGCCGGCGGACGTCCCGTAACAGGATGGCGCGCCCGCGCCGCTTACAACACACGTCGTACCGCGACCGACTTCTGCATGCGCAAGTACAGCTGCATGGGAATTGTAGGCCACCCCTAGACTGAGCCACGCCGTAAATCCAAGCGCTACGTACACGCGAAGGGCTATTCTGTTCATACTCCCCCCGAATTCTGCGATCAATGTTAGATGCGGCGACTGAGTGCCCTGGAGCCGAGCGCACACACATAGCCCACTCACGATCTACATGCTCCTGCGATACTCCCCGCCCACCTCGAACAACGCCTTCGTGATCTGGCCCAGCGAGCAAACGCGCACAGTCTTCATCAGCTCGGCGAACACGTTGCCGTTCTCGATCACCACGCGCTTCAAACGCTCTAGCGCGGCAGGCGCGGCCTTGGCGTTCCGCGCATGGAACTCCGCCAGGCGCTTCAACTGCGATTGCTTCTCTTCGTCGGATGAGCGCGCCAGCTCGATCTTCTGCGGCGGCATCGTATCGGCGTGCGGATTGCGGAAGGTATTGACGCCGACGATCGGGTAGCTGCCGTCGTGCTTCTGGTGCTCGTAGAACAGCGACTCCTCCTGGATCTTGCCGCGCTGATAGCCGGTCTCCATCGCGCCGAGGACGCCACCGCGCTCGCTGATCGCTTCGAATTCCTTCAGCACCGCTTCCTCGACCAGGTCGGTCAGCTCCTCGATGATGAAGCTGCCCTGATTCGGGTTCTCGTTCTTGCCCAAGCCCCACTCGCGGTTGATGATCAGCTGGATCGCCATCGCGCGCCGCACGCTTTCCTCGGTCGGCGTCGTGATCGCCTCATCGTAGGCGTTGGTGTGCAGTGAATTGGTGTTGTCGTAAGTCGAGATCAGCGCCTGCAAGGTGGTGCGGATGTCGTTGAACGCGATCTCCTGCGCGTGCAGGCTCCGGCCGCTGGTCTGCGAATGGAACTTGAGCTTTTGCGAGCGCTCGTTGGCGCCGTAGCGCTCGCGCATCGCCACGGCCCAGATGCGCCGAGCGACGCGGCCTATCACCGCGTACTCGGGGTCCATGCCGTAGCTGAAAAAGAACGAGAGGTTCGGCGCGAAGTCGTCGATGTGCATGCCGCGCGCCAGGTAGGTCTCGACGAAAGTGAAGCCGTTCGACAACGTGAACGCGAGCTGCGAGATCGGGTTCGCGCCGGCTTCGGCGATGTGATAGCCGGAGATCGACACCGAGTAAAAATTCTTTACATCGTGCTGGACGAAATGCTCCTGGATGTCGCCCATCACCTTGAGGCTGAACTCGGTGGAAAAGATGCAGGTGTTCTGCCCCTGGTCTTCCTTCAGGATGTCGGCCTGGACGGTGCCGCGCACGCTCGACAAGGTCCACGCGACAATCTTGGCATGCTCGTCGTCGGTCGGCTCGCGCTTGTTGTCCTGCCGGAACTTGTCGACCTGCTGGTCGACCGCGGTGTTCATGAACATCGCCAGCAGCGTCGGCGCCGGGCCGTTGATCGTCATCGATACCGAGTTGTTCGGCGCGGTCAGGTCGAAGCCCGAGTAGAGCACTTTCATGTCTTCGAGCGTGGCGATCGACACGCCCGAATTGCCGACCTTGCCGTAGATGTCGGGCCTCAGGTCGGGATCGTTGCCGTATAGCGTTACTGAATCGAACGCCGTGGACAGCCGCTTCGCCGGCATGCCGTCGGCGAGCATGTGAAAGCGCTTGTTGGTGCGGAACGCATCGCCCTCGCCGGCGAACATCCGCGTCGGATCCTCGTTCTCGCGCTTGAACGCAAACACGCCGGCGGTGTAGGGAAACGAGCCGGGTACGTTCTCGGTCAATTGCCAGCGCAGGATCTCGGCGTCGTCTTCGAATCGTGGCAGCGCGACCTTAGGGATATGCGTGCCGGAGAGCGAAATCGTCGTCAGCGCCGAGCGGATTTCCTTGCCGCGGATTTTCACGACGTACTCGTCACCGGTGTACGCCTTCCTGGTCTGCGGCCACATGGCAAGGAGCTTTTGCGCGCGCGGATCGAGTTTTCCCTCGCGGTCGGCGATCAGATGATCGATCGCGGCGAGGTCGTCCTTGCACTCCAGCGCTGCGGTAGTGCGGGCCGCCTGGTCCGCCGACTTCGCGGCAACCGTCTTGCACTCATTGGCAAGCATCTCCTTCGCCGCGCGCAGCTGCTGCCGCTCGCGCGCGATCCTTGCCTGCGCCTTCGCCCACGCGTAGTAACCGCGCACCGTCTCGGCGATCTCGGCCAGGTAGCGCACGCGCTGCGGCGGCACGATGACGTTCTGCCCGGTCGAATGCCGCGCCGAAACCGGCGGCAGCTTCGCCGCATCGAGCGTCAGCCCTTCCTGAGAGAGACGTGCCGCCAGCTCCTGGTACAACGCCGTGACCCCGTCGTCATTGAAGCGGGCCGCAATCGTGCCGTACACCGGCATCTGATCGGGCGATTGCTTGAACAGCTCGCGGTTGCGCTGATACTGCTTGCGCACGTCGCGCAGCGCGTCGGCGGCGCCGCGGCGGTCGAACTTGTTGATCGCGACGAAGTCGGCGAAATCGAGCATGTCGATCTTCTCGAGCTGGCTCGCCGCGCCGAACTCCGGCGTCATCACGTACAGCGAAACGTCGACCAGCGGCACGATCGCCGCGTCGCCCTGTCCGATGCCCGAGGTCTCGACGACGATCAGGTCGAAGCCCGCCACCTTGCACGCGGCGATCGCGTCGGGCAAGGCCTGCGAGACCTCCGACCCGGCTTCGCGCGTGGCCATCGAGCGCATGTAGATGTTCGGGTGCTGGATCGCGTTCATGCGGATGCGATCGCCGAGCAGCGCCCCACCCGACTTGCGCCGCGACGGATCGATGGAGATGACCGCGATCTTGAGCCGGTCGTTCTGATCGAGACGGAACCGGCGGATCAGCTCGTCGGTCAGCGAGCTCTTGCCCGCGCCGCCGGTGCCGGTGATGCCCAGCGCCGGCGCCTTGCTGGCTTCGGCGGCGCGCAGCATTTCATCGCGCAGCTTGGCCGGTACGCTGCCCGCCTCGAGGCCGGTGATCAAGCGCGCCAGCGCATTCCTGTCGCCCGCCTTCAGCGCGCCCAGGTCCTTCGGCAGATCCTGCGCGAGATCGGCATCGCAGGCGGCGACGATCTCGTTGATCATCCCCTGCAGTCCCAGGCGCTGGCCGTCCTCGGGGGTGAAGATGCGGGTGACGCCGTACGCGTGCAGCTCGTCGATCTCGGCGGGCACGATGACGCCGCCGCCCCCGCCGAAGACCTTGATGTGCGCGCCGCCGCGCTCGCGCAGCAGGTCGAGCATGTACTTGAAGAACTCGACGTGGCCGCCCTGGTAGGACGAGATCGCGATGCCGTGCGCGTCTTCCTGCAGCGCGCAGTTGACGATATCGTCGACCGAGCGGTTGTGGCCGAGGTGGATCACTTCGCAGCCCGACGCCTGGAGGATCCGCCGCATGATGTTGATCGACGCGTCATGACCGTCGAACAGACTCGCCGCGGTGACGAAGCGGATCTTGTGGGCCGGCTTGTAGACCAGCGGCTTTTTGGCGATGGCGAGGTCGTTCATCACTGCTCCGGCGGTCGGATCCGGGATTCGGCGGGGCGCCTGCGCGCAGCGCCATGGCGGAAACCCGTCTGCACTGGCCAGGACTGCGCCGGAAAGCTTACTCCCGGCGCTCTGCTGTCGACATTATATGCCGTTTACGTAAACGTCAATATCGGCGAAGACTCACGGGGGCAGCCGGGAACGCCTTCGGGGCACGGAGGTCCTAACAGCGGCCGCAAAAACCCGGTTGTCGCGAGGCGGTTTCCATCGGTCCTGCCGCCGCTATACTCCATCCCCGCACTCCCCGCCGCAAAAGGAATTGCCCATGTTATTGCCGTCACGATCGCTAGTCCGCGGTGTCTTCGCCGCGGCCCTGCTGTGGTTCGTCGGGTCCGCCGGCGCTGCGCTTCCGGCCGGCGTCACCGCAGGCGCTTCGGTCGAAGGCATCAGCGAGTACGCGCTGGCCAACGGCCTGAAGGTGCTGCTGTTTCCCGACGCCAGCCAGCCCAAGGTCACCGTAAACATCACCTATCTGGTCGGCTCGCGGATGGAGAACTACGGCGAGACCGGCATGGCGCATCTGCTCGAGCACATGGTGTTCAAGGGTACGAAGACGCGCGGCAACCTGATGACCGGCCTCGCGCAGCGCGGGATGGCGTTCAACGGCACGACCTGGTACGACCGCACCAACTATTTCGAGACCTTCCCCGCATCCGACGAGAGCCTCGACTGGGCGCTGGGGATGGAAGCAGACCGCATGGTCAACTCCACCGTGCTCCGCAAGGACCTCGACAGCGAGATGACGGTGGTGCGCAACGAAATGGAGCGCAACGAGACCAGCCCGGTGCGAATGCTTATCCAGCGCACGACGGCCGCCGGCTTCGACTGGCACAACTACGGCAAGGACACGATAGGCGCGCGCACGGATGTCGAGCGCGTCGACATCGGCCGGCTGCAGGCCTTCTATCGCCTGTACTACCAGCCGGACAACGCGGTGCTGACCATCGCCGGCGCGTTCGATCCGGACCGCGCGCTGGCGCTGGTTGCAAAGTATTTCGGACCGCTACCGAAGCCGTCGCGGGTTCTGCCCGCGCTGTACACCGACGAGCCGGTGCAGGATGGCGCCCGCGAGGTCACGCTGCGCCGCGTCGGCAATACGCAATGGCTGTCGGCGATGTATCACACCGTGCCCGGCGGGCATCCGGACGCCGTCGCGATCTCGGCCGCGGTCGACGCGATGACCGTCAGTCCCGGAGGGCGCCTTTACAAGGCGCTGGTCGAAGCCAAGAAAGCCGCGGCCGTCGACGACTTCGTCTACAGCGGCTTCGATCCCGGATTTGCGATGTTTCTCGCGCAGGTGCCGGAAAACGAGTCGCTGGACACGGCGCGCACGACGATGCTGCAGGTGATCGAGGAGGTCGCGAAGCAGCCGTTTACGCAAGGCGAAATCGACCGCGTTCGGGCGAAGGCGCTGAAGTCGATCGACGAGACGATCAACGATCCGCAGCGCCTGGGCATCGCACTTTCGGGATCGATCGCGGCCGGCGACTGGCGCCTGTTCTTTCTGCAGCGCGACCGCTGGCGTGCGCTGACTCCCGCCGACGTCGATCGCGTCGCCGGCGCCTATTTCAAGGCGGCCAATCGGACGGTCGGCGAATTCATTCCCGACGCCAAGCCCGACCGCGCGCCGTCGCCGCCGGCCGTCAACATCGCCGCGATGGTCAAGGACTACAAGGGCGACCCGGCCGTCGCCGCCGGCGAAACCTTCGACGCGACGCCCGCCAATCTCGACGCGCGCGCCCAACGCTACACGCTCGCCAACGGCATGAAGGTGGCGCTGCTTCCGAAAAAGACCCGCGGCGGAACCGTGCACTTCTATTTGTCGATGCATTACGGCGACGAGGCGTCGATCAAGGGCCGCGAAGGCGAGGCTCGACTTGCCGGCAGCATGCTGCTGCGCGGGACGTCGAAGCACAGCCGCCAGGAGATCGAGGACACGCTCGACCGGCTGCGCGCCAGCCTGTCGATCAGCGGCCGGCAGACCGCGTTGACCGCGCGCGGTCAGACCGTGCGCGCCAATCTCGCGCCGACCCTGGACCTGCTGGCCGAGGCCTTGCAGCACCCGTCGTTTCCCGTCGCCGAGCTCGATACGCTCAAGCGCGCACAGACCGCGGGCCTCGAGCAGGAACGCACCGATCCCCGCGCCATTGCCGTGCGGGCGCTGGCGCGCTATGACAATCCCTATCCGAAGGGCGACGATCGCTATACGCCGACCTTCGACGAGGAGCTGGCCGAGATCAAAGCGCCGGGCATCGACCGCCTGCAGGACTTCCACCGGGCCTTCTACGGTGCGAGCGCGGCCGAGATCAGCGTCGTCGGCGATTTCGACGTCGCCGCCGTGAAGGACCAGTTGCAGCGCCTGTTCGGCGCCTGGTCGGCGCCGAGCCGTTACACGCGCGTACCGGATCCGCTGGTGACCAAGCGCGCGGCCGCGATGCCGATCGAGACGCCGGACAAGGCGAACGCCTTCCTGATCGGGCAGACGGCGTTCGCGCTCAGCGACACCGATCCCGACTACCCGGCGTTGATGCTCGCCAATTACATG
>Ga0207683_10004267_pt1 | contig 12340 bp, 6 predicted proteins | sample KBSM73metaG_FD_184333 | JGI IMG/M metagenome (GOLD analysis project Ga0207683, IMG submission 184333) | Miscanthus rhizosphere microbial communities from Kellogg Biological Station, Michigan, USA - KBS M7-3 metaG (SPAdes) (version 2) | ecosystem: Host-associated > Plants > Roots > Rhizosphere >...
CGCTGGTGACCAGGACCAAGTTCTACTACTACGCGCTGGAGTTCGAGCCGTTCCTGATCCTGGCCATCGTGCTCTGCCTGGGCCTGATCCTCGGACCCGTCACGGCCAGCTCACTGCGCCGGGCGACCGGCGCCCTCATCGTGGGCGCCTACGTGCTGTGCGTGCTGCTCATGTTCTGGTACTTTTATTCGATTCTGGCCGGAAAGGTCATCCCGTACCAGGATTGGCTGGATCACATGTGGTACCGGATCGGCCGCGGCTGGATCTAGCCTTCCGAACGGGCCGGGTTCCCCGCGCCCGCGCCGACCACCCCGTACTGGCGGTCCCCATACCGGCGGTCCCAGCCTCTGTCCATCCGCTCAGGCGGCCTTCAGGTTACGTTCAGCTCGGCTGGGCATCCTATGTTTACGCCGTTAGCAGACGGGCACGGGGAAGTCGCCTTGAGCGACGTGATTTTCGCAACAACGGGGTACGTTTCCGGGCCTGTTAAGCGTCTATATACAGTGAGATGACAAACCACCGGAGCGAACATGAGCCGAGCCGAACACTCTAGCGACGATCGCGCGCGATTTGAGCGTGACGTCATCCCTCAGCTTGGCCAGCTGTACCCGGCGGCGCTCCGGATGACGAGGAACCCCACCGACGCCGAGGACCTGGTCCAGGAGACGTCGGTCAAGGCCTACGCGGCGTTCCAGCAGTTCACCCCGGGTACCAACCTGCGGGCCTGGCTGAACAGGATCCTGACCACCACGTTCATCAACGTGTACCGGAAGCGGCGCCGGGAGCCGCAGCAGGCGCTCGGCGGTGACCTGCAGGAATGGCAGATGTCCGCGGACCGGCTCACGCCGCCGGTTCCGTCGGCCGAGGCCGAGGCGCTGGACCGCACCACCGACTCTGACCTGCTCCGGGCCCTGCGTGACCTGCCCGGTGAGTTCCGCACCGCGGTGTACCTGGCGGACATCGAGGGTTACCCCTACCGCGAGATCGCCGAGATGATGGGGACGCCGGTCGGGACCGTGATGTCCCGGCTGCACCGCGGGCGCAAGAAGATCCGTGAGCAGCTGATGGCCAGCGGGTTCGGCACCCCGCGCGCGGAGTCGTCCGGGGCCTGAGCCGCCGGGTGCCCGGGCCGGGCCGGCCGGTCAGGTTCCGTACAGGGTGAGCATGACCTCGCCGGCCTGCCAGCGGTGCAGGATGCGCAGCCCGGCCCCGGCCAGCAGCGCCAGCTTCTCCTTGCCCATCGGCGTGGACGCCTTGGGAAACTTGTAGGTGCTGGCGCCGGTGACCACCCACACCCGCCTGACGTCGGTGAACCGGCTCTTCAGCCGCGCAGGGCTGGTGATCTCGGTACCGGTCAGGGTGCCCGAGGCGATCGCGGACTTGTTCCGCGCGATGTCGCGCAGCCGGGCGAACGGCGCCGGGTATGCCGTGCCGAGCACGTGCATGGTGGCGGGAAGGTAGAACACCACGTCGCCGGGCTGCTCGTGGGCGGCCACGATGGCGGAGGCCAGCCGCAGGTTGTCCGGGCGGGCGGCGGTCTGCCTGATCGCCTGCTGCGGCCCGGCCAGCAACGCGGCGAGCACCGCGACGGCCAGCACGGCCGGCAGCCACTTCAGGCCCAGCCGCCAGCGGCCCGGTCGCGACCAGCGCAGCGGCGTGACCGCCGCCAGCCTGATCAGCCCGGTCAGCCCCGCGCCGGCCAGGATGGCCAGCGCCGGCAGGCAGAACTCGACGTAACGCACGTAGTACACCGGCTTGACGAACGACACCGCGACCAGCACGAACGGCGGGACGACCAGCCACGGCAGCGCGATCGCGGCCGGGTTGAGCGGCCGCCAGTGGTCCGCCCGCCAGGCGGTGAGCAGTCCGACCAGCGCGAGCAGCGCGAACGGTGCGATCAGCGGCCGGGAGCCTGCGAGGTTGACGAGCAGCCGCTCCATCGCGTTGAGTGTGGGCCGGTTCAGCCAGGCGATCTGCACCTGCTGGTGGCTGGCCAGGCCGAGCAGCGGCCCGAGCACGATCACCGCGGCCCCGCACGCGGCCAGCCAGCGCAGCGGGATCCGGCCGATCCGCCGTCCGGGCGCGGTCTGGCCGCGGGCGTCCGTGAGCAGCAGCGTGATCCCGTGCGCGGCCACGATCAGCAGCCCGAAGATGTTGAACAGGCCGGTCAGCGCCACCGCCGCGGCGTACCCCAGCCACCACCGCCAGCGGCCGTCGGGCCACGCCCGCAGCAGCAGGTAGGACGCGATCACGGCGAACATCGTCTCGATCGCGTACGACCTGGCCATCTGCGCGTAGTAGGTCATGTACGGCGCGGTGGCGAACAGCAGCCCGGAGAGCAGCCCGGTCAGCGCGGGGACGTCCAGCCCGCGACCGTTCCGCCCGGCGTCCGGGGCCAGCGCCAGGGCGGCCGCCCGGCGGCCGGTGGCCGCGACGAACCCGGTCGCGATGACCATGGCGCACAGCGAGGGGAACCGCAGCGCGGCGGCGGAGGTGCCGATTACCGCCGCGACCACGTGCATGAGCAGGTAGTAGGCGCCGTGCACCGCGTCCTGGTGGCCGAGCAGGACAAAGATCTGGCCGAACGGGCGTGCGATCGCGTCCTTGGTATACGCCTCGTCCCGCCAGAGCGAAGCGCCGCCGATCTGGTATCCGCCCAGCACGAACGAGACGGCGGCGGGAACGGCCACGATCAGCCAGCCGCGCCGGCGGCGCCAGATCCCCGCGCCAGGGACCCGGGCCGCCGCAGAGCCGACCGCGACGTCCCCCGGCTCCGCCGCGAGCGTCGTGGCCGGGTCTGGTGACCCGATGTCGGTGTCCGGCACGGTTGTCCTTCCCGGGCGCCAGCCCAGGCCAGATGGCACCCTGCCCCCAGGCTATCCAGCCGGTCCTCAGGAGGCGGCCACCGTTAATGTTCTCTTAACTTCGGCTCCGCCCCGTCGGTTCCCTCGTCACAGGCGCTCCGGCACCCGCGCGCTACGCGACTTCGGGACGATAACGTCTATCGGCCGCTGGGCAGTCCTCACCCGCCTCACAAGCACCACTGGCAACTGCCATCCGCGTGCAGTACGGGGGTTGTGTGCCCTTACCCCCGTCTTGCGGGGGCTGTGTGCCCCAGCCCCCGCTACCGGCTGGCATGACCGCCAGCCGGTCAGGGGGCGAACACGCGGTCGCAGACGCGGGCGCCGGCCTTGCCGTCGTCCAGGGAGCAGAACCGGGCCGTGAAACGCTGATAGGCGTCGCGATGCTCGGCGGCGACGGCGTCGACGTCCCGGATGGCCTCGATCACGCCGGCCGAGTCGGGCAGGAGCGGGCCGGGCGCCTCCGCTTCGAAGTCGAAGTAGAAGCCGCGCAGGCTGTCGCGGTACTCGGCCAGGTCGTAGACGAAGAACAGGATCGGCCGGCCGGTCACCGCGTAGTCGAACATGGCCGAGGAGTAGTCGGTGACCAGGACGTCGGACGCCAGGTAGAGCTCGGTGATATCGGGGTAGGCGGTGACGTTGAGCGCGAAACCGTCCCGCATCCCGGCGGGCACGTCGTCTGCGTTGTGGTGGTGCCCGCGGATGAGGAACACGTGGTCCTCGCCGAGTTCGCGCCAGGCCCGCTCCAGGTCCAGGCGCATGTCGAACCGGTACCTGCGGCCGTTGGCGTACACCTGGTTGTCCCGCCAGGTGGGCGCGTAGAGCACCACCCGCTTCCCGGCGGGCAGCCCGAGCCGGGCCCTGACCAGCGCGGCCGCCTCCGCCGTGTCGGCCCGGCACAGCAGGTCGTTGCCGGGGTAGCCGTACTCGCCGATCTCCCCGTCGTAGCGGAACGCCCCGCGCATGATCGGGGTGCTGAACGGGTTGGGCGAGAGCAGCAGGTCCCACTGCGCCACGTCCCTGGCGAGGTGGTCGAAGTACGCCGTCCCGCTGATGAACTGCGGGTTGGTGATGTCGAAGCCGATCCGCTTCAGCGGCGTGCCGTGCCAGGTCTGCACGTAGAACTGGCCGTCCCGCTTGCGGAACGGGAGCTGCATGTCGTCGTTGGAGATCAGGTATTTCGACCGGGCCAGCGCCTCGTAGTACTCCTCGGTGCCGCGGAGCACCCCGGTGCCGCCCTCGGGCACCGGCACCGACCAGTCGGTGACGGCCCACAGGTGCTCGCGGTCATCGCCGCGGCGGCGGAGTTCCTCCGCGATGCCCAGCGGGTTACCGGTGCACTGCTTGCCCTTCCAGCTGACGAAGAAGACCGCGTCGCGGACCGGAGCGCTGCGCAGCATCGCGGGGTAGAACCCGCGGCGCAGCGCCCGCTGGCCGAAGTTGCCCTGCTCCACCCGGCGCAGCTGCGGCTCGGCGCTGATCACCGGGTCGTTGTGGCCGGTGACCACCAGCCGGTACTGCTTGCGGCCGGCCACGACCCGCTGGCCGGTGACATCGCCCAGCTTGTCGTGGTCGTACTTGATCTCGGCCAGCGTGTCCGGCCCGCCGCCGGCCGGCCGGACGTACAGGTTCCATTCACCGTCCCGCAGCGGGATGGCCGAGCCGAAGAACGGCATCTGGTCTAGGGCGGCCTCGATGCTGAACCGCTCGCCGTCGGCGGCGAAGCCGATGACGTGCGAGTCGGCGGACCCGATCCGGCGCAGCACGGTCTCGTACCGGTCGCCGGTCCCGGGGATCAGGCCGGTCCCGAGGAAGCTGCCGCGCAGGACCAGGCGCCCGCCAGGCTGCCACTCGTGCTCGTCGATCACCGGCCGGGGCGCACGTTCTGATATCACAAGGTCACCGTAGCGGCTCTGGCCGGCCACGGCCTCCCGCGCGCCGAACAGGTGCCTGGTCTCCGCCATGCCGTCCGGCCACGCCACCCTGACCCGGGGACGGCCGGACTGCTTGAGGTAGACGTCCCAGGCCATCCCGTCGTCGCCGGTCACCCGGCCGACCCGGTCCACCACGTCGGCCGCGCCAGCCAGGTCGCCGAGCGGGACGACGGCGCTGAACCTGGCCGGGCCTCCGGCGGCGGATGGCATCAGGGTGGCCGGGAAGGTGCGGACGGCCGCGCCCCGGTTGCGCACCAGCACGAGCTCGGCCGCGGCGGGGCTGGCGGGCGCGGCCGGAGCAGGGGCGCCGGAGGCGGCCGGAGAGGTGCTGCCCGCGGGTAGTTCCACGTCGATCCGCACCGAACGCGGGCCGGCGTCCTGCCAGTCCACGGCGGCGACCATCGCACCGAGCCGCCACACCGCCAGGTTCAGGCCGAGACCGGCCCAGCGGGCGCCGAACCGCAGGCCGGGCGCCACCTGACGGGGCCGCGGCCGCTCCGCCGGGCCAGGTGTCGGGGTGTGCACCCGGGCGGGCCGCCAGACGCCGTGCCCCCGGACGAGCATGTAGCACTGCCACTCCCCGATGCCGCGGAACCGCCGGGGGCTAACCGCGAACCGGAATCCCGACCAGTCGTAGTTGTACCTGTCCTGCTCGGACAGGGCCGTGGCCGCCGGGTTGAAGAACGAGCGGACGGGCCGCACGACCGGGAGCCGGCGACCAGGCGGGCGCAGCACCAGGATCTTGGAGGTATTCCGGCGGCGCGGGATGTCGACCGACGGCACGTTGGCCCGGCCGGTGACCACCAGCCGTCCGTCCTCCCACTCGATGTCGTCCACGTACATGAACGGGTCCAGGTCGCGCCAGTGCGGGCGGAACACGCGGGACGGGACCGGCACCGGCGAGTCCACCCGGAACGGCAGGTCGGCGCGGAGCCTGCCCCGCTGCCGGACCACGGGAACCTGGCGCACCGGCTGCTCCACCAGCCATGCCGCCAGCTCGGCGAGCTGCGGCATGGCCCGGATCCGCACCAGGTAATAGGCCAGCTTCTGAGGGGCGGGCAGGCTGCGCAGCACCCGGCGGCTGACGTGGTCCAGGTAGCCGTTCACCAGGTCGGCGAACTCGGCCCGGTAGGCGTCGGTCACCTTGTGCAGGTCCTGGACGTAGAGCCACAGGTCGTTCTTCAGGGCCTTGCGCTGGTGCGCCCGGAGCAGCTTTGCCGTCGAGTGTGCCGCGATGAACTGGTCGATGTCGTTCATCGCGGTCATCCGGTCGCGCAGGTTGGCCACGCTGGTCCGGCTCTGCGTGATCGACAGCCCGCCCTGCGCGCGCTCGCGCCAGTAGTAGACGATGTCCGGGATCACGTCCACCGCGCGGGCCAGCACGTGCGCCTTGGTCATCAGCCGGAGGTCCTCCCAGACCACGCCCTCCGGATAGGACAGCCGGTGCTGATCCCAGAAGCTGCGCCGGAACAGCTTGTTCCAGACCGACACGTCGTAGAGCAGCCGCGGCGTCCTGGTCACGTGCGTGCCGGTCTGCCTGCCCTTCAGCGCCAGCGAGTGCAGCGCCGAGGGGGCAATCCCCTTCGGGCCCACGCGGTCGACGGCACCGCTGACAAAGTCCGAGCCCGACCGCTCCAGCGCGTGCAGGAGCAGCTCGTACGCGTTGGCCGGCAGCACGTCGTCGCCGTCGACGAAGGCCAGGTACTCGCCGCGGGCGCGCTCCACGCCGCGGTTGCGCGCGCCGCCCGGCCCGCCGTGTCCCGGCTGCAGCAGCGTGAACCGCGGGTCGGCAGCGGCCTTGGCCCGGGCGATCTCGGCACTGTGATCGCTGGAGCCGTCGTCGACCATGATCACTTCCAGGTCGGGATGAGTCTGCGCGGCGATCGAGTCCAGGCAGTCGCCGAGGTCGTCCTCATTGTTGAAGAACGCCACGACGACGCTGATCCTGGGGGTGGTCACGAGCTCGCTGTTCCTTACCTCGTCAGCCGGCGGCCGGGCCCATGGAGGTTTCCCAGCCGAGCGCCACCGGGTCGTACACGCGCTCCACGTAGATCTGGTGCCAGAGCGAGAACACGACCAGCAGCCACACCTGCCTCCAGGTCACCTCGGGGTCGTCGGACCGGAAGCGGCGCAGGATGTCGAGCGCGGCGTTCTTGTCCAGCCACTGGCCGGTCTGCGCCGTGCGGACCACCTGCTCCGCGAAACCATACATGCCGCCGCGGAGCCAGTGGCCGAGCGGCACCGGGAATCCCAGCTTGGCGCGTTCCGCGGCCGCCTGGGGCAGCAGTTCGCCGATGGCCTCGCGGAGCGCGAACTTGGTGGTGCCGGCGGCGGTCTTCTCCACCCGGGCCAGCCGCGCCGCCACCGCGAGCACCTCCCGGTCCAGGAACGGCGTGCGCAGCTCCAGGCCGTGCGCCATGGCCATCCGGTCGGCTTTGACCAGGATGTCGCCCGGCAACCAGGTGTTGATGTCGATGAGCTGCATGGTGGCGACGTCGTCCAGGCCGGCGTCGGCCGCCTGCCGGTACACCGGGTCGGTCACGTCGAACTCGCTGCCGTGCGCCTTCCGGACCAGCTGGCTCGCGTCGTCGCCGTGGAACACGTAGGCGTTGCCGATGTACCGCCGCCGCAGCGGCGTGGAGGTCCGGTTGAGGAAGCCCTTGCCCCGGGCGCCGGCCGGCAGCTCGGAGGCGACCCGGCCGATCGTGCTGCGCCCCCAGCCGGGCAGCGCCCTGCCGGCCCGGACCACACCCGGCTGGTAGTAAACGCCGTAGCCGCCGAACAGCTCGTCCGCGCCCTCGCCGGACAGCACCACCTTGACGTGCTTGCGGGCCTCCCGGGCCGCGAACCACAGCGGGATCGCGGCCGCGTCCGCCATCGGGTCGTCCAGCTGCCAGATGATCCGGGGCAGGCAGGCGAGGAACTCCTCCGGGCCGATCAGGTAGGGGATCGATTTCACCCCGAGCGCGGCCGCGGTGGCCATCGCGTCGTCGATCTCGCTGTAGCCCTCGCGGTCGAACCCGACGGTGAAGGTAAGCAGGTCGGGGACTGATTCGGCGGCGAGCGCGCAGAGCGTGGCCGAGTCCACCCCGCCGGACAGGAACGCGCCGACCGGGACGTCGCTGCGCAGGTGCGCGGCCACCGAGTCGCGCAGCGCCCCCAGGATCTTGTCCGGGGAGCTCGACGACGGGGACCTGGCCGGCCGCAGCTCGGGCCGCCAGTACCGGAACACGTCGACCCGGCCGCCCGGCCGGGCAATCAGCACGTGCCCGGGCGGCAGGGACCGGGCGGGCGGCACCAGGGTGGCCGGCGCGGGCACGTACTGGAACGACAGGTAACGGCGCAGCGCGTCCGGGTCGATGGCGGTCACCTCGCCCGGCCCGGCGAGCGCCTTGCGCTCGGAGGCGAACCGCAGCTGCGGCCCGGACCTGGGCCGCTGGCCGCCGGTGGTCAGCGCGTAGAAGAACGGCTTGATGCCGAACGGGTCACGCGCGCAGAACAACTCCCGGTTGCGCCGGTCCCAGATGGCGAACGCGTACATGCCGCGCAGCTGGCGGACCACGTCCTTGCCCAGCCAGGCGTACATCTCGAGCAGCACCTCAGCCGCCGACCTGCTGCGCAGCCGGACGCCGCGGGCGTGCAGCCGCTGGGCCAGCTCCGCGACGTTGTAGATCTCGCCGTCGAAGACCAGCACGAACCGGCCGTCCGCCGACTGCATCGGCTGGCGGCCGGCCGCCGAGGTGTCGATGACGGCCAGCCGCCGGAAGCCCAGGGCCAGGTGCTGATCGGCGAAGAAAGCCTCGTCGTCGGGACCGCGGTGCGCGATGCGCATGGCGGCACGGCCCACCCACTCGGTGTCGGGCCCTGCTCCGTCTGCCAGGGCCAGGCAGCCGGTAATTCCGCACATGCGTGCCGCCAAAACGATCGGGGTACCTGAATACGTGCCCCGACCAGCCTACTTGGGCTGGAAATGAGTCGTGCCCCGACCGCATCCGCGCTGATCAGCACCTTTGTTCGAGACATTCCTCACAGCCTGCTCATCCTCGTTCATGACTTCATTGGTCAACGTTGACCCGTCATCGGCCATCGCCAGTTTCCGCACGGCCCCGGGACGGCCCGGGCCGCCCCGTCAGCTGCCGACGGCAGCGCCAGCATCTTGCGGGTTACGCGTCATGCAGCATGGGCGGCCCGGCCAGTGGGACGACTATCGCGACCGGTCGTCGTGCGGCTGCGCGAGCTCGGGATCGCGCCGGTCTACTGATCGGGGCGAAGAAGTCGGCGAAACTGGGTGTGCTAATGCGCCCGAGCACCATCTTGTTATCGTGCCTGACCTCTTCAGCCAGCCGCGGCCTCAGGCTGCTCGTCGGTGGCTCCCGCGCCGATTGGGACACTGTGTTCGCGGAAAAGGCAGGGGGTGGTTTCGATGGCCAGCATGTGCCATCGTTCGGGCAGGACGCAGGATGATTTAGAGTCGCGCAAGTTGCCGGCGGCTCGATGTTCGGTTGCGGTACCCAGCATTTGCTGGAAGACCTGAGAGGGCTGGGGATGGAGGCGAGGCCGCGATGACCACTGAGCCGCCGTTGCAGGTGGGGAGCCGGGAAGAGCTTGTCTACCTGCTCGGCGAGGCCTGCGAGATCGAGCATGGCCTGATGTGCGAGTACCTGTACGCGCAGTTCTCGCTTAAGCGCGCCGCTGGCGAGGGCCTCACGCCTGAGCAGGTCGCACGAGTGCAGGCATGGGAAGCCACGCTGATCGACGTCATCAAGCAGGAGATGCTGCACCTGGCGCTGGCCACCAACATCTTGACCGCTGTCGGCGCGGCACCGCATTTCGAGCGCCCCAACCTCCCGATCCTGTCGCGGTGGTATCCGCCCGGAGTACAGATCGCGTTGCTGCCGTTCGGTGAGCGAGCGCTGCGTCATTTCATGTACCTGGAGCGGCCGGAGGGGATGACGCTAGAGGACGCCGAGGGCTTCGCCGCACAGCCGGGCATCCAGCCGTTGGCCAGCATCGACCGGCCGGTCACCGCGGTGCCTGAGCCATGGCAGACGGTGGGCCACCTGTACCGGGGGATCGAGGCCGGGCTTGCCAGCCTGTGCGACCGTTACGGCGAGGACGCCGTTTTTATCGGGCCGCCGGGCGCGCAGGCCGTCACCGCGACTTTCGAGTGGAAGGAACTGACTGCGGTCACCGGCCTGGCGTCTGCGAGCCGGGCGATCGAGCTGATCGTGGAGCAGGGTGAAGGGGCGCGGGGCGACTGGGTCAAGTCGCACTTCGGCAAGTTCGTGGGAATCCTGGAGGACTTCCTCGCCATGCAGGCGGCCGACCCCAGCTTCGACCCGGTGCGGCCGGTCGAGCCCGCCTACGTCCGGCTGCCCCCCGACGTGGCGTCGGGGACGCTGATCGAGGATCGGGTCACGGCCCGTGTGGCCGACCTGTGCAACGGCCTGTACGAGGTGATGCTGCAGGTCCTGAGCCGGTACTACGTTCATCACGGCGAGACGCCCGCCGAGCTGGAGACCCTGGCCCGGACGGCCAAGCACCTGATGAACTGGGTGCTGCGCCCACTCGGCTCGGTTCTGACCACCCTGCCGATCGGCCCTTCGCACCCCGGCCGCACCGCAGGCCCGGCCCTCGAGATCACCCGGCCCGCCTACTTCGTGCTGCCCCACCGCGAGCCCGCATGGAAGATCATTACCGAACGCCTCGATGCCCTGACCAAGACCTGCACCGCACTCGCGCGAGAGCCCGGCCTAAGCGCGCTCGGCGACCTGGCGGCCAAGCTGCGCTCGATGCACGGGGATGTGCGCAAGCACCTGGACGAGCGCGCCAGCGCTTCGGGCTCCGCTTAGCCACCAGGAATGAACCGCAGCCGGCGCGCACGACTTGGGCGCATCCAGCCGTCTGGGTCCGGGCATCCAGCGGATCCGGCGACAAGAATGTCCCCAGGAACCGGGCCGTGCCCAGCTGCACAGCGAACCCCAGCTGCGAATACGGGCTACGCAGACGCGCGACCAGCTCACGATCACCCTCGTCAGGGAAGAAGAACCGCTCCAGTTCCGCTTGCGAAGGCTCGCCCTCGAACTGGCCGTGTCCAGCCGCCTGCTCATCGGTCAGGAACTCGACCGCCACACCCCGATCATCGGCCTGTCACCGCCAGCGCGCTACCGCTAATTCCTGCGTAATTCTTCCTCGCACCCCAGTCCCCGGAGGCCCGGCTTCGGGGTAGCAGGCAGCTCATGGCTGGGGCTGGCTGGGGGGCTGGCCTGGGGGCTGCCGCTGATGCCGCGGGACCGCTGGCGGGGCATTGTCGGTTACGCGGCGGAATCGCCGGTACCCCCCGGCGCAGGGGCCCGGGCGGGTCCTGGAGCAAAGGAGAACGCAATGATTAGGTCACTGACCCAGCTGAAAGCACCGAACCGCCTGCGGATGCTGCTGGCAGTGCTGGCCGTCGCCGCCGCCGCGGCGGTATTGGCGGCGTGCGGTTCGTCAGGCACGTCCTCGACCAGCGGCGGTAGCACCAGCACCAGCAGTCCCGTCGCGGCGACCGCGGGCAGCCTGAAGACCGCCACGATCGGCGGCGTGACGGTGCTGACCGACGCCCAGGGTTTCGCTGTTTACTCGTTCGCCCCGGACACCATGACGAAGTCAGACTGCAACGGCGCCTGCGCCGCCGCCTGGCCACCGGTGAAGGGGCCGGTCACCGCCGGGGCGGGTCTGACCGGCACGCTCGGCACGATCAAGCGCTCCGACGGCTCGGCCCAGGCCACCTTCGACGGGCACCCGCTGTACACCTTCGTCAAGGACACCGGCCCGGGCACGGACACCGGCAACGGCCTCAACGCGTTCGGCGGGCTGTGGCACGCGCTCACCGCGTCGGGTTCAGCAGCCCCGGCGCCCGCCCCGTCCGGCAGTTCGTCCCAGCACCACAGTGCCCCGCCGAGCCACGCCGCGGTCACGTCGCCAGCCGCGCCCCCGGCCACGGCACCGGCCCAGACCGCGAATCCCATCCAGCAGGGCAACGGCGGCGACCATGACGGCGACAACAACGGCGGCCCCAGTGACGGCGACGGCAACATCTAGGCGCCGGCCGCCGCGCCCGAGACCGATCCCGCCATGGTCCCGCTCCCGGTGCGGGGCCGCCGGCCCGGCGCAGGGATGAGAGGAGACCAGTGACCGCCAGTACCGCGCAGCGCGGCAGGTACGCGCTGGCCGCGATCGCCGCCGTGGCAGCCCTCGCCATCACGGTCGTGTTCACCTTGCCCGGGCGCTCGCCAGGGCGGGCGTTCCCCCCGCTGGTCCCGGCGGCGGCGCCGGCTGTGTGGCCGCACCTCACGCTGCCCAACGGGACCGCAGTGCTGTCCTACCCGCCCTCGCTGCACCCGCTCGCCGGTGACACCGACGCCGTGTCCGCCGGCCGGCTCGGCCCGGGCGGCGCGTACCAGCTCTACCTCAACGCCACGCCCCGGCAAGGCGCCGAGCGCCTGCGGCACTGGGCCGCATTCCGGCTGACGCTGCTCCGGTCCGACGACGCCGCGTCGGCAC
>Ga0207683_10004268_pt1 | contig 12337 bp, 9 predicted proteins | sample KBSM73metaG_FD_184333 | JGI IMG/M metagenome (GOLD analysis project Ga0207683, IMG submission 184333) | Miscanthus rhizosphere microbial communities from Kellogg Biological Station, Michigan, USA - KBS M7-3 metaG (SPAdes) (version 2) | ecosystem: Host-associated > Plants > Roots > Rhizosphere >...
CAGCCTTTGGCACGCGCCTTACGGTTGAGAAGAATACCTCGTAATAAATAGGGCGCGTTTTGGGTACGCACTTCGCCGTTGATGGTCAGATCAAGAGTGCGATCGATCAATTCCGGCGCACGAAAATTTGCCAGAGCAAACAGGAAGCGGGTTTCTTCTTGCGGCGTCGCGGCGTCCTTGAATCTTCGGTAGAAATTCTGGTAATCGGAAATCGTGCCGGTATGCGCCACAATCGCGACCAGCGCTGGTACAATATTGCGATCGACCGCATCCGGCGCCTTCTCGTACCGGGCGAAAAACTCGCGCGCACGTTCTTGGCAAATTCTGTCTTCGCCGAGAGTGCCAAGGGCGGCAATCAAATCGCCGCGCAGCTGGCTCTCGAGCTCGCTTTCGTCTTCTTTTGTCGACCAGCCGAACCGCTCCACTGCCGGCCCGACCAGCGTCCGGACCCGTTCCGCCAGTCGGTCGCATTGATCCTCATCGAGGATACGCTCCAGATTATGCCATGAGCCGATGATCGTCGCCCAGATATTGAGGTCCCTCTCCTCGCGCATTAACTCGATAAGGCCCAGGTAGTCGGAAGGCGCGGCCAGGCCAGCGAGCGTTGCCGCCCAAGTGTCATTGACTAACCCGAACTTCTCGACCGAAGAAAGCTGGTCATTAAGTGAACCCTTCAGGGCATCGAGAAGTTGATGGCTGTAACCTACGCGATAAAATCCATGGCCGCCGGCGTTCACGACGACCCAGTCAGGTGATTCCTCGAAGTCCAGCGTCTGCTCGTTTTCAGTCAACAGAAGCGTCTGCCGAAAAATGCCGGATTTACTGCCGGCCCGAAGAAAAATCGGCACATACCAGCGTTGATCGGAGATCGAGCCGTCCTGAAGATAGCGAAATATTTGTTGGGTCAAGCGCACGCCGCGTCCGTGCTTTTCCACGGTGATCAGCGGGTAGCCGGGCTGAAAAATCCAGCTGTCCATAAGAGTGCGCACCGGCTGCTCGGTGGACTTCTCGAGCGCATCCCAAAGATCGGTCGTCTCTGCATTAGCGTACTGGTGACGTTGCAAATAGACGCGGATACCATCGCGAAAGGCCTCGGCGCCGAGATATTGCTCGAGCATACGCAGCACCGACGCGCCTTTCTCATAGGTCAACACATCGAACATTCCGGCGGCTTCCTCGGGCCGCTCCACCGGAAATTCGATAGACCGTGTGCTCTTCAGACCATCGACCTGCATGGCCGCCGCACGCGATATGGTGAAACTATCCCAACGGCGCCACTCGGGCTTCCAAGCATCCACCGCGAGCATTTCCATGAAAGTGGCAAAGGCTTCGTTGAGCCAAAGCCCGTTCCACCATTTCATCGTCACTAGATCGCCAAACCACATATGAGCATTTTCATGCGATACCACGTCGGCCACCCGTTCAAGCTCTGCGCGGGTTGCCTTTTCCGCGTCGACAAGCAATGCGGTTTCGCGAAACGTAATCGCGCCGAGATTCTCCATGGCGCCGGAAGCAAAATCCGGAATTGCAATCAGATCCAGTTTGTCTCCAGGGTATGGGATATCGTAATAACGGCTGAAATAATCCAGCGACGCTTTGCCGATATCGAGAGCGAAACGAGTCAACAATTTTTTACCCGGGACCGCACATACTCGGAGCGGAGCTCCGGCTGCCATCACGGCCTCAGTTGCTTCGAATTCGCCGACGATAAATGCCACCAGGTAAGTCGACATTTTTATCGAATCGGCAAAGACCACCTCTTTCCTTCCCGTGCCCTCGAGACGTTTTTCTCGGATCACCCGGGCATTGGATATCGCTGTGAGCTTTTCATCGACCACGAGTGTCACCTGAAACACAGCTTTGAGCGACGGCTCGTCCCAACACGGAAATGCGCGGCGCGCGTCGGTGGATTCGAACTGTGTTGATGCCAGCGGCTTGTCTTGGCCATCCGCTCCCTTATAGCTGCTGCGATAAAAACCGTGCAGTTTGTCATTCAAGATTCCGGAAAACTCGATCAGCAATTCAGCCCTGCCCGCCGGCAGAACCTCCGCGAAGCTCAATTTGGCTCGTTCATTCTCCGGATCCAGAATGGCCCGGCCTTCGACCACTCTCCCGTCAGCACGCTTCAGCGACACTCGATGGAGGTCCAATTCCGCGGCATTCAGGACGATATCGCGCACCGCCTCAGCAATTTGCACCGAGACTTTCTCCTGGCCTGTGAACGTCCAACCGGTCAGGTCCGGAGTCAATTTCAGCTCATAGCGTTCCGGGATTACCGATGGGGGCAAGCGATACGATTTAGCTTCAGCCATGCTCACTCCTTTGAATGATCTTCTAGGTGCGTTTGTGCGGCTATGCAGCTCGCATCAAGCTTCTGCGCGCAGCGCCTCGAGCGGCGAACATTGAAAAATCCCCCAGCTGCCGAGCGCGCCGATGATAACAGTTGCGGCGGTGACGATGAGAAAAATGACGACCATAGGGATCGGTGCGATCAAAGCCGGCACAGCAAAAAAATAAAGGCTCAAGCCCCAGGTTGCGGTGGCGCCAAGTAGCGTGCCGGCTGCGCCGGCTATGCCGCCCAGGAACAGGTATTCCGCGGCGATCACACCGAGAATTTGCGCGCGCGGCGCGCCCAACGTTCTCAGCAGAATACTTTCTCGGACCCGCTCCGCTCGGCTGCCAATCACCGCGCTCGCCAGGACGGCAAAGCCGGTTACGATCGTGAACAGCGCGACAAATCTTACGGCGGCCGAGACTTTGCCGAGAATGGCGTTTAACGTGTTCAGGATCAGACTGAGATCGATCATCGAAACGTTGCCAAACCGCTCGACCACCGCTCGTTGCAGTCGTGCCGCCGCTTGAGCGGACTCGGCGCGCCCCACGACAGCATAGAATTGCGGCGCATTCTCGAGCGGCCCTTCGGGAAAAACCACAAAAAAATTAGGTTGCACGCGCTGCCAATCGACCTCTCGAATGCTCGCCACTCTTGTCTTGATCGGCACTCCCTGGATTTCGAACTCAAGCGCATCCCCTAATCCGACCTTGAGATTTTCCGCAATGCCCTTCTCGACGGAAACCGGCACCGGCTCCGTATCGGCCGCGACTTTGCCGTGCCACACGCCCGCAATAATTCTTTCCGTGCTGCTCAACTCGGCGCGATAACTCGAGCGATATTCTCGACGCAGCGCCCAGCGCGCGATTCTCGAGCGCGGGTCGGCACGGAGCTCCTCGACGGAGCGGCCTTTAACTGCGGCGAGCCGCATGGTCACGACCGGTACTTCGCTGACAAAAGAGATTCCCTGCGCTTTGATCAATTCTGCGATCGCTTCGCGCTGCTCCCGTTGGACATCGAATAGCACGAGGTTCGCTTCACCGGTTCCCGCGCGGCTTTCCACCTGGTTGATCAACATGCGCTGGGCGCCGTACAGCGTCGCCAGCAAAAACGTACCCAAGCCGATCGCAAGCGTGACTGCGACAGTTTGGTTGTTTGGCCGATGCAGATTCCCCAAGCCTTGCCGCCAGGCAAAAGAAAAATAGTCCGGTACGATCCTGCGCATAACCACCGAAGCTCCACGCGCCAAGAGCAGTAGCAATCCAAACACCGCGGCGACCCCCGCCGCAAACCAGGACCCGTGAATCTTGCTGCCGGTCGTGAGCACGGCGAACGCCCAGACGCCAATTCCGATCAGGACGAATAAAAGCTGCACCACTCGATCACGCTTGGGCTCGTCAGCTTCCACCGAAGCGCGCAGCGCGAGCAGCGGCGAGATCCTCCGTAATGGCAGCAAAGGAATGAGTGCGAACAAAAGCGCGGCTCCTAGACCAATGCCACATCCCGCGACAATCCCCGCGGGCGCTACTTTCAGCACCGTGCTCACCGGTAAAAAATCCTTGAACGCATAAGGGAGAGTGAATTGCGCCACAACGCCGAGAGCGGTTCCAATCAATGCGCTCAAGCAAGCCATCCCTAGAACTTGGATCACGTAAACCCAAACGGCTTCCTGCGGCCCAGCGCCGATGCAACGAAGAAGCGCCACCGAGCGCGCCTTGACGGAAGCGAAAACGTGGACCGCGCTGGCGATTCCGACACCGGAAAGCAGCACCGCGATAAAGACAGCAAGGGTCAAGTACCGAGAAAGGTTGTCCGTCGCTGAAGCGATCGCCCGAGCGCGCCGGCTCACCGTATCGGCGCTCAAATGCAAGCGCTCCAGCTCCGGCGCCAATTTTTCGACGAGACGATCAACATCGGCGTTTGAAGCGAATTGGAAATAGACCCGATAGCGCACCAGGCTACCCTTTTGTACTAATCCCGTACTTTCTAAAGCAGCCATCGGAATATAAATTTTCGGGCTAATCAAGGAAAACGCCAGATTTTCGCCGGGCACTTTGCGCAGCTTGCCGGCGATGCGAAACTCCTGCTCGCCGATCTTCAATGTATCGCCCACCTGCGCATTGAACTGCAACATGACGTTCTCGTCGACGAGCGCATTCGCTCCGCCGAGAAAGCGATCGCGCGAAAACGGCGGATCGCTCTCCAGAGCGCCGTAATAAGGAAAAGCCCCGCTGATGGCACGAACCTGGACCAGACGGGAATCGCTCGTTCGCGGAAAAAAGGCCATCGAGTTAAACCCGACTTGCCGCGATTGGTCCCCGCCGAGAGAACGAAACAGCGCTTCGTCTTCGACCGAAAACGGCTCGCGGCTATCGAGCGCCAAATCGGCGCCCAGCAGGCTCTTGGACTGGACTTGGATATTCGACTGCAAGTTTTCCCGAAAGGAGAAAGCCGCCACCACTGCGGCGACCGCCAAAATTACGCTCGACATGGAGAGCAGCAACGGCTTCACGCCGCGCCGTAAATCTCGACGCGCGAGTTGCCAGATCCACGCCTGCAAAGGAAGTTTCATCGTCCGAAAGCTATGCCTGAGCGGGTTTCGTTTTCGGCTCGTCGCTGTCCAACACCAGCCTGCCGCCGCGCAAACGGATTAAGCGGCGCGCCTGGCGGGTGAGCTCGCGATCGTGGGTCACCAAAAGCAGCGTTGTTCCTCGCCGCGCATTGAGCTCGAACAGCAGTTTGATGATCTCTTTGGCGGTTTCCGCATCGAGATTACCGGTAGGCTCATCGGCAAAGAGAATTTTTGGCTGATTCATGAACGCTCGGGCGATCGCAACGCGCTGCTGCTCGCCGCCGGAAAGTTGAACAGGATAGTGATCGAAGCGACCGTTGAGGCCGACTTGTTTGAGCAGATCCGAGGCGCGACTCCGTGCGTGCTTTTCGCCGCGAATCTCTGCCGGAACCATGACGTTTTCCACGGCAGTCAGAGATGGCAGCAATTGAAAATTTTGAAAAACAAATCCGATCGATTGGTTACGTAACCGGGCAAGCTCTTCCTCGCTCGAGCGATGCAGCGCGACGCCATTTAAAAACACCGTTCCTTCGGTCGGCCGTTCCAGTCCGGCGCAAATCGCGATCAGTGTGGTCTTGCCGCTACCAGACGGACCGATGATTGCGCACGTACTTTCCTTTTCAACGGAGAGGGAGATATCAGTGAGAACATCGACGATCTGCTGACCGGTCTTAAACCGCTTGCCCAAATGCTCTACGCTTAAAATCGTGTCGTTCATGAAATTTTTCAAGCGTGAAGGTCAGAAATGCCGGCAGGGTATCGCAAGGTCAATCAACTGTAGAATTTTTATCTCAGGGACACAACTCAAGTGGCGCGGCAGGTGTGTCGCTTGGTTCTCATTCGCGCTACCTCTCTCGGTTGTTTTAATCGGAGCTACTCCGAGCCCCGCCGTCATATTGTTTCTCGGCGACAGCATCACAGCCGGTTACGGTCTCGAGATCAGCCAGGCCTATCCCGCCTTGATTCAACAGAGGATCGAGGCAAAAAAGTGGCCCTTCAAGGTTGTCAATGCCGGACAGAGTGGCGACACTACGGCCGGGGGTCTCAATCGAATTGATTGGCTTCTGCGCAGTCGCATCGACGTTTTGGTTCTTGAGCTCGGTGGCAATGATGGCTTGCGTGGCGTTCCCGCCGAAACCATTCGGAAAAATCTTCAGGCCATCATCGATCGGGTCAAGACCAAGTACCCCAAGGCGAAAATCATCATTGCTGGCATGAAGCTGCCACCGAATATGGGGCGTGGCTACACCCAACAGTTCGAGCCCCTTTTTGCTTCGATCGCCAAGAAAAACGACGCGCCGCTGATTCCTTTTATTCTCGAGGGTGTCGGCGGCGTAAGCGAACTCAATCAGCCGGACGGCATTCACCCGACCGTCCGTGGCCAGCAGATGGTCGCCGCCAATGTTTGGAAAGTACTCGAACCTGTCTTGCGATCTCTGCTAGAATAGCGGTCTTGCAGAACCGTCTGCGCCGCGAAATCGCCGCTCGCGAAACGAAAAATTCCTCAACGCTGACGAACGACACCTTTGATACTTGACAGCGCCGCATGAAGACAATGATAGTCGTCACATTAGTTTAAGCTGATGGCCGAAACGGAGGAAACATGTCGATTCGATTGATCGTGGGAATCAATGCGGCGCCAGGAAAGGGTTCGGAGCTCGCGAAATTATACAAGGCTCGATGCGCGGAAATTTCTTGCGAGCCCGGCTGCGAGCAATTTGAAGTTTTTCAGAGTGTCGTCAATCCCGACAAGCTTGCGATTTTGGAACGATGGACCGATCAGGCGGCTTTGGATGTACATGCCAAAGCAAACACCACGCGTGCGCCATTGCCTGCCGAATTACGGGTCGGAACAACGGAGCGAGAAGATTACGTCTACCACCGCACTCGCTAGTTCCGGGCGATGGACTCGCCATCCCAGATGTCCAGACTTCATCCAGGACTTCTGCATTTGACTTAAAAGTTCCTTTTATTCACATCGCATGGTCAATGTGACCGCCTTTTACGCGCAATTTGGCAGTTCTTGGGATTTTTTTATTGACTAATTGCATGGCGGGGCATTATAAGCGACGGGGACTCGCCCGAAGCCAATGACGATCAGCAATCATTGGGAGCACTATGCAATCGAATAGATGGATTGTTTGCCTGTCTTGTTCAATTCTTGTGTTTGCGCTTCGTACGTCATCGGCTCTCGTGCTCGCTGCCGACGCCATACCAGCGTATCGCTTCGTCACCGTTGATATCCCGACTCCTAAAGGACAGCTCGGCTTCACAACCTTGGCAGACATCAATGAAAGCGGGGAAATTTCGGGAGGGTTCACCGATACCAATTTAGGCGCCTTTGGATTTATTCTCGACAAGAAAATGCGGCAGATCCAAGTTCGGTGCTCCAAGGATGTTATAGCGACCGTGCCGCAAGCGATAAACAAACACGGCGAGATCGCTGGATCCGCAACGGTGGTCATTCAGAGAATCCCTAGTATGATCCCGCCGTTCGAAATTCTGATCACCAAGACCAGCGGCTTTTATCGCGATAAAAGGGGGCGCTGCACTTTGCTTGATTTTCCGAGCGCAAAACTTACGGAAGCAGTCGGGATCAACGACGACGGCCAAGTGGTCGGCGACTATCAGGATGCCGCTGGAAATTTCCACGGTTTTTTTTGGGATGCCGGTCTGTTCTTGACGATTGACGTCACTTTCCCAGGCGCGACGGTTACCGGTCCTACGGCAATTAACAACGTGGGCCAGATCGTTGGTTATTACTTTGACAATAACGTCTCGGAAACATTTCCCAACGGCCATACCCACGGCTTTATTTATCGAAATGGCACGTTCAGCGCGTTCGATTTCCCGGATGGCTTGGCAACGCTCCCGGCGGATATTAATGACTCTGGCCACATTGTGGGAATCTATTCGGACGCTGATTTCATCAGCCGTAGTTTTCTGCTTCAGAACGAACGGTTCACTGACCTCGATGTGGGATTCGCCGATACGTTCACGACTGAAGTCAGCGGCATCAATAACAAAGGCCAGATCGTCGGCAGATATACGCAAAACAATCCTGCCGATCCGGTAAACCCATTTCCTAGTCACGGATTTGTCGGCCTACCAAAAAATCACCTCAAACCGAGTGCTTCAAACTTAGTGAACTGAGATTCGATTCCTGATTTCCCTGACAGCGGTTGCTGCTACTCACCGACTGAAGTCTCTCGCTGCTTTCGACATAATCTTCTGTATTAGCTTGACACCGCCGTTCACCGCGGAATAGTCTCGGCGGTATCAATCCTCCCGGGAGGTATGCCATGGCTGAATCGTTGGAAAAGTTCAAAAGCTATATCGGCAAAAGCGAAACCGCCTTCGATGTTGTCACGGGAGCAACGATGTTGAAGTTCGCTGCGACCTTGGGACTCGAAAAAGTCCCGCTGGATAAAGGGGAGATTGTTCCACCGGGTTGGCACGGTGGATTTTTTCCGCCGTCGCACCGGCCTACGCAGATGCGCGAGGACGGCCAGGCGTCAGGCGGTGGTTTCATGCCCGCTATCCCGTTGCCGCGCCGGCGCATCGGTGGAACGCGCATGACCTTTCACGAACCGCTTCGAGTCGGCGACGAAATCAAGAAACTGACCGAGATCGCCGATCTTCAAGTCGACGACGGGCCGAACGGCGCGATGGTCACGATCGTTGAGCGGAGCAGTATCTCGAGCAGTCGCGGTCTGGGCGTTGTCGAGGAGCGCGATATGATGATGCTCAGCGAAGCGCGGGCCGACGCGGCACCCAAAGCCTCGCCCGCCATGCCTGGCGAGTCCAAGTGGAAAAAAGTATTCGAGCCCAAGCCCACGTTGCTTTTCCGTTTCTCGGCGCTTCGCTTCAACAGCCATCGGATCCACTATGACCGCGACTATGTCACCCAAGTAGAAAAATTGCCGGGACTGGTGGTTCAAACTTCGCTGATTTGCCAGTTGATGATCGAGCTGTGCCGCAGCGAAATGCCCAATCGTACGCTCAGCGCGTTCGGCTTCCAGACGGCACGGCAGACTTACGACACCGGCAATTTCACGATCGCTGGCGCGCCAAGCGCCGATGGACGCGAAGCGACGCTATGGTCGCTCGACGCCAATGGCAACGTAACGATGACAGCGACTGCGAAGTTCGCTTGACCGAATAACCCCAGAGACGCGCAGAGCGCAGAGTCCAAACGACCAAGAAAAGTTCTTCGACTCCGCGCCCAAAGTGTCTCTGCGGTGAATCTTCTCTCGCGCACTTGACCGATGGTTTGAACCGCTTTGAAGCTGTGAGCTATCCCGGCGCTAGTCCAAAAATCTGCTGGAACAACTTGATCGACTCCGCCATGTGCTCGTTCTCGATGTCTTGAACGACTTTCTTGAAGCCCTTGATCAGCCGCGGCGGGTCCGGTTCGACGTCGGTCCGCGAAGGAATTCGGCTCATCTCGCGCAGCTTCAGCTGCGCCGTTTTGGAAAATAGAAAATCGATAAACAACTTCGCTGCCGACGGATGGGCCGGTCTCGAGGTAATACTGACCGTGTTGATGATCACCACGACAGGTTCGAGTGGCACCCATTCGATCGGCGCCCCTTGATTGACGAAGCTTTGCGCGTGCGGTCCATAGCCGATCGTCAACGGCGCTTCACCGGCAGCGACGAGCTGAATGCGCCCGCGCGCGCCGCGCTGAAAAATCTGCTCCTGCTGCGCCAGACGCCGAAAGTAAGCCAAGCCTTTTTCGCGGCCCCAATATTTCATCAGCCCGTCGAACCATTCGAAATTTTCGGTATCGTTGATGATTTGTCTGCCCTTCCACATGGGTTTCAGCAGGTCGTCATAGATTCGCGGCACGTCGCCCGGCTTCACGTTTCGCGTGTTGTACGCCAGCACGAATGTGTTCTGAAACATTGACCCCCAATATCCGGCTTTGTCTTTCAGATCCGGGGGCAGAAACTTGTATTCCGGCGATTCGTATCGACCTAAAATATTTTTCGATTTTAGTAACGTGAACCCGCCCCGCGTCGATGTACCCTGCAACACGTCGGCGGAGTAATTTTTTGCCGCGTATTCGCTCAGCACCCGATTCACCAGCGCGCCCGAACCGGAGCGCAGCAAATCGACTTTGATAAACGGGTACTGCTTTTCGAAAATATCGATGAGCTGCTTACTTTCAGGAATCGAAACCGTCGTGTACCAAGTCACTCGGCCTTCTTTTTTCGCCTGCGCAATGACTTCAGGGGGAGCAACTTGCGCCGCGAGCGGCGCGTGACACAACAGCAGCAGTGGAAAAACTGCCGCAAGGAATCGTCTCATGGCAAGGAGCCCTTCATGGGTTTTATTTGCAGAAACCAAATTCCGCCTTTAGCGGCCGAGCGAGCGCAGCGCCGATTTCAAAAACCGATCGTCCATAAAGGCTTTCGGATCAAACTTCGGCCGTTCTTTTAGGGTGGCGATTTCCAGCTCGGCGCGCTGCATGACGCCCTCAGGGGTAAGCTCCGGCGAATAGGCATCGCGCATCAGGTCGTAGAGCGAAGTTGCGACTTCTTTGTCCACCTGACTGTGACGCATGATCATTTCGATGCCGCCGTCGCGGTTGTCGTGGATGAAGAGCAGCGCTTTCGTCACCGCCTTGACCGCGCGTTCGACGAGATCGGGCTCTTCTTGGATCAGTTTCGCGTTCGTCAGCATGGCGCTGAACGGGACGTTCTTGAACACATCGCCGACATAAAGCAGTCTCTTAAATCCCTCCTTGAGCAGATTCCGGTCAGCGGGTGGCGACATCAAAGCTGCCGCCGCGCGCCCCTGCATCAACGCCGCGGTTTTTGCCTGGTCGCCGGGAATGTTCAGGTAATCGGCAAAATTGGTGGGAATTCCGTACTTAGCCAGTAGTGCGACCAGCACGCTATAAGTCGAACCGCCGAAGGTGACGGCGATTTTGCTGCCTTTCAGGTCTTCGAGCCGTTTCACTTCAGGACGGGTCACCAGACTGAACGGAATTTGATTGAAGATCGGCATAAGAATGCGGATCTGTTCGCCGCGAAACATAGCGTGCATCGACGGCCCGAACGCTGACGCGAAGTGAACGCTCCCCGCCACCAGTGCTTGCACGTTTACGGCATTGCCCCGCAAAAAAACCAGTTGTGCGTCGGTGATCCCCATTTCGTTGTAATAGCCTTTGAATTTGGCAGCTGCCAGCGCCAGATGCTGCACGCTGCCGGCGGACGGCAGCGATATGTAAACCGGCTTGGTATACTGGCCGCGCGCCGGTCCGGGAAACAGACAGACAAACATAATCAATAAAATGCCGGTTGGAATTTTCACGTCCTACTCCTGGTTCAATCCGCACGCCATCTTTTGCGTTCCGAGTTATACCGATTTTGAAATTTGAGTAAACACCAATGGGGATCAAGATAATTTTATTTGAGAAATTCTCGGACCGCCGTTCCAATGCTCTGGATCGACGGTAGGAAGGGCCGCTCGTCCCAAAAGGGCAGAAATTGATCTGCACCGGCGAGAATACGCGGTGCACAACGTAGCGTCCCGGGCGGCAATTCGTCCAGTAAACAACGGACAAATGGTGCATACCCCGACCATGTGGGCTCGTCTTGCACAATGAGCACTCGCCCGGTATTGCTCGCCGATCGAAAAATTGTTTCTTTGTCCAGCGGTTTGATGAAACCCAAGCTTACCACCTCCACCGCGGGCCGATTTCCCTCTTTCTCGATTTCGTCCGCCACATCTTCGGCGAGCGCCGCCGCGCGGCCGGCCGCAATGATTGTTAATTTGTCGCCGGAGCGCGTAATCTGCGCGCCACAGCCGTGATTCTGATCGGCAACTTCTCCGGAGCGGCCATGAAGCGAACGATCCTCGAAGAACAACGTCGGCGTTGGGCGCTCCAGGGCCTCGCGAAAATTCCAGTAAGCCTCGCCAGCGGAGCCCGGCATCGCAATATTCAGATCCGGCACGTTGTAGAACCAGGAAACGCCGACTTCATTGCCCTCCGGGCCGTGGCCGCGAAAACGCGCAATCGGGAGCCGAATGATTACGGGACAATTTAAACGCCCATTGCTGAGATAGTGCAGCTTGGCCGCGCTTTGGACAATCGCCATGTGGCAAACCGAAGCGATATCGGCGTAGGCGATCATCACGACGACTTTAAGACCTTTCATCGCCGCGCCCACCGCCATTCCCACCATGGCGCTCTCGCTGATCGAGGTATCGCGCACTCGCTCGACACCGTATTGGTCGGCGAGGCTTTTCAGCGCATGTGCCGCAACGTTCTGACCGATCACAATCAAGCGCGGTTCCTCGCGCATTGAATCTTCCAGCGCTTTTCCCACCGCATCGCGATAAGTCAGTTTGGACATTGATTACTCACTCAATCGTAAATGGTCAGGCGCAGCGGGTCAGGGGTTCACGCCTGACGCCTTACC
>Ga0207683_10004269_pt1 | contig 12336 bp, 8 predicted proteins | sample KBSM73metaG_FD_184333 | JGI IMG/M metagenome (GOLD analysis project Ga0207683, IMG submission 184333) | Miscanthus rhizosphere microbial communities from Kellogg Biological Station, Michigan, USA - KBS M7-3 metaG (SPAdes) (version 2) | ecosystem: Host-associated > Plants > Roots > Rhizosphere >...
CGTGGCGCTGGTTGTGCTAGCCTGTTGTCGGGGCTGGAGATCGGACGCAACGTCCGTCACTAAGGGGGAGTGCCATGGGGAAGAAACTTTCGTCTGCTGTTTGCGTTTCACGTCGCCGGCCAATTGCCGCTTGTGTCGCTTCCATCTTTGCTCTGTCCGCGCCGGCAGCGGCAATCGCCGATTCCTGGATTGTCGACAGCTGCGACGAAGATAGCTTCCCAACGCCTGGGGTGAACCACGGCACGTTGCGCTACGCACTTCTCACCGCGACGAGCCCGGCCGTCATCGATTTGACCGGTCTGACCGGGATGGCAGCCTGTCCCAGCAGCAAGATCTCACTGACTACGGGCGCGCTCAAGTTCACCCAGCCAGTCGTGACGATCAACGGTCCGGGATCGTCCACGCTGTCGATCGATGCCAGTGGGCTCACCGCGGAAGCATATAGCGGTAACGCCTATGGCAACCAGCGTGTTTTCAGCCATTACGGCAACGGCACGTTGAAGATTCAAGATCTGGCCGTGACGGGCGGACATTCCTATCGCGGTTCGCCCGGGTATGCCGCGCTGGGTGGCTGCATTCTTTCGAACGGAGCGGTCGAGTTGGCTTTCTCCAGCGTATCGGGCTGCTTCGCCAAGCACGCCAACGGAAATCCGGCCTATGGTGGTGCTATACACGCAGCAGGAGCCGTTACGATGAATGGCTCCTCGGTGCGCGACAACTACGCACGCAGCGACACTGGCAACGCCAGCGGCGGCGGCGTTTTCGCCGGCGGCGACATCACGCTCACTTCGGTCAGCACGGTGCACGACAACGAGGCGAAATCGGTTACCGGCAACGCTCTCGGCGGCGGCCTATTCGCGCAGGGCAAAGCAACCCTGACATCCGTTTCGTTTGTCTACGACAACAAGGCAACTTGCACGGATACCGGCTGCGCCTCCGTGGGCGGAGGTGTTTACGCGCAGAGCGATACCAACCTAAGTGGCAGCAGCGAGATAAAATACAACTCCGCCACGTCGCACAAAGGCAGCGCCGTGGGCGGAGGAGCTTTTGGATTCGGCAGCCTGACGCTCTCAGGAAGCAGCTTGAGATCCAATTCAGCGATTTCCGATGAGCTCAACGCTGTCGGTGGCGGCGCGTATGTCAACGGCGATTTTGAATCCCGTTTCAGCACGATACGCGAAAATGAAGTATCCGGAGCGACGGCTGCCGCTGGCGGGGGGCTGTACCTTTCCAGCAGTGCATTCATTGCCAATAGCACGATCTCCGGCAACACATCCAACAAGGAAGATGGCGGCATCAGAGCGTTTACTTTTTCGCCCGCACTCACGTCCTTTGTCATTCGCAACAGCACGATCTCCGGCAACACCGCCGGGACATCGGTTGGCGGGCTGTTCGTCAATGCCGGGACCGTGAAGTTCTACAACTCGACGATCGCGTTCAACACGGACGTGGCAGGATCCCCTGGCGTAATGCTGAGCGCAGTGGCCGATCCAACGACCGTTACCCTGCAAAGTACCCTGATGTCGAACAACACCTTCGGCGAGAATGAGAACGACCTGGCAGCCCTCAATCAGTTGGATCTCGTGTTCAACGCAGGTTCTGCCAACAACCTGATTCGCGCAACCGCTGTCACTGGATCCACCGGCTTGCCCGCGGGCACTCTGTTCACGGCTTGTCCGTTGCTCGGTCCGTTGCACAACAACGGCGGCCTTACGCAAACCCATACGTTGAGGAGCAGGAGCCCGGCGATCGACCAAGGCAACAACGTGGTCATCGACCCGGACACGCTGTTGTTGCTTGCCCACGACCAGCGCGGTTCGGCGGTGGACAACGGCGAGTTCGATTACCTGCGCGTTTCCGGGCCTCCTGGCGGCATGAACCCGAAAGCCGACATCGGTGCCTATGAAGTGCAACAGAATGACGTGATCTTCGATACCGATCTTGAGGGTTGTATCGATCTGATTTGAGCAGGTTCGCATCGAGCCGGAACGCCTGCGCAGCATGTAGCGCACTCAGGCGTTGAGTTCGTGCGCGCAGGCGCGCACGAGACGCGACCGGAACGACGTTTCTTTCCGCGCGTCGCCCCGCGCACCGGCTGGGATTTTGCAAACCGGCGCGCGCGTGAAGACCCACCTACGCCGCAAGGCTGGCGTCGAAATTGAGTTCAGATCATTTGTGCTAGCCTTGCGGCGGGGATTGAGACTGTTGGGGTGAAGTCATGAATGGGGTCCTTCCGTATTTCTTTTGCGCGTCCCGCCGCCGGCCGCTGGCCGTGTGTGTTGGTTCTCTGTTTGCACTGTCCGCGCCTGCATCGATAGTGGCCGCAACGATCTGGCCTGTCACGACTTGCAACGATGCGGGTCCGGGCTCTCTTCGCGCAGTACTCGCCGCTGGGACGACGATCTCCGGCGATACTGTCGATCTTTCACAACTCGGCTGCAGCGTGATCTCGTTGACCACGGGCGAATTGACGATCCTGCAGAACGCCCTGACGATCAAAGGGCCCGGCGCCGATCAGTTGACGATCGACGGCTCGCAGCTTCCCAGTGGATATACGTACAACAACGACAGCCGAATCTTCACACACGAGGGTACCGGAGCGTTGAAAGTCAGGGACCTGAGTTTGGCCCACGGACAATCCAGTCATTCCGGACCTACGTATCCGGCACTTGGCGGCTGCATTTTCTCCCAAGGGACGGTTCGTCTATACGCGAGCAACGTATCTCACTGCACCGCCAGCAGCCTGACGGCCCAAGCCGCGGGTGGCGCGATCTACGCCAAGGCGACTGCCGCCCTTTATGGGAGCACCATTGCTTCGAGCAATGTTTTCAGTCCGGAGGTCAAGGGGGCGGGCGGGGCCATCTATGCGAAGGGAAACGTTGGCATCAAATACGGTAGCGTGATTATCGGAAATACCCTCGTTTCCGGAAAAGCAGCATATGGAGGCGGCGTCCGAGCGCTTGGGAGCGTCGTTGTCAGATCCTCCACGATCATCGCCAACTCGGTCACCTCCTCACTGGTCACCAACGGCGACGACGACACCTACAAATATGCGGCCGGCGGCGGCATCAGTGCTGACGCTGGCGTCAGCGTCTATCATTCGCTCGTTTCGAACAATACCTCGAACGGCAGCTTCGCCGGAATCGATGCAGGCGCTCCGATAGCCAACGCGCCAACCGCGATCACATTGCTGCAAAACAGCACCATCTCCGGCAACCAGGCCGGCAAACTCGTCGGCGGAGTGTATTCGAACAACGGAACCGTACAGATCTCCAACAGTACGATTGCCTTCAACACCGCCGGCGAAATGCGAATCGGTTTATCGCCCTTCAATTTCCTTGGGCCCGGACTCGCGCTGGTAGCCGGACTCAACGACATCGATGTGAATTTGCAAAGCTCGCTGTTGTCGAACAATGTCTATGGCGGCTCTTCCGAGTTTGACCTCACGACCGCGTACGACTCCGCGGATCCCGGTGAATCGAACGTGACTTTCAACGTGGGGCCGGCGAACAATTTCGTCCGCACGAGGCTGACCAAACTCCCTCTGCCGAATGGCACGCTCCAGTTCACCTGCCCGCTGTTGGGGACGTTACGCGACAACGGCGGATCGAGCTGGACGCACTCGCTGCTAAGTACCAGCGTGGCGATCGATGCAGGCAACAACGTGCTTGACGATGACGAGGACCAGCGCGGAGTCGCATCGAACGCAACTCCGCTATACCCGAGGGTACTCAACGGCATGGCCGATATCGGCGCGTTCGAGGTCAACCAGGACGAAACGATTTTCGACAACGAATTCGAGGGTTGTCCAGATATCTTCTAGCGTTCCGCGAGCGGAGCACTGCCCCTGGCGTGCGCCGCGTCGGGGCTGCAGCCACGGGGCGATAGCGCTGGCGCCAGCGACCAGAGCGCGAGAAGCACCCTTCGTGCCACCGAAACATGTCGGGCGCTGCACGGGCGCCGCCGCGCACGTTACTTTCGCCGCCCCTTCTCCATTGTGCTAGCCTGACATCGGGGTCTGTTACCGGGTGCAATGCCCGCTGCTGGGGGAAGTGTCATGACCGGAATCGTTCCGTCCGCGATCCGCAATGTACGCCGCAATCCAATCGCCGCCTGTATCGCATCGTTGTTCGCATTTTCCACACCGGCCATGGCCGGAGCGATCCTGCCGGTGACCTCGTGCGCCGACAGCGGAGCGGACTCGCTGCGCGAAGTCATTTCCAATGCCGCATCGGGCGACACCGTCGACCTGAGCGGCCTGACCGGCGCGAATGCGTGCGCGAACAGCAAGATCTCGCTGACGAGCGGCGAGATCCCGATCAAGCAGGACGACCTGACGATCAAGGGACCGGGCGCGGCGAATCTCGCGATCGACGGCAGCGGCCTGCCAAGCGGACCGGGCGACTACCGCCTGTTCCACCACTACGGCATGGGCGGAACGCTGACGCTCCGCGATATCCGGGTGACGGGCGGCCACGCCTATCACGACTCGAGCGTTCCCGCACTCGGCGGATGCGTGTATTCGACCGCGAACGTCGAGCTTTACGACACCGAGGTCGTCTCGTGCAGCGCAAGCAGCACGGATGGCTTCGCCAGGGGCGGCGGCGTGATGGCCTACGGCACCGTGAAGCTGCACGGCAGCACGGTGTACAAAGGTGAAGCTGCATCGAAAAATTCGCATGCGCAAGGCGGCGGCATCTGGGCCGGCGATGCGCTGTTGGATCACAGCCGGGTCGAGGTCAACATTGCCGACACCAACGGCACGTTCGGCTACGGCGGAGGCGTGTTCGCGAACGGAAGCCTGACGCTGTCCTACGGCACCCTCAGCGACAATGTCGTCAACTCAACGGCCAAGGGCGCTGCCGGAGGCGGCGCGTATGTTCTTGGTGCATTTAGCTGTGAGTACAGCACGATCGGTGGCAACTCCGCGACCGGCGATTACACCTCGACATATGGGGGCGGCATATTCGCGAAGGCCGGCGTCGGCTTGAAGCGCTGCACGGTGTCGACAAACTATTCCGAAGGTTCCGGCGGCGGATTGGTTGCTTCCACGGGCCAAATCGCCAATGCAAACACGCTGGACATACGCAGCAGCACGATTTCCGGAAACAGCGCGGGGTTGCTTGCCGGCGGCCTGTTTTCCGACTCGGCGACCACGCGGCTATACAACACGACGGTCGCGTTCAACACGGCATCCGCCGGTCACATTGGCGTGCCGGCCTCGTACTTTGCTCCAGGCATCGCGTTGAGCGCAGTTCCGAATGCGCTCGTCGTGACTTTGCAAAGTTCGCTGATCTCGAACAACACCTACGGTTCGAACGAGCTCGACCTGTCGGCGGCCACTACCCTGCTCCACCCGATCACGTTCAACGTGGGGCCGGCGAACAACTTCGTGCGCACCTACCTGGCGGACGACTTTCCGGACGACACACTGTCCAAATCGTGCCCGCTGCTCGGACCGTTGCGCGACAACGGCGGACCGACCTGGACGCACGCGCTGCTGAGCCGCAGCGTGGCGATCGATGCCGGGAACAATGTGCTCGACGAGGATCAAGACCAGCGTGGGCTCTTTGGCGATGCACCGCCGTTCGCGTATCCACGCGAGTCCCCGATCCAGTCCGATATCGGCGCCTACGAGGTCAATCACGACGACATTGCATTCAACAGCGGCTTCGAGGGCTGCGACGATTTGTAGTTGGGCGATGTGCGATAGCGGCTTTTTTTTGGACGACGCCGTTCTCGCTGAAAATCGGCAGCGCTCGGCCAAGCGCTCTTGCGCTGTCGCATTTTCCGACAGATTGCGGGGCTGTACCTGCGGGCGGCCTGTGCTAGCCTAGACTTGGGGCTGCGGGGAATCCGGTGGATTTTCTAACCGGGAGTCCCTTTATGTGCCCAATTCTTTCATCTCCTGTCCACGCCTCGCACCAGAAGCCGCTGGCGGCCTGCGTGGCGTCGATCCTTGCGTTGTCGGCTCCAGCAATGAGCATCGCCGCGACCAACTGGGTCGTGGCGAACTGCGACGATGCCGGCCCCGGATCCCTGCGCGAAACAATTGGCGCGGGAACGACACTGTCCGGCGACAGCGTGGACATGACTGCGCTCTCCTGCATCGTTACTTTGACCACGGGCGAAATCACCGTCCCGCAGAATAGCCTCAGAATCAGGGGCGGAGGCGCCGAGCAGCTGTCAATCGACGCGTCACAACTCGACCATGGCTACACCGGAGCTGCCGACAGCCGCATCTTCACGCATACCGGCACTGGCACCCTGAAGATCTACAGCCTGAGCCTCGTCAACGGCCATTCGAACCACAATGGTGCGGCCTACCCCGCACTCGGCGGCTGCGTATACTCGAATGGAAGCGTCTCGCTCTATAACAGCCAAGTGTTGGCGTGCAGCGCCTCGAGCCAGGCGGCCAAGGCCGCCGGCGGCGCGATATATGCGAAGGGAGGTGTGACCGCCAAGTACACGCTCATCAGCGGAAGTTCCGCTTCCGGGACGCGTGCATACGGCGGCGGCGTTCGCGCGCTCGGCTCGTTTCTTGGCCGCTATGCGACCATCGACAACAACTCCGTGTGGTCTTCGTTGGTGGACGAAAATGACGTCGACACCTGGAAGTACGCAATCGGTGGCGGTGTAAGCGCGCGCACCAACGTAACGCTTCTGCGTTCGACGATCTCCAACAACACCGCGAACGGCAGCTTTGCCGGAATCGACAACCAGAGCATCGTCAGCTCATCCACGAACAGCATGCGCGTGTACAGCAGCACGATTTCCGGCAACCACGCCGACCGGGTTGTCGGCGGCGTCTATTCGGACGCCGGCACGGTCGAGTTTTTCAACAGCACAATTGCATTCAACACTGCGGGCGACATGAACGTCGGGTCGATGACTTCCGAATTTCTGGGTCCGGGACTCGCTCTGTCATCGCTGCTGAACAATGTAAGCGTGACGTTGCAGAGCACCCTGCTGTCGGACAACACCTACGGCAGCTCCAACGAATTCGACCTCACGACCGCATTCGATTCGTCGGATCAGTTGGAAAACCACGTCGAATTCAATGTGTCGCCGGCAAACAACTTCATCCGCACGAGCCTCCACGCCAACCCCCTGCCGGACGACACGATCAAGTTGGGCAGTTGCGCGCACCTCGGGCTTCTCCGCGACAACGGCGGACTTACCAAGACCCACGCGCTCATGAGCAACAGCCCGGCGATCGACCAGGGCAACAACTCGCTCTACGATCCGATGGATACAAGCACTCTGTGGGTGCAGGATCAGCGCGGCCTTTTGGAGGACTTGCCTCCTTACCTTTACCCACGCGAATCCAATGGCACTGCCGACATCGGCGCGTTCGAGATCAATCAGGACGATACGGTGTATGTCGCGAACTTCGAAGGTTGCACTATCCTGATCTAGAGCCATGGGGGCGCAGACTCCGGGGGCGACGCATCCGCGTCTGCCCCCTTGACCCACACTCCCAGCCTCGTGGTTCGGTTCGGGTTCGGCGCCAGGCGGGGTTGTATCGCACGCCGGCCCGTTTGCGCGACAATGCCGGCGCCATGAGCCCGAACGAAGAAACGCCCGCACCGCCGGAAACAGCAGCCGACGCGGCCCCTGCCGAAGCTGCCGAAGCCAAGCCGGCTGAAGGCGCCACGGCTGAAGCTGCCGCGGCTGAACCTGCCGTAGCCGAAGGCGCCGAAGCCAAGCCCGAGGCGCAAACTGTCGAGCAGGTTCTCGGCAGCGTGCACACGTCCAACTTCCCGGACATCCTGCGCGAATTGAACGCGTGCGTGCTCGTGAGCACGTACCAGGCCGGCAAGCTCGTGATCCTGCGGCCCGACGGCAATTCCATAAATACACATTTCCGCACGTTCAACCGGCCGATGGGCATGGCCGCGGACCGCCAGCGCCTGATGCTCGGCGCGATGATGGAGATCGCCGAGTTCCGCAACATGCCGGACGTGGCCAAGCGGTTGCACGACCCGCCGGTCCACGACGCCGTCTACATGGCGCGGCGCGGCCACATAACCGGCCACATCGATATCCACGAAATGGCCTGGGATGCCGATGGCGCGATCTGGTTCATCAACACGCTGTTCTCGTGCCTTTGCACGCTCGACACGAAATCGAGTTTCGTGCCGCGCTGGCGGCCGAAGTTCGTCAGCCACTACGCACCGGAAGACCGCTGCCATCTGAACGGCCTGGCGATGCGCAACGGCATCGCGCGCTACGTCACTGCGCTCGGCGAAACCAATACGCACGAAGGCTGGCGCGCGAACAAGCGCGACGGCGGGCTGATCATCGACGTGACCACGAACCGCGTGGTCACGCGCGGCCTGTCGATGCCGCATTCGCCGCGCTGGTACGACAACCGCCTTTGGGTGCTCGAGTCCGGACGCGGCGCACTGTGCACGGTCGATCTCAAGACCGGCGAGCGGACCGACGTCGCGCGCGTGCCGGGTTTCTGCCGCGGCCTGGATTTCGTCGGTCCGGTCGCCTTCATCGGCTTGTCGCAATTGCGCGGCACGACGCCGTTTACCGACATACCGATCACCGACGACAATTCCGATCGGCTGTCCGGCGTGTGGGTCGTGCATATCGGCACCGGCAAGACGATCGCCTTCCTCAAATTCACCGGCGGCGTGCAGGAAATTTTCGCCGTGCAGGCGGTTCCGGGCGTGCTCTTTCCGGAAATCGTGCACGAAGGCGAACTGCTCGCGACCGCGTATGCACTGCCGGAAAAAGCGCTGCGCGAAGTGGCGGTGGCAGCACCGCCGGCCATACCAGCCGAACCGCCGACGCCCGGCGTGGGCTATGGCGCGCCTGCGGAACAATCGGATAGCCCCGCATGACGACGATACAACCGAACTTCCAGTACGTAGCGCACTGGCAGACAGACCTGCCCGAAGAGAACGAGGCGGTGCTTGCGTTCTGGCGCGCCGAGAAGGCGATCGGCGATGAAGCCGCGGCGAAGAAGCGCCTGAGCGAAATCGTATTGCACGCGCGCACCGAAAGCGGCGAGGTCGCCGGCGTCTGCACGGCCGTGCCGATGACGCTGCCAAGGCTCGCCCAGCCGCTGTACTACTACCGCACGTTCGTCGGCGAAAAATGGCGCAAGACCCGTCTCGTCGTGTTGCTGCTCAAGCGAGCGTTCGAGCTCCTCGAGGGACACGCCGTGAAGAACGGCTATCCCTGCATCGGCGTCATCATCGAACTGGAAAACGCGCGCTTCGCCGAAAACGGGCGCATGCCGGTCTGGCCGGACGTCGACTTCGTGTACATCGGCAAGAGCCAGCGCGGCTTCGATCTGCGCCTGCGCTATTTCCGCGGCGCGACGCTGAAGTAGCTGCCGATACAAGGTTTCTCCCCGCGCAACCCTCCCGATTGCGCCGATTCCGAAAACGGACTAGGCTGGCGTTGGGGTTAGCGTTCATCAGTCGGGGTGTCTGATGTATCTGCACAGTACTGCGCTCGCGGTCGCGCGCTATCGTCCTCTTGCGACCTGCATAGCTACATTGCTCGGGCTTTCGTCGCCCGCCGCGTTCGCGACCAATCGTCCGGTGACATCGTGTCTCGATGATGGCACTCCGGGCACGCTGCGCAGCGTGATCGCGAATGCATCCACCATCTCAGGCGACGTAGTCGACCTAAGCGCACTGATCTGCCCGGGCAGCGTGATCACGCTGCAGACCGGCGGCGAAGGTATCGGGATCAATCAGAACGCGCTGACGATCAAGGGGCCGGGCGCCGAAGCCCTGACCATCGACGGAACACTTCTGGACACCTACTACGTCAATTACAGCAATGTGTTCGCCCATTTTGGCAACGACAAGCTGACGATCGAAGGGCTGCGGTTAATCGGCGGCCACGTCAGTCACCGGAGCATCGACGGCCTTGGCGGCTGCGTCTACTCCACGGCAGACGTCAGTATCAAAGACAGCATCATCACGACGTGCAGTGCGTATAGCCAGCAGGCTTCGGCAAAAGGTGGCGCGATCTACGCCAAGGGCGACGTCGACCTGACATCGAGTACGATTTCCGCGAGTTCCGGAAGTTCCTCTGGTGGGGCGGACGGTGGCGGGATAGCCGCCCTCGGCAAGGTCACGCTGACCGGTAGTGTTGTGACCGGCAACACGCTGGAGAGCGGTTCCAGCGTCCGCGGCGGTGGCATTCGCGCCGGCAACGGAGTGACGGTCGACTTCAGCGTGGTCGACGACAACACCGGAACATCGTCGAGTTCCGGCGCATACGGCGGCGGTATATCAGCGGACGGAGATGTATCCCTGTTCTATGCAACGATCGATGGCAATCACGCCAACAGCGACGTGTCCTCGCAAGGACCTGGTGGCGGCATCAATGCGACCGCCAACCTCACGATTGCCAATTCGACGATCTCGAACAACACAGCACGCACGAGCGCTGGCGTCCGGATGTATTCCGGCGCCCCCGGGACGAAGACCTTGGCGATGCGCAACAGCACGATTTCCGGCAATTCCGCCACCGACGCAACTGGCGGCTTGCTTACCAACGCGGCGACCGTGAAGCTGTACAATTCGACAATCGCTTTCAATAGCGCTGGCAACGGCGCCACGGCGGCCGGAGTCGTTCTGCATGCTGTCATATCGCCGGTATCGGCAACGCTGCAGAGCATGCTCGTATCGAACAACAGCTACACCGTGAGCGACGTCGACCTTGGCACCGTGAACGGCGCTTCGGTCACGTTCAATGCCGGCCCGGCGAACAACCTGATCCGGTCGAGCAACGTGGTGAACCTGCCGAACGACACGGTATTCGGTACCTGCCCGCTGCTCGGACCCCTGCGTGACAACGGTGGCCTGACCCGCACGCACGCGCTCTGGAGCACGAGCGTCGCCATCGACAACGGGAACAACGTACTGATCAACCCGAACATCATGTCGCCATACGTGAACGACCAACGGGGTTCCGCCACGGCCAACGGCACGCTGGACTACTTCCGGGTCTCCGGGCCGAAAGCGGATATCGGTGCCTACGAAGTCCAGAAAACCGAAATCGTTTTCGGAGGCGGGTTCGAAGGCTGCGTGCCGATCGAAGCCTAGGAACGCACCGTGCCTCGGATCGACGCAACCGCTTCGACCACGATCCTGCATACATCCGCCGCGCGCTGGTTCGCGTTGATCACGAGCGCGTTCGGCGGCGGCGTGTCGAAGCGTGCCTGCACCTCGTAGACCAGATCCGGCGTGCGGTCGCGCGCCAGGTGCTGGTTGTGTTCGACTTCGCGCGCGATGCGATCGTGGGCGACGCCCGGGGGACAGTCGAGGTAGATCGGAACCGGCGTGAATCCGTAGCGGCGAATCGTGTTGTCGACGCGCACCAGGTCGGCGCGGCGCGAGAACGTCACGCCGTCGATCACGGTCGATTCGCCGAGCAGGCAGTTGATTTCGAGCGCGAGCAGCGTCGCGCGAAACGCGGCGCGTTTTTCGGCAAACGTATACGAGCACCTCGGGAACATCGCGTGGCGGATCGTGTCGCGGCAGACCCGGCGCAAGCCGAGCTGGTCCGCCAGGGCACGCGCCACGACGCTCTTGCCTGCACCGGGAAGGCCGATCAACGCGACGACAACCGGCGTCGCGTCGCCCGTCGGCGCCGCCGACTCCGGCGCAGCATTGCTGACAATCTCGGGCATCGCTCCACTCCAGTCCGCTGCCGAAGCGTGCCACGCGGCGGCCGCACCGCCAACTGCCGCGTCGCCCGGAGCACGGCTTGCCTCAGGCTGCTGACCATCCCGCGTGGGCTTCAGCTAGTATTTGCTCATCGCACCATCGCACTGTGCTCATGAACGACGCCAAAAGCGACCCGCTGCCGCATATCGACGGCTACGACATCAGCCGACGCCTGGGTCGCGGCGGCATGGCCGACGTCTACCTGGCGATGCAGTCCTCGTTGTCCAGACCCGTGGCGATCAAGGTGCTGGCCGTCGAACGTCCGCAGGCGGATGCGATCGACTCCAAGGTCAAACCGCAACGGGAGGACTTCGAGGAGACGGTCACGCGCTTCGAACACGAGGCGCGCACGATCGCGCGCCTGGACCATCCGCACATCGTCAGCATCTTCGATGTCGGCCGCACCGATGACGGACGGCTGTACTACGTGATGCCGTATCTGCCGAATGGCGACCTGTCGACGCGCGACCTGCGCGAGGACGAGGCTGCAATCATTACTGTCGTCCGCGCATTGTCCCGGGCGCTCGGCTATGCGCACTCCCTGGGCATCGTCCATCGCGACGTAAAACCCGAGAACGTGCTGTTCGACAAGCTCGACCGTCCGCTGCTCGCCGACTTCGGCATCGCGCTG
>Ga0207683_10004270_pt1 | contig 12335 bp, 11 predicted proteins | sample KBSM73metaG_FD_184333 | JGI IMG/M metagenome (GOLD analysis project Ga0207683, IMG submission 184333) | Miscanthus rhizosphere microbial communities from Kellogg Biological Station, Michigan, USA - KBS M7-3 metaG (SPAdes) (version 2) | ecosystem: Host-associated > Plants > Roots > Rhizosphere >...
CCTTGCCCTTCGCCTGGCGTCCCTTGGCGTTCTGGCGCACCCACTCCAGCTCCTTCTGCATCGCCTTGATGCGCGCGGCTTCCTGCTTCGCCTCGGTTTTCAAACGCGCTTCCTTCTGTTCGAGCCACGAGCTGTAGTTGCCTTTCCACGGAATGCCGTAACCGCGATCGAGCTCGAGAATCCATTCCGCGGCATTGTCGAGGAAGTAGCGATCGTGCGTGACGGCAATCACCGTTCCTGGAAACCGCTGCAGGAACTGCTCGAGCCATTCGACACTCTCGGCGTCGAGGTGATTGGTCGGCTCGTCCAACAGGAGCATGTCAGGCTTCGACAGCAGCAGGCGGCAAAGCGCCACCCGCCGTTTCTCGCCCCCGGACAACTTCGCGACCGTCGCCTCCCATGGTGGCAGGCGGAGCGCGTCGGCGGCGATCTCCATCTGCACCTCGGTGTCCGCGCCCGCGGTCGCGATGATCGCCTCGAACTTCGCCTGCTCGGCGGCAAGCTTGTCGAAGTCGGCATCGGGCTCCGCGTACGCAGCATAGATCTCGTCGAGCCTTGCCTTGGCGTCGAGGATTTCCGAGAGCCCCTCCTCGACCGCCTCGCGTACGGTCTTCGCGGCGTCGAGCAGCGGCTCCTGCGGCAGAAAGCCGATCCGCATGTTGGGCATGGGCACGGCTTCGCCGTCGAATTCCTTGTCCTCCCCGGCCATGATGCGAAGCAGGCTCGACTTGCCCGATCCATTGAGTCCCAGCACGCCGATCTTGGCGCCGGGAAAGAACGACAGCGATATGTCCTTCAGGATGACGCGCTTGGGCGGAACGATCTTGCCCACGCGATTCATCGTGTACACGTATTGAGCCATGGTAGCGAAGCCGAGGGTTCTGTGGAGCCCGCGATTATATGAGGCCCGGGTGCGCCGCGCCGGGAATTCGCCGCGCCGCTCGGGGAAATGAAAGGGCGGCCCAGAGCCGCCCCGCGTGGCGCAGGCTTTCCGCTACTTCTTGGGCGTGCCCGCGACAGGGACGACAGGCGCGCTGCCGCTCGCGGGAGTGGCTTTGGAGTTGGCGGTCCTGTCCTTGGCCGCGACCAACTCGCGCCAGCGCTGCTTGTCGGCGTCGTACTTCGCGGTGATCGCCGCGACTTCCTTGTTCTTCTGGACGATGAGCTCCGCCTGGCGCGCGAGTTCGGTATCGATGCTTTCGAGCTCGCGATCCAGAACGGCGACGACCGGCTTGCCCGCCGATTGGACCTTCTTGGCCTCCACATCGACCTTGCGCTTGGTCAACTGCTCGGAAAACGCCTGCGACGACAGGATGACGTTGTTGATCGTCTGCAGCGAGCGGTTGCGCGCGAGGTCGATCTCCGCCTCGTTCGTGTACGAAGCCACGAGCGCGCGGTCACGGCGATCGAGCTCGTCCTTCGCGCGCTGGGCGTCGCGGGCTTTCTCGGCGTCCTGCTCGATCGCGCGGCGCTGCTCCGGCGTGAGCGCCTTGTCCGTCCTGTTGACCGGCACGCCCTGCTTGTTGAGCTCGATGCTGGCCTTGTCGACCGCGTCAGGGGGCAACTTGTCCGTGTAGTGGACGACTCCCTTTTCGTCGACCCATTTGTACGTCGCCGCGTGGGCATGCCCTGCCGCCCACAGCGTTGCTGCACCGGCGACGAGGACCGTCGCCAACGCCACTGCGACGGCGTTTCGCCGATCGCCTCCCAGCCGCTCTCCCAACGCTGTCGCCGCTCTCATTTTTCGCCTTGCCGGCAATGCCATCTCGATCTCCTGCTTCGACGTCGAATGGCCCATCGGGTTCCGCGAAGCCGCCAGTCCGTCAAGCCGACACAGGTCGGCAGTTCATCGGCACCGTGCAATTCCATCCTACTGCACACCGTAGCGCTCCCGATAGGCCGCAACGGCGGGTCCCGCAGCCTCGAGCGCGGGCCGCCCGGCAATGAACCGCAACAAGTCGTCGAGCGTCGCGATCGCGATCACCGGCATTCCATACGTGTCGCGAACTTCCTGGACCCCCGACCTCTCGCCCGTCCCGCGTTCCATCCGGTCCAACGCGATCAGCACTCCCGCCGGCGTCGCGCCATGCGCCCGGATCAGGTCCACCGATTCGCGGACCGACGTTCCGGCCGAAATGACGTCGTCGACGATCAGCACCCGCCCCGCGAGCGGAGCTCCAATCACGTTGCCGCCTTCGCCGTGATCCTTGATCTCCTTGCGATTGAAGCTGAACGGCAGATTGTGCCCCTTTTCGGCCAACGCGACCGCCGTCGCCGCCGCAAGGGTTATCCCTTTGTACGCCGGTCCGAAGAGCTGGTCGAAAGCGACACCCGATTCCAGCGCCGCTTCTGCGTAGAACTGCCCCAGGCGGCGCAAGCTTGCGCCGTCGTTGAACAATCCCGCGTTGAAGAAATAAGGTGTCCGCCGCCCCGCCTTGGTCACGAATTCACCGAAACGCAGCACGTCACATGCCAGCGAAAAGGCGAGGAAATCCTGGCGGAAATCGGTCAATTGAAGCCTTGCCGTGGTTGGGCGCGCAAATTATAGCTCGCGACGGCCCCGCCTGGCAGCAGCCGCGGCCGTTCGACGAGCCGATGCGCGGCGCGCCGGCGGCCCGCTTTCCCCCGTGTAAACTCGCGGCCTTTGCGACCCCTGCGGAGCACTTCAGCGTCCGCTCCCGCCCAAGTGCGCATCATCACGCTCAACGTCAACGGCATCCGCTCGTCCGAGCGCCGCGGGCTCGCCCGATGGCTCACCCGTGCGGAGCCCTGGGACGTCGTGTGCCTCCAGGAAATCCGCGCGGGACACGATGACGTTCCGCGCTCGCTCAAGTCGCCTCGTTCCTCGCACGCCGCATTCGTGCCGGGCGAGCGGAAGGGATACGCCGGCGTGGGGATCTACGCGAAGCGCGAGCCGCGAATCGTCGCCGGATTCGGCTGCCCGGAATTCGACTCCGAAGGACGCTACGTGGAGGCCCATTTCAAGGAGCTCACGGTCATCAGCGTGTACTTGCCGTCCGGATCGAGCGGGCCCCATCGCCAGGCGTCGAAATTCCGCTTTCTGGACAATTTCCTGCCCCACCTCGCGGCGCTTCGCAAAATGAAGCGCGAAATCGTGCTGTGCGGCGACTGGAACATCGCGCACCGCGAGATCGACTTGAAGAACTGGCGCAGCAACCAGAAGAATTCCGGGTTCCTGCCCGAAGAGCGCGCGTGGCTCTCCCGCGTATTCGACGAACTGGGTTTCGTCGACGTGTTCCGGCGCGTCGACCCGCGTCCCGATCGCTACACCTTTTGGTCCAACCGCGGCAACTCGTGGGCGAACAACATCGGCTGGCGGATCGACTACCAGATCGCGACTCCCGGCATCGCCGCCAAGGCGCACACCGCTTCGATCTACACGAACCGGCGCTTTTCCGATCATGCGCCGCTCGTCATCGACTACGACTGCGACCTCGTTTGAGCGCTCGATGCTGCGCATCAACGACCTCACGCTCGCCCGCGGCACGAAGCGCCTGCTCGAAGGAGCAAGCCTCACCGTGCACGCCGGGCACAAGGTCGGACTCGTCGGCCCGAACGGTTGCGGCAAATCGAGTCTCTTCGCGTTGATTCTGGGCGAGGCCCACCAGGACGCCGGCAGCATCGAGCTTCCGGTATCGTGGACGATTGCACACGTCGCCCAGGAAACGGATGCCGCAGCGACAGCGGCAATCGAGTTCGTGCAGGATGGCGACCGCGAACTGCGCGAGATCGAGCGCGCGCTTGCCGCCGCCGAGCACGCCACGGTCGACGATTCCGAGCGTCATGGCGAGGAGCTGGCGCTCCTGCATCATCGGTTCGACGACGTGGGAGGCTACGCGGCGCGGGCCCGCGCGGCGACGCTGCTTTCCGGCCTCGGTTTTCCGGCGGCGACCCACGGCAACCCTGTCGCGGAATTTTCCGGCGGCTGGCGGATGCGACTCAATCTCGCGCAGGCGCTGATGTGCCGCTCGGATCTCCTGCTGCTCGACGAGCCCACGAATCACCTGGACCTGGACGCCGTGCTGTGGCTCGAGGATTGGCTCGCCCGCTACCCTGGAACGCTGCTGCTCATCACGCACGACCGCGATTTCCTCGACGGCGTCGTCGACGGCATCGTTCACTTCGACGCGCGCAAGCTCAAGACCTACACCGGCAACTATTCGCAGTTCGAGCGCGAGCGCGCGCAGCAACTCGCCTTGCAGCAGGCGACGTACCTGAAGCAGCAGCGGCAGATCGCTCACCTGCAGGCATTCGTCGATCGCTTTCGCGCCAAGGCGACGAAGGCGAAGCAGGCCCAAAGCCGGATCAAGGCGCTGGAACGTATGGAAAGGATCGCCGCGGCACACGCCGACAGCCCGTTCGAGTTCGCGTTTGCTCCGGTTGCGACCGTCACGCAGCGGCTCGTGCAGCTCGAGCACGTGACGCTGGGCTACGCGGGGCGTCCACCCGTGCTCGAAAATCTCGACTGGGGCCTCCTCAATGGCGATCGCATTGGGCTCCTCGGACCCAACGGCGCGGGCAAGTCGACGCTTCTGAAGGCGATCGCGGGAGCGCTGCCGCCGCAGGCCGGTGTTCGGCACGTCGCACAGACACTCGCGCTTGGCTATTTCGCGCAGCACCAGGTTGAGCAGCTTCGCGCCGACGAATCGCCGCTCTGGCACCTTGCGAAGATCGACCCGGCCGCGCGCGAGCAGGAGCTGCGCGATTTCCTGGGTGGCTTCGACTTCCGCGGCGACATGGCGACACATCCGGTCGGCCGCTTCTCCGGCGGTGAAAAGGCGCGCTTGACGCTTGCCCTCCTCGTCCGGCAGAAACCGAATCTCCTGCTGCTGGACGAGCCCACCAATCACCTCGACATCGAAATGCGCGAAGCGCTCGCCGAAGCTTTGCAGGACTACGAAGGCGCGCTGGTTGTGGTCGCGCACGACCGCCATCTGCTGCGCGCCACCACGGATGCGCTCTGGCTCGTCGCCGATGGCCGCGTCGAGCCATTCGACGGCGACCTCGACGACTACCGCGACTGGGTGCTGGAGCGCAGCCGCCGTGCCGTCGATGGCGGCGACGCGGGCGTCCCCGGCAACCGCAAGGCGCAAAAGCGCGCGGAAGCCGAGGCGCGGCAGCGGAGCTACGCGCAACGAAAGCCGCTGACCGACAAGCTCGCGAAGATCGAGCGGGAGATGGCCGCGCTCAATACGCAGCGCAAATCCGTCGAAGACTGGCTCGCGTCGCCTTCGGCCTACGCCGAGGAGCAGAAGGAAACGCTGAAGGAGCGGATCGCGCAGCAGGGCGATCTCGCCTGGCAGCTCGCGAGGCTCGAAACGGAGTGGCTGGAAATTTCCGAAGCGCTCGAGAAGGTGGCGCCGGAGCCCTGAAGACAACTAGGGTCAAGCCGCCGGCGCGAGCCATCCCAGGTACGCCGCCACCGGCGGGTGGCGGATGAGGCCGGCGAAATCCTGCGCGTGCGAGAGCCGGCCCTTGTCCACGAAGATGAAGCGCTCGCAGGATTCGCGCAGGATGTCGAGCTGCCAGGCTTCGTTCGGATGCACGCAAAGGAACACGAGCCGCCCGTCGGAACGCAGCCGGCGAAAGAAATCCAGCATGAATCCGATGTAGCCGTCCTGCGTGTTGAATTGCGGCTCGTCGAAGAGATGCACGACAGGCGCGGCGCTGCGCGCGCGTTCGAGCAGGAACGAAGGCTTGGTGCGCTTGAACGCGCGGACCTGGTACGACTGGTGATAATGGATCGCGAGCCGGTCGCGATCCCGATAGCGGACGCCGTGAATATTCTGTCCGCAGACGCGCACCTGGCCCGAGGACGGCTGGTTGCTCCCCGTGATGAGCTCGAACAGCGTCGTCTTGCCGGAACCATTGGGTCCCACCACACCGACGATCGAAGGACCGTCGACGACGAAGTCCGCTTCGAGCGAAAAGGTCACTTCGCGGCGAAAAGCGCCGCGCGTGTAGCGCTTGGTCACCGCGTCGACGTGCAGGAGGGGGTCCGCCATCTCGGGGCCTAGACGCCCAGCAGCCGCTCGCGCTCGGCAGCATTTTCGACGAGCTCGCGCGCGGGACCGTGATGGACGATGACGCCGAGGTTCATCACGTATGCGCGATCCGCGACGGCAAGCGCACTCTCCACGTTCTGCTCGACGATCACGATCGCGACGCCTTCGCTCTTCAGCCGGAGGATCGTCTTCATGACGTCCTGGACGACCTTGGGCGCCAAGCCCTGGCTCGGCTCGTCGAACAGCACGAGGCCAGGCGCACCGACAAGCGCGCGGGCGATGGCGACCATCTGCATTTCCCCGCCCGACAGGTTTTCGCACTCGCGGTGCATGAGGTACTCGAGCGCGGAAAAGATCTCGAAGCATTCCTTTTCCGTCCAGCCGCGAAAGCGGGTCTTCTTGCGCGCGATCGACAGGTTGCGCGCGACGGTCAGCGTCGGGAAAATGCGCCGGTCGTCGGGCACCCAGGAAAGTCCGCGCCGGGCAATCTCATGTGTCGGCGCGCGTGTGATGTCGTGACCATCGAAGCGAATGCTCCCGGCGCGCGCCGGAGTGAGGCCGAGGATCGAGCGCAGCGTCGTCGTCTTGCCGGCGCCGTTCGGTCCGAGCAGCGCGACGACCTCTCCGGCGCGCACGTCGAGCGACACGCCGAAGAGCGCCTGCGTCTCGCCGTAGAACGTCTCGATGCCATCGACCTCGAGCATCACGCGGCTCCGCCGACACCGGCGCGGCGCACCCACGGATTCTGCATGAGCTCGGCCGGCGTGCCTTCGGCGATCACCTGGCCCCAGTGAATCACCGAGATTCGATCCGCCAAGGCGAACAGGAACTTCATGTCGTGCTCGATGACCACGATGGTCAGCGTCTCCTTCAACTCGGCGATGAGGCCGGACAGGCGTGCCGTCCCCTCGCTCCCGAGACCGGCCGTGGGCTCGTCCAGAAAGAGGAGTCGCGGCTCGGCGGCGAGCGCCACGCCGATTTCCAGCGCGCGTCGCTCGCCATAGGAAAGACTCTTCGCCGGTGTTCCTTCCTTCCCCGCGAGGCCGACGCGGCCGAGCACCGCCGCTGCCTTGTCGTGCGCCTCTGCGTTCGCGGCGAGATCGCTCCAGCCATCGAGGCCGCGCCGGCGAATCTCAGGCAGCGCGATGAGAACGTTGTCCAGCGCCGAGTAGTCGTTGAACAGGTTCATGATCTGGAACGAGCGCGAGATGCCGCGCCGGGCAATCTGGCGCGGCGCGAGGCCCGTGATGGTTTCGCCGGCGAAGATCACGTCGCCGCGATCGGGCGCGTAGCGTCCGGTGAGAACGTTGAAGCAGGTCGTCTTGCCGGCGCCGTTCGGCCCTATGATCCCCGACAGCCGTCCCTCCGGGAACGCGAGCGAGATGTCCTCGAGCACGACCTGGCGGCCGAAACGCTTGTGCAGCCGTCTCGCTTCGAAGAGCGGCATCGTCAGCTCGCCCGCGCCGCCGCTTGCACCGGGAGCTTGCCGCTCCGCCGGCGCCGCCGACCCCAGTCCTGCCACAGGCCGGCGATGCCGTCAGGCTTCCACAACACCATCGCCATGAACAAGAGGCCGTACCAGAGAAGCCACGTCTCGGTATATGCGCCGAGGAGATCGCGCGCGAGAATGAAAAAGAGGGCGCCCAGAACCGGGCCCCAGAAGCTGACGAGCCCGCCGCCGATCAGCACCATCATGACGACGAAGCCGGACGAATGGAGGCTCATCACGTTGGGGTACGCCGACTGCTGCGCCAGCGCGAACAGGCCCCCGGCGATTCCGGAGACGCCGGCCGAAAGCGTGAACGCGAGCCACTTGTAGAACCAGACGTCGTAGCCGACGAACGCGGCGCGCGTTTCGTTTTGCTTGATCGCGGTCAGGATGCGGCCCAACGGCGAATGCACGAGTCGCCACAGGAGGACGACGACGATGGCGAAAACGCCGAACGCGAAATAGAAGAGCGCGGCGTTGCTCTTCAAGTCGAATGCGATGAAGCCGAAGTCGGCCGGCAGCCGGCGCAGATTGAGGAGCCCGTCCTCGCCGCCGGTCACCGAATGCCACTTCACGGCGATGAACCAGAACACCTGGCCGAACGCGATCGTCAACAGCGCGTAATAGATCCCGCGCCGATGGGAGATGAAAAGCGCCACGAGCGCGCCCAGCGCAGCCGCGATCAGCGCGGCGCCCGCCAGATCGAACCAGAGATTCGCCCACACTTTGAGCTCGAGGAGACCGAACGCGTACGCGCCGATGCCGAAATATGCGCCGTGGCCGAACGACGGCAGGCCTGTGTATCCCAGAAGCAGGTTGAATCCCAGCGCGAAGAGCATCCAGATCATGATCTCGAGCGCCAGGTACTGATAGAGACCGACCTTGGTGAGCCACAACGGCGTGGTGACGAGCGCCGCGAACAGCACGAGCATCGGCACGGGGAACAACGGCACGCGGCGGCGATCGGCGGTCGGCATCAGGAGCTTCGGTTGACGCGGCAATCGGGAGAATGAATACTCTGAACGATACCATTTCCGGATCGCATCCACGCGACACCGGATGACCAGGAGGGAGTCCCATGAACGCTATCGACAACGAGAGAAACGAGCCCCCGATCAACACGTCGCGCCGCCGCATCCTCAAGGTTTCGGCGCTGGCTCTTGCCACCGCGGGTGCGTACGGTGTGGCGCCGTTCTTCGGCCCGTGGAAGCACAATCATGCGTGGTCGCAGGCGGGCCAGAAAAAGCCGCTGGTGCTGGGTCTTACGATGGACGCGAGCGGGCAGTACGCGGCGAGCGGCATGGACGAACGCCTGGGCGCGATGCTGGCGATCAAGGAGATCAACGCCAAGGGCGGCGTCCTCGGCCGCCCGATCGAGGCGATTCACATGGATTCCGAGACCACGCCCGCCACGGGCTCTCGCGTCGCCGAGCGTCTCATCACCCGCAACGAAGCCGCGTTCCTGATCGGCGCACTGCATTCCGGCGTGGCCAATGCAATCTCGCAGGTGGCGCAAAAGTACGGCTGCATTTTCCTCAACACGAACTCGAGCTCGCCGACCGAGGCGGGCAAGGACTGCCATCGCGTCAAGTTCGTCTGGGACGGCAACGGGACGAACTTCGCGCTCGCGATCGTGAAGAACGCGATGGCGGTCAACGGGAAGAATTGGGTGCTGCTCACGAACGACTACGTTTGGGGGCATCAGACCTCGAAGGCAACGCGCACGATCGTCGAGGCGAATGGCGGCAAGATCGTCGAGGAGCTGATGGTGCCGCAGAACACACGAGACTTCTCGTCGTATCTCCTGAAGATCCAGCAGATCAAGCCGAACGTGGTCGCGGCCGCCATCGGCGGCGACGACATCAAGGCGTTGCGCCAGCAGGTCGTGCAGGTCAAATTGAACAAGAGCCCGGCGTGGATCAACAACCAGCAGGACTGGCCGGACGTCTACGGCCTTGGCCCGGATGCGATCTTCGGCGTCTTCGGCACGAACTGGTATTACCGGCTCGACCTGCCCGGCGTCAAGGAATTCGTCGCTGCGTACCAGACGACGTATCCCGGCGTGCAGATCCGCGTGCCGGGCAACACGTACTACAACGGCTACATGGCCACGCGCGAGCTCCTGCGCGCCGTGGAGCGCGCCGGCACGACGAACAACATCAAGGTCATCAAGGAGCTCGAGGCGCTCAAGGTCTCGGCCCGCGACCGGATGCAGGATTTCGACGCCTACATGAATCCGGTGACGCATCAGCTGCAGCAGACGATCTACATGGCGACGTACAACGACGCGCCGGCGGAGAAGGACGACATCTTCAAGATCCTGGCCAAGCTGCCTCCAAAGGACGTCGAGGATCCCGAAGCGCCCACGACGTGCAAGCTCGAATCGTACGAAGCGACGCCGACGTACGAGATGTAGGTCGAAGTGCGCAGTCGGGAGCGTCGTGGAATTCCTGACCAACCTGCTGCCGCATCTCGTCAACGGCGTTTCGCTCGGGCTTCTCTTCGCGCTGATCGCGCTCGGCTTCATGCTGATCGTCGGCGTGATGGAGACGATCAACCTCGCGCACGGATCGATGTTCGCGCTCGGCATGTACGTGGCGCTGTTCATCGTCGCACCGAAGCTTCCCGCGCTCGCGCCGGCGGTCGAATGGTACGGCACGCTTCCTCTCGGCACGCGCTATGGCGTCGCGCTCCTGCTCGCGCCGGTCATCGTGGGCATTTTCGGCATGCTGCTCGAGCTCTGCATGCGTCGCACCTACGGCAAGGATCCGCTGTACGGTCTCCTGCTCACGTTCGGCGCGGCGCTCGTCATCGAAGAGCTGATCCGCGTGATCTGGGGCTCGAACGAGAAGCAGCTGCCGCTTCCCGACGCGATCTCCGGCGCGTTCATGCTCGGCGACCTCCTCTATGCCCGCTACCGGCTGTTCGCGAGCGGCTTCGCGATCGTGATGATCGTGCTCCTCTGGCTGTTCCTCGAGAAAACCCCGTACGGCGCAATGATCAAGGCGGGTGCACACGACAGCGAAATGGTGCGGGCGCTCGGCATCAACCTGCCCCGCCTGCGGCTCTTCGTGTTCGCGCTGGGTGTCGGGCTCGCCGCAATCGCCGGCGTCGTCATGGCGCCGATCTGGGGCATTCGCCCGCAGGTCGGCGTCGACGCGGTCGTGCCGGCGTTCCTCATCATCGTGCTGGGAGGCGTCGGCAGCCTGTGGGGCGCCGTCATTGCCGGCCTCATGGTCGGAATGGTCGTGGGGCTGTCGGGCGCGTATGCCTCGGAATGGTCCCTCCTGTCGATGTACCTCCTGTTCATCGTCGTCGTTACGTTCCGCGCGCGCGGTCTTTTCGGCCGCAAGAGCGTGCTCGATGCATGAGCGCGAAGGGCCGCTCCCAAGCGCGAATGGGCCCCGAAGCGCGCGGCGCGAGGGGCAGTCCAATGACTCGTTCGCAGAGTGCACCTTGCCTGATTCCAATTCCGCAGCCACGCCTTTCGCACTGACCGACAAGGTCGCGTTCATCCCCGGAGGCTACGGCGGCATCGGCGCCGCCATCGCCTGGGGCCTGGCAAGGCATGGGGCGGAAGTGATCGTCGCCGGACGCGACGGTGGCAAGGCCGACGCGATGGCGGCGCAACTGCGCGAACGAGGTTTCGCGGCCGCGGGCGTCGCAATGGATGCGCACTCGGTTCCCTCCATTCGCGCGGCAGTCGATGCCGCCGTCGCGCGACGCGGCCGTGTCGACATCCTGATGAACTGCGTCGGCATCCAGCGCGAGGAGCCGCTCCTCGACGTCACGGAAGAAGCGTACGACGAAGTCTACGAGGTCAACCTCAAGGCCGCGATGTTCCTTGGCCAGGCAGTCGCGCGCCACCAGGTCGCGCGCGGACACGGCGGCCGACATGTGCATCTCCTGTCGGTGCGGGCGCAGCTCGGCCTGCGCGATCGGGGCTACTCCGCTTATTGCAGCACCAAGGGCGGGCTCGTCATGCTCGTGAAGCAGCATGCGATGGAGCTCGCGCGGCACGGCATCACGGTGAACGGCGTCGCGCCCACCGTGGTGCGCACCGCGATGGCCAACCACTGGCTCGACAACCCCGTCACGCGCGCGCAGATCCTCGACCGAATTCCGCTGGGCCGCGTCGGAGAGCCCGACGACGTCGTCGGGCCCGCGCTTCTGTTCTGCGCGCCCGCGGGCGCCTTCGTCACCGGACAGGTGCTCTACGTCGACGGCGGGGTTACGGCGAGCCAGTAGTCGCCGCGCTGTCGCTGCTGGCTTTGTGCGCGGGCGCGGCCTCGCCCCGATTGAGCATTCGCTTCACCCAGGGCAACAGCAAATACGCTGGGGCCGCCAGGAAGAACGTGAGCAGAAACCAGTTTCCGTAGCCCATCGACTGCGCGCCGAAGCCGCCCAGCCAGCCCGCGACGGAGCGCGACAGCGCGAACACCGACGACAGGAGCGCGTACTCGGTCGCCGCGCGTTCCTTCTCCACGATCGCCATCAGGAACGCGAGGAACGCCGCGGTGCCGAGCCCGCCCGTGAACGACTCCGTTGCGCTCGCAGCGTAGAGGATCGCCATGTGCTCGACGGGAATGTTCGCGCCAGGGCCAGCGAGCGGGATGATTCCCGCCGCGATCCAATAGCCCAGGTTCGAAACCGCCTGCGCGAGCCCGAGGATCCACAGGCTGCTGAAAATGCCGATGCGATCGGTGATCCATCCCCCGACCACGCCGCCGGCGATCGATAGCGCAAGGCCGATGTTGACGGAGACAAGGCCGATCTGCGCCGCCGAGAATCTGGCGTCGACCCAGAATGGCTTGACCATG
>Ga0207683_10004274_pt1 | contig 12331 bp, 10 predicted proteins | sample KBSM73metaG_FD_184333 | JGI IMG/M metagenome (GOLD analysis project Ga0207683, IMG submission 184333) | Miscanthus rhizosphere microbial communities from Kellogg Biological Station, Michigan, USA - KBS M7-3 metaG (SPAdes) (version 2) | ecosystem: Host-associated > Plants > Roots > Rhizosphere >...
CTTACCCGTCACCCCCAGCGGGAAATCGCCCTCGGCGCCCGCGACCTCGACCATCGCCAACTCCGGCTTCCCGGCCGCGCGCAACGCCTCATTGGCCGCGAACAGCACCTTTTCCGGGTCGATGTCCTCCCCGGTCACCACGGCGACGGCCACCTTCTTGTCTCGATAGCCACCGGCGACGACCGTGCAGTCCTCGACACCGACGACCTCGTTGACGACCAGTTCCTCTATCTGCACCGAGTAGCCGGGCCCCTGGGCGGTTTGCACCACGTCGACCGCGCGGTCGACCTGGTAGAAGTAGCCGTCCTCATCGCGGTAGGCGATGTCGCCAGTCAGCCAGTAGCCGGCGAGAATGCTCCGGTAGTAGGTGTCCTGGTTGCCCCAGTACCCCACGGTCATGGACGGTGGTTTCGCCCCGAGGAGCCCGTACTCGTACGGCGCGGCGAGGGTGCCGTTCTCCCGCAGGATGGCGACCTCTGCGAAGCCGACCGAGCGGCCGACGCAGCGGTCGTTGCGCGGGGTCGCCAGCGTGCGTGGCTTCATCAAGACGCCCCAACCCAGCTCGGTGGTGCCAAGGCGGTCGAGGAAGGCAGCCGGCGGGAGGTGTGCAGAGCGGCGCTCGAGCACGTTCTTCAGGTGCCGCTCATGCAGCGCATCGCCCATCGAGACCCAGATGTTCACTGAGTCGAGGGCGCCGGCGGGAGTCTCCAGCGCGGCGAGTTCGGGATAGGCATGGCCGAAGGCCATCACCATCGTCGGCTTGTGCTCCGGAATGGCCGCCGCCAGCTGCTCGCCGTGGACATCGCGCCAGGCCAGCAGCGGCTGTCCGGTCAGCACCGCGTAGGAGGTGAACGAGATGGTGCCCTGGTGTGACTGCGGGAGCGCGGTCATGATCAGGGCGTTGGGCTCCTCCTTGTAGTCGACGGCACGGAACTTGGGACCCTCCAGAATCGTGCGGTGGGTGTGGATGACCGGCTTGGGCAGGCCCGTCGTGCCCGACGAGTGCATCATCCCCACCGGGTCGTCGGGGCTATGCCGAAACCGTGCCTCGTCGCTCAGCGTCGCCGAAGCCGGACTCGGCATCTCCTCGATGGTCTTGATCCACCGCAGCGACAGCTTGTCCAGATCCGGCGCAATCCGGTCCCACCGCTCCAGGTCGGTGTACAGGGCGATCGCGCCGGTCCGCTCGCACAACGCGACCGCGCTCTCCCGCGGCGACTTCCAGTTGATGAGCACGGCGATGGCGCCGAGCTGAGCGATGGCCGAGTAGTGCACGAAATATGCGATGGAGTCGGGCAGGAAGATCGCGACCCGGTCCTTCGGCCGCACGCCCTGCGCCCAGTACCACACCGACCAGCTCTGGATCAGATGGTCGAGGTCGCGGAGGCTGAACTCGGTCCGCGTCTCGCCGTCGGTGTAGGGCACCGGAGTCAGCGACTTGATGAAAGGCTCGTCCGGATACGGGTTGATGGCCAGCATCGAGGGAAGCAGGTTGCCACCGCCGATGCTGGAGTCCGCGGCCACCTTGGCCCGCAGCTCCGGGGTAAGGACTGTCTTGTGGGTGAACTGCGACATAACTGAAATGGTCGTGATCGAGCAGTGGTTCCGTAATCGCTGGGAAGCCAGATTCCACTTGTCGATGGGGAGGTTTTCCTATCCGCGCGGTAAGCACCGGGCTCGTTCGATGTGCTGCGGCTGCCTCACCGTCGTGCGAAGACCTGGCGGCCGATTGGCCTGCGGCACAAGCGAATTCACGATCCGTATGACCGCGACGAGGAAACATCCCTGCCCCGCGCCGGCGGCTGCCGCGGCCAGGCCGAAGCCCTGACAATCCCGCGAGTGACAACTCAGGGCTATGGGAAAGGCACAACTCGCCATAGCGTGGCGGATATGGGGCACAGCGGCGGCTTACACCTGTGGGTGGACGCCACCGCGGGCATCGCGGGCGACATGTTGCTGGGTGCATTGATCGACGCCGGCGCACCGCTCGACGGGGTCGAATCCGCAGTATCCGCCCTCGTGCCCGGCGAGGTCGCGCTACGAACGAGCACGGTGCACCGGGCCGGCCTGCGCGCGCTGAAGGTTGACGTCGAGAGTCGCGCCGACGAGCATCCGCACCGCTCGTGGGCAGACATCCGAGCAATGCTCGAGACCGCTGAGCTGCCCAGCGCGGTCCGCACGACCGCGCTCGAGGTGTTCGCGCGGCTTGCCGACGCGGAGGCGCGGGTGCACGGGGTCTTACCGGATGACGTGCATTTCCATGAGGTGGGTTCGTGGGACTCGATCGCCGACATCGTCGGAGTGTGCGCCGCGCTGGCCGGGCTGGCTGTCACCCGGGTGACGGCCAGCCCGGTAGCGGTGGGCTCCGGGCGGATCGGCTCAGTCCACGGCGACCTGCCCGTGCCACCACCCGCGGTTCTCGAGCTCGCCCGAGGGTGGCGTGTCCTCGCGGGCGGTGAGGGCGAGCTCGCCACGCCCACCGGCATGGCACTCATCCGTGCACTGGCAGACGAGTGCGGGTCGATTGTGCCGATGGAGATCACGGCGGTCGGGGTGGGCGCGGGCGGGCGTGACGTCCCTGGGCGGGCCAACGTGGTCCGCGTGGCCCTCGGCATTCCCATTGCCGACGTGCCGACGACCGACAGCATGTGGGTAATGGAGACAAACATCGACGACCTGGATCCGAGGGTTTGGCCGACGGTGCTGGCCGCGCTGCTAGAGGCGGGAGCCGCCGACGCGTGGCTCGTGCCGATCGTGATGAAGAAGGGCCGGCCGGCGCACACGCTATGCGTGCTCGCCCGGGACGCCGAACGCGCAGCACTGCGCGACGCCGTCTTCGCGCTGACCTCGACGATCGGCGTACGGGAGGCGCCGGTGTCGCGAGTCGCCCTGCACCGGGACTCGCGGGCCGTCGCGCTGCGCGGCGGCGATGTGCGGATCAAAGTGGCGCTGCGGGCCGGTCGCATCGTGCACGCAACCCCAGAGTTCGACGACGTCGCAGCACTGGCGCGGGCCCGCGACGTGCCGGTGCGGCAGGTGCTCGACGAGGCGGTCGCGGCCGCCGAGGTCGCGATGCTGCGTCCCGGCGCGCGATGGTCGGGCGAGCCTCGCGATCAGGACGGTGCGGCTATCTGAGCGGCAAGGTGGCCGGCGCCGTCCGAGCTTGCTGTTCTTCGATCGCCTGAGGCGAGATGTGTTGCTCTGCTTCGCCGTACGTCGCCACAAGAGAAATACTCGTGATCACGCGATGGCTTCGTAATCGCTGCGGAGCCACATTCCGCGACTGAACGGGAAGGTTTTCTGTCCGCCGGGTAAGCCACGGCAACGTTGGTCATCAATCGTTCCGGTCCATCCAGTACATGAACGAATGCGGCCCGGTGCCGGGAATCTCGAACTCCTCACCCAGGGTCTGGAATCCGTGTTTGCGGTAGAAGTCCGCGACGGAGGTGCGGGCCTTGCACCAGACGGCTGCCGCGCCGGCGAGCGCCGCGTGGGTGAGTGCGGTGCGCAACAGGGCGCTGCCCGCACCGGTGCCGCGAACCTCGTCGAGCGTGGCCATACCGCGCAAATGCCAGCCTTGCCCCGGTTTCAGGCCCGGCACGGTGAATTCGGCGGGCGCATCCTCGTGATACACCGAGGCCGCACCCACCGGACGGCCCCCGTGGAGCGCGGCGAAATGCCGGGTGTCGGGCCGGTCATCTTCGGCGTAACGGCTGCGTTCCAACGGCTGTCCCGGGCGCAACACCTGGTGGCGGATAGGCCACACATCGGCGGCGGGAACTGGTCGCACGCGCCAGCCGGACGCCGCATGGTCCGGGAGGAAACCAGACCCCTGCCGGTCAGGCACCGTGATCCCGCCGACCATCGAGCGTCAGCCCGTGTCGGTATGCGAGGCCGTCGATGGTCACACGCGCCTCCAGTCGGTGCTCCAGAACCGGGTCAGATGGCGGGAGCGGTCGTGGTACTCCGACCGCGCATGCAGCATCCGCTGGTTGTCCCAGATCAGCAGCGAGCCGTCGGGAACCAGCACACGCGTGCGCAGCTCGCGGAACAGGTCGCTGACACGATGCGCCAGCCCGCGGCCGGCCTCGCCGAGCGGTAGTCCGGATGGATCGACGTCTGCGCCGAGGGTTGGGTCGTAGTCTGATGTGGTCAGCAGGTTGTAGCTGAAGCGGGTGACTGTATTGCCGCCGGCGTCGGTGCTCAGCATCGTGGTACGGACGCCGCCGTCCGGCCCTGGGAAGTGCAGCTCGGCATCGGTCATCAGCGCCAACTCGTCAGCATCGAGTGCGCCGACCAATTTCCGCACGTCGAGCAGATCGGTGTGGCCTCCACCGCAGCGAGCCTGGCCGTGGCAAAAGAGCGCCAGGTAGGCGGGACTGGGATGCCGGCCGGGCGCCTCGGTACGGGCCGAGGTCACGTTCACGCTTTGCGACCGGTCCTTTTTTCCTGGGCGGTAGGTCACCTCGTGGGTGAGGAGGCCGTTGTATTGCGGAATCAGCTCGCCCACTGAGCGAACGAGTTCTTCTGCGGCGGTTAGGCTTTCGACATCCTCGACGACAACATAGCCCCACTGATCCAGTCGTCGTCGGGCCGCGTGACGAAGAGTGTTGGGCGAAGCGTTCAAGGGAGCGGGCGTGCGGTTCTGGCACCGGTCGAATCGAACGATCGCGTCGTCGGCCTGCCCCTGAGAGCCCGGGCCGGCCAGCACCTCGGCGAGCCCCGATACGTACCAGATAGCGTGTTGCTGTTCGGAGTTCGTGGTCATGAGCACATCGTCGCGATCACGCAGCGGTTCCAGAATCGCTGCGAAGCGAGATTTCACTCCTCAGCGGGAAGGGTTTCCTGTCCGCCCGGCAAGTACCCGGGCTCGCGATCAGGACGGTGCGGCTATCTGGGCGGCCAGGTGGCCGGCGCCGTAACCGTTGTCGATGTTCACCACGGCGACCCCGGGCGTGCAGCTGTTGAGCATCGTCAGCAGCGGCGCCAGGCCCTCGAACGCCGCGCCGTACCCGGTCGACGTCGGCACCGCCACCACAGGCGCCGCGACCAGCCCGGCGACCACGGCGGGGAGTGCCCCGTCCATGCCCGCCACCACGACGATCACCCTGGCCGCGCGGAGCACGTCGAGCCGGCGCAGCAATCGATGCAGGCCGGCGACACCGACGTCCATGATCAGGTCGGCGGGGCGGCCGAGGTGCCGGGCGGTGAGCAGCGCCTCCCGCGCGACGGGCTGATCGGCTGTGCCTGCGGCCACGACGAGGACCTGGCCACCCACCGCGTCCGGCGGGTCGGCGGGCCACGCCAGCAGCCCGCTGGCTACGTCATGAAAGGCGTCGGGCAGCTCGCCGAGGATCGCTTCGGCGTGCTCCGGGCTGGCCCGGGTGAACAACGTGCGGGCTCCGTGGCCGCGCAGCGCGCCGGCGATCAGCCGGACCTGTTCGGTCGTCTTACCCCGGCAGTACACGGCCTCCGGATAGCCGCGTCGGGCAGCTCGGTCGAGATCGAGGTCAGCGAAGGCGGTCAGCGCCTCGTCCGGTTCCCAGGGCTCCGTCATGGTTCCGCCTCCAGGTGTGCGGGGCACCGGTGTCTTCTGCTCTTCGCGCAAGCGGCTCATCGCTGTCTCGGTGACGATCTCACGAAGCGACGGCATTGTCACCGATGGCGGGCGCAAGCGTGGGAGAGCGGTATGTTACTACCCGCCCGGCACCGGTCAGGCCAAGGCCATTCATTTCAGTGAGGACCTCGGCGGCGAGTCCTGGCGACGTCTCCAGCGCAGCGTGCGCCGACCCGTCCAGCTCAACGGCAAATCCGTTACCGAGCAACCGAACTCGTAGATCACGCGGTTTGACACCGGCTCCGGCCAGCCGCGCTCGCACCGCGATCTCGGCGCGCTCCACCAGGCCCAGCCGGCCGATGGAGACGGGTACTCCCACGGCGATACGTGAGGCCAGGCACGGCGTCGCCGGCTTGTCGGCGACGGGCAACGACCACTCGGCCGCCAGCATCCGGATCTCCCGCTTGCCGAGCCCGGCATCGGCGAGCGGTTCGACCACGTGCAGCTCACGGGCGGCACGCAGGCCGGGTCGGTGCAGGGCGCGATGATCGTCGGCATGCGTACCGGTGGCCACGTGCGCGATGCCCCGCTGGACCGCGAGCTCGCTGATGGCGGTCAGCACGGTGTGTTTGCAGAAATAGCAGCGGTTGCCCGCATTCGCGCGGTAGCCGGGAACCTCGAGCTCGGCGACCCGGACTTCGACCAGCTCCGCGCCGAGATCGGCGGCGACCTGCCGCGCGTCAATGAGTTCGGTACGGGCAAGGCTGGGCGAGTCGGCGATCACCGCTACCACCCGGTTCGCTGGCAGCGCTCGCAAGGCGGCGGCCAGCACGAGCGTGGAGTCAACTCCTCCGGAAAACCCAACGGCCACACTGTCAAGTGATCGAAGCCGGGCCAGCAGCCGGTCGGCGATCTTTCGCCGATCGGTGGCTGTCGGCAGGCCGAAGGGTGTGGTCATGCGGCGCCCACCCGCTCCGCGGACAGTCGGCTGCGCAGGCCACGCACGGCATTGCCAACAATGTCGACGCCTTGTTCGGTGAACAGCGACTCCGGATGGAACTGCACGCCCTCGATCGGCAGCGTCCGGTGCCGGACGCCCATGATCTCGCCCTCCTCCGACCAGGCAGTCGCCACCAGTTCGGCCGGCAGCGTGTCGGCCTCGATCACCAGGGAGTGGTAGCGGGCAACCGTCAGTTGGTTCCGCAGTCCGGCGAAGACCCCGCTTCCGTCGTGCGTGATCCCCGAGCACTTCCCGTGCATCGGCGCGGCGGCGTGCCGGATCTGAGCGCCGAAGGCGGCACCGATCGCTTGGTGGCCGAGACATACTCCGAAAATGGGGAAGGTGTGGCCCAGCCGGCGGATCAGCTCGATGGAGATACCTGCGTCGGCCGGATCACCGGGGCCCGGCGAGATGAGGATCAAGTCGGGAGCGAGATCGGCGACCTGTTCGACGGTCACCTCGTCGTTGCGGTAGACGGCACACTCGTCGCCAAGATCTCCCACGTACTGCACGAGGTTGTAGACGAACGAGTCGTAGTTGTCGATGACGCAGATCATGTCGTGCCCCCTTTCATGGTTACGCCAAGGGCGCGGGCGCCCGAGCCGAGCTTCGCTTGGCATTCGGCGTACTCGGCCGACGCGTCGGAGTCGTGCACGATGCCACCTCCCGCCTGCAGGCGAATTTCCCCGTCGCACAGCACCATGCTGCGAATCGTCAGGTACAAGTCCACGTGGGACAGTCCGAATGAGCCGACCGCGCCCGAGTACAGCCAACGCCGGCTCGGCTCCAGGTCGTCGATGATCCCCATCGCGCGCACCTTGGGCGTGCCGGTCATGGTGCCCGCAGGGAACGTTGCCCGGATGAGCTCGTCGGTCCGCCTGTCGCCGCGGATTTGGCCGTATACGTCCGAGGTCAGATGCATCACGTGGGAGAAGCGCTCCACGTCCATCAGCCGCTCGACCGAGACGCTGCCCGGCCGACACACCCGGCCCAGGTCGTTGCGCGCGAGGTCGACGAGCATCCGGTGCTCGGCCAGTTCCTTGACCGACGAGCGCAGGTCAGCCTCGGCGCGCTGGTCGGCGAGGCTGTCGTGACCGCGGGATCGGGTTCCGGCGAGCGGACGGATGAGCGCCCGGCCGCCGTGCAGCGTCAGGCACGGTTCCGGTGAGGCGCCGACCACCTCGAACCGCGGGCCTGCGTACCAGAAGTGGTAGGGGGACGGATTTATCGCGGTCAGTCGCTCGAAGACCGCCAGACTGTCCACGGTCGCCGGTGCGGTCCAGGCGATGGACAGTACGAGCTGGAAGACGTCGCCGTCGAGGATGTGAGCCTTCGCGCGGTCGACCGCGGCGGCGTACTCCTCGTAGCTGAAGCTGAACCGGCCGGCGCCAACCGCGACGATGCCGAGCGGTGCGACGGCCAGCCCGTCCAGCCTCCTCGCGACCCGTTCGGCCGCGGCGCGTGCGGCGGCGGCCGACGGACCCCGGCCGATCACCTGCCCGTACCCGTCCGTGAACTGGACCAGCGTCTCGGGCAGGAAGAACTCGTACACCGACCGATCGGTCGCCGGGTGACGGCTGGGCAACCGCTCGAAGTCGCGCACCGCGTCATAGCCCAGCAGCCCGTACCAGGCCGCCTCGGGATCCGGGGTGTCCGCAGGGATGTCCAGCCCGGCAAGGAAATCCACGGCGTCGGCCAACGGCGCGTGGCCCGCGCCACCCGGATGGGAGAGGACGGCGAGCTCGCCGACGGCCAGTGTTGCGCGGCGACCATCGGATCCGGCGGTGAGCATGACCCGCCCGTCGGTACGCAGCGCCGCCGCGGCAGCCACTGGGCTCATCGGCGTCGACAGCGGCACGACATGGCGGTACAGCCGCGATCCGGCGGGCAGCGCCGAGCCGGGCGAGGTGACCGTGCTGATCGCCATGATCGTCATCCCGGCACGCCCTCAAGCCGTGGCGGCACCCGGAACTGGGTCCGCTCGTGGTCGCCGACCGGTTTGCCCATCGCGTACCGGAACGCGGCGAGCTGGATGGCGCGCGGCGGGCAACCCTCGATGAAGATCCCGAGATCGCGGCTCTCGTAGAGGCAGTTGCCGACCAGGATCACCACACCGCGCAGCGGCGGCATCTGCACCTGCGGACCGGAGATGATCGTCATCTCACCGTCCCAGGCGCACAGCTCCTCGGCGAGCGCGCGCATGGCCCCGGCCACGAACCGGCTGCACGCCGGGCAGGCGTGCTCGGCGTGAACGTGGATACCCGCGCGGGGCGGAACGATCTCGACCGGCGCCTTGACCATGTCGAAGGCCAGCTCCGCCAGCGGCGTGCCGCGCAGGTCGATGTCCTCGAGCGCGAGGGGGCCCATACCGCGCTGGTGTGCGTCGCGCAGATAGGCGACGCTGTTCGGATCGAAGCCGGCCAGCACGCCGACCGCGACGTCGAGGGCGACCGCGTTTCGGCTGGCGGCCAGGAAGCCCACCGATCGCGCGCGCCCGTCCATCGGGTAGTTGCCCTCGATCACCGTAGTTCCGTCGCAGATGACCAGATCCTGCGGGCGCATCAGGTTGAGGTCCACGGTGGACTCGTCGACGCCGGCCATGTGCACAATTCGGGTCGTGTAGCCGGGCAGCAGCCCGACCAGGTTCTTCATCGCGTTGGAGTAGACGACGCTGGCATGCGTGCGCAGCTGCGGCACCCCGATGAAGTAGTCGCAGTCCCCGATCAGCTCGGGCACCGCGATCGGCACCCGCAGCGACGTCGCACCCGGAATGTTGGTGATGCGCAACGGCAAGTCGTCGAGGCTGACCACCCGGGCGTACCGGGCGGCCTCGTGGTCGTTCAGGATCTCGTAGATGGCGTGGGTGCGCTCGGCGATCACCGGCCGGGCCCCGTGCTCGGCGACCGCACGGGCGATGGCGGCCAGCAGCGCCGGGCTCACGTGGAATCCGGGGTCGGTCTGGAACAGGTTCGGCTTGATCAACACCTCGGCGCCGGGCCGCAGGCCGGCCAGTGGCTCGTCGATCAGCTCGAGCAGCCTTTGCAACACACCGGGCACCGCGGCATCGTCGGCCACGGGCGCCAGTGCAACGGAGGGCCGGGCGAGCTCAGCCATCGGTGTCCTCCATGGCGATGACCCTCGTGGGAGCCGCCTCGGCGCCGGCCGCCTTCATGGGCAGCGCGAACAGCTGCACGACCGGCCTGGTGAGCTCGTGCATGTTGGTGACGTACTCCAGCAGCGGGATGCCCGCCGCGAGCAACGCGTGGTGCACGGGGGACTCGGCGTCGCCGGGCCGTTCGGTGAGGCAGTCCAGCCCGAACAGGCTGGCACCGTTCTCGATGGCCCAATCCGCGGCCGACGGGGTCAGGTACGGCGGGCGGTCCCAGTAATCGGGCCGGCCCCAGTTGTTCCGCAGGTAGTCGGTGCGGACCAGCAGCCGGTCGCCCTCCCGCCACACGGGGCGCAAGACCCGCTCCAGGTCCTCGCCGGTGACCGGCTCCAGCTCGCCCTTGTCGGACAGGTCGGCGACGCAGGCGCGGCCGATCAGGGTGTGCAGCGGAACCTCATCGATCCCCTCGGCGCCGGGGAAGAAATGCAGCCGGTACTCCATGTGCGTCCCGTTGTGCGGAAACACGTGCAGGTAGGAGAACGTGCGCTTGGTGCCGTAAGGGTCGGTCTCCGGGGTCATCGTTCGCTCGCTGACGAACTTCGGAAACCAGTCGGCGGGGTAGGACGGCATTCCGTCGTAGAAGCCGTGGGTCAGGTCGACGAACCGGGTCATTGAACGACTCCTTGCTCAGCAGGTGAAGAGGCAGGTGTTGCGAACCTGGGTGTTGTTGATCATCGTGATGACGGTGCTGCCGCCGGGCGGTACAGCCCGCACGCCGCCGCCGCAGAGCCCGGTCGGGGTCATGAAGGCGGCCCAAAGCGCATACCACTCGGAGCGGGCACCGCTATGCGGTTCGATCACCGGCTCCACGTTGGGCTGCACGATCTCCTGCACGAGGCAGCCGGTCTGCGTGCTCTCCGCAAGCGCCTCCTGCCAGGTACGGGCGTCCACCTCCCGTCCGATGAGGACACCCTCGCCGCCGAACAGCCCGGTCGGCTTGAACACCAACTGCTCCCGGCGCTTCATGCACTCGGAGATGAACCGGCTATCCGTTTCGGCGCCGCGCCGGCCGAGCATGCGGCTCCACGGCAGCACCCGCTCGATCACTGCCCGCTCCTGCGCCGAGAACACCGAGGCGTCCTCGGCGAACTCGGACAGCATCGCGAGCGTGCCCTTGTTCCCGAACACGTTGGTCGGCGTCCACACCACCACGGTGCCGTTCTCATGGGCGCGGAAGACCGGTTCCATGAACGCGTCGCCGTCGGGATGGGCCAGCATCTCCTCGAGCCCGTAGTAGCGCAGGATCACATCGATCCCGGTGCCGTGAAGGTACGGCTTGCCGGCGCGGAAGGTCAGGTCACTGATCTCGCCGACCCGGCAGTCGATGCCCTGCTCGGCCAGCAGCTCCCCGATCGCCCTCCGCTGGTGGCCGTAGGTGCCCATCCCGCCGGGGCCTTCGAGCACCGCGACCACCGGCTCGCCGGCACCGATGGCCTTGCCCGCATTGCGCAGCGCCGCGGCCAGGTCCCCGCTCATGTCCAGGTAGCCGAGGCCGTGCTCGGCTGCGAACTCGGCGACCGCCGGGATGCGCAGGTAGGCCTTCGGCAGCGGGCCGACCATATCCAGGCCGCCGAGCGCGCTGCCGATGTTGAACTCGAGCAGCTTGAACGACGAACCGTCGTAGTAGGTGTCGGCCCGGCCGTACAGCGGCGGGGGGCCGTCGCCGAGCAGCCGGCGCATCCAGGCCCCGCGCCGATCGTCGATGCCCAGGGCCGTGCGGAACCGTTCGAAGTCCCCGTCGAAGCAGCGCTGCGGCAGCGAGGTGACCAGGTCGAAGATTGTGACGAGATCCCGGCCGAACGCCCGGAACTCGGCCTCGTCGACCATGACCGGGCGGGGCAGCAGCCTCGGCCACGCCGCACGCATGGTCTCCGACACGTCGAGCTCGGCCAGCGCGCCGCGCAGCCCGTTGTCCGGAGTCGTGCATTCGGCCAGATAGGCCTCGGTGACCCGGTTCGCGCGTGCGGACATGATTGCCTCCAAGGGGTGAAAAGTCAGACCGATACCGGTGTTTGTGCACCGGCACGCGCCGGGCGGCGGGCCAGGATCACCCGGTACTGCATGACGATCACGACGCCGAAGAGCAGGTAGATCCCGGCCATCCCCTGGGTGCTCAGCACCGCGCTCAGGCTGATCAGCAGCGAGTTGACCACCTGACCGAACCGGATGTGCAGGTAGTACGCGGCCATGTACCGGGGCCGGCCCTCGTCTGGCGCCAACTCGGCCAGCAGGGCCTGCTGCACAGGCGCATTCATCAGCTCGCCGATGGTCAGCACCACGACAGCCAGCAGCAGCACCCAGGCGGTGTCGGTCACCGCCAGCACCGCGAAGCCGCCCACGTACAGGGGGATGCCCGCATAGAGCCGGGCCCGGTCGGGCAGCCGTCGCAACAGTGTGTTGACCTGCAGCGCGAGCAGCACCACCATGACGGTGTTCACCGCCTTGAGCACGCCCAGCATCTGCACGCCGCCCACGTCGCCGAACGGGAACACGGACTGGACTCCGAAGTCGTTAGACAGCCGGATCCCGATCGAGGTACTCAGCTGTCCTTCGAGGGTCAGCACCAGGGTGGCGACGATGATCAGCCGGCGGAACGTCGAGTCGG
>Ga0207683_10004275_pt1 | contig 12331 bp, 12 predicted proteins | sample KBSM73metaG_FD_184333 | JGI IMG/M metagenome (GOLD analysis project Ga0207683, IMG submission 184333) | Miscanthus rhizosphere microbial communities from Kellogg Biological Station, Michigan, USA - KBS M7-3 metaG (SPAdes) (version 2) | ecosystem: Host-associated > Plants > Roots > Rhizosphere >...
GATCCTTACTCGTACCGAAGCGCCTCGGCCGGGCGTATGCGAGCGGCTGCGGACGAGGGGTACAGCGTTGCCAGCATAGAGATGCCGACCGACACTGCTCCAACAATCAAGCCATCGAGAGGACGAGACGCAAAGGGGAGTGTGTCAATGGAGTACACGTCTGCGGAGATGTGAATGGGATAGTGACCGCCTGCCCATGCAGCGAGATATCCGAGTATGAGGCCGAGCACGGTGCCGACAACGCTGATCAGCAGGCCCTGCATGAGAAAGATGCGTCGTACCTGACCCGGATCGACGCCGAAGCTCATGAGGACCGCAATGTCGCGCGTCTTCTCCATCACCATCATCGTGAGCGCAATCAGAATGTTCAGCGCGGCCACAATCACGATGAGCGCAATCACAATGAAAGTCACGATCTGTTCAAGTTTGAGCGCGCGAAACAGTTCCCGATTTTGCTCCATCCAGTTGGTAGTCATGAAGCCCGGCCCCGCAGCCTTCTCAATCTCCTTTGCAATTTCCGGAGCGCGATTCATGTCATCGACCTTGAAGCTGACGACCGACACAAGATCTGGTTCGCTGAAAAGCCGCTGCGCGTCGGCGAGGCGCAAATATCCCATCTGCGCGTCGTATTGATAAAAGCCCGAGTGAAAAATTCCTGCTAACCGAAAACGCAGTACCCTCGGGAAGACGCCAACCGGGGTCATCTCACCCTGCGGGCTGATCACCATTACCGAATCGCCTACGGACGCACCAACCGTCTCTGCCAGATCTTTCCCCAGCACAATCGGGGGCAGTTCCGAAGCCGGCGATGCTGTGCCATTGGGCTGCGGCTCGAGTGCCTGCACTGCACCCGGCGTGGCGGTCGACAACAGATCGCTTACGGTGCGCTCCTGTTCCGGCACGATGCCTTCGATAAGGGCACCGCCATCCCGCGCTCCGCGAGCCACCAGCACTTGCTCGTAGAGTCCAGGTGCAGCGGCCGTCACATGAGGAACACGACGAAGGCGCTCAATCAGAGGCCTCCACTCGCGAATGCCGTCATCCTTCACGCGCATCAACTGCACATGCGCCGTCGAACCAAGCAGCCGATCCTGCAGGTCACGCCGCATTCCATTGGTGATGGCCAACGCGATAATCAGTGCGGCAACTCCGGCCGCGACTCCGGCAACTGAGATCGCGGTGACGACGCCGACGACGGCTTGCCGCCGCTTTGCTTTCAGGTATCGCGCAGCCACATAGAACTCAAATCTCATCTTGCCTACTTCGATCCGGTGGTGGAACCAGGTGCAACCACCGTCTTGGCCACTCCAACATTCTCATGCCTGTCGTAGACACGCACAGTGATCAAGTGCTCGCCCGTCTTTTTCTCCAACTCCTTCGCGGGAATGTGCACGTCGTATTGCTCGTGTCTGGAATCGGAGAGTCCGCCTACGGGGTCGATATATTGCCATGGTCCTGCATTGAGGGAGTATTCGGCGTGCGCAATGGGCGATGCGGCATCTTCCGCTTCAAAGGTGACGTGTACACCTTTCGGACACGTCGATTGCGCACACGAGCCGGCTTCTTCAACCGCCTTCAGCGCGCTGACCGTCGGCGGAGTCGTGTCCACCTCGAAACGCTCGCTTTCCTTAGTGCCCGTGAGCGCGTCGCCGGGCGTGTGCGATGGCGAATCAGAAACCGTGACTTTCACCTGGTACCCGCCATCGGGGACCAGGGTCGAGTCGAAACTGTACGCTTTGTCTGTAATGTCGTCTTTGAGCAGCCGCCATTCGCGTTCCCCGTCTCCGCGCAGATAGAGCGCGTACGTCAGGTCGTCTCCATTATCGTCATGCGCGGCCCAGCGAACAGTGATCGCGGTGCGATCCTTGAGCGCCTGCAAGGGCGCATTGCTGCCCTGATCGGCGGGGTTCCCACCCTGGCTCCCACCAGAAAAAGTGATGTTCACGATCTGTTGCGGGCTTGCCGCCGCATTTTGTGGATTCAGGCGAGCGCCCGTGACTACAACGAGATCGTCGAACACCGGGGCAGCATTGACCGGCAAGTAATTCACGCCGACGCTGCCCAGCTTTCCGCCTGAACGCAATACAGCCTTCCATTGGAGGAACCGGCCGGGCGGCGATGCTACGGCGCCGTCCTTCAATGGTTGCCAATCGGACCAGCCCCAATCGTTGCGGCCGCGAACAGGCTGTTCCACATTTCCCGAGCGGGTCAAGAGCTCATAGTTCGCAGAACCGGGATCCACTTCAACCCGGCCGAAGCGGGCCAGCGATCCGGCGTCGAGCACGTCGCTCGCGTACTCATGCTTATCGATCGCACTCAGCGAATAAAGCTTGCCCGTATTTCCGGTACCGATGAGTAGACCGCCCTTGGTTTCATTGCCGACGGCAAAGCTCAATCCCTGCTGTGCGTCCACGTGAGCCACGTCCGCGAAGTCGCCGTTCTCTTGAATGCGGAACACGCGTCCGCGATTGCCGCTGAGCGCAAGCAGACCATCGGGCCGCGCTGTCATGGCGTAGACGATTTCTTCCTTGCCGCTCCAGATTTTGCGCGGTGCCTGCCCCTCGCTCAGCGCATAAATCTCCGTCCCCTCAGGCGCGGAGGTGCTGGCATTCACGGCCTGTAGTGAACCCGGCTGCAGGACGGTAAAAGTAACCGTGCCGATTCCTTGAACTGGCAGCGGAGGCAGGGGATTGCGGCTCTTGTCTCCCACGCTTGCTGCGTAGACGGTTCCGTTGGCAGCCACCGCGACGGATGTGATCTCACGCCGGGGAGCCTCGAACAGAACGTATCCCTTGCCTTGAGGGCTGATGCGATAAACGAGCCCAGAACCATCCGATCCGGCAATCAAATTTCCCTTTGCATCCCAGGCCAGCGATCGAATGTGCTGCTCATCGCTTTTGAAAAACGCTTCGGGCTTCGCGCCTGACTTTGCAACGTCGACGCGGTATACCATCCCCGGTCCGCCTGTTGCAATGTAGAGCCGGCCTGCGGCATCAAAGGTCATGTCCCAGATGTAGTGCGATTTTGCTTCGCGGGTATCGCCGTCAGTTTTGGAATCATCGCCCTTTGCACGTGGTGGGTTACTTCCCGCTTCAGGGCTATCGAGTTTGCCGGCATCGAATACTACGGTTGCGCCGGCTTCATCCTGCTTTGCAGTTGCGTCAGCTTTGAGCCGGTAAACCTTGCCGCTCGGCGCGGTCGCCGCGTAGATCGCCCCATCCGGTCCAACGCGTACCACTTGGACGTTTAGGTCTCTCGTTTCAAACAGCGTAAATGCCTTTGTGCCTTTCTCCGGACTTCCGCGAAGCACCGCTGCCGGCGTACCGGTTCCGAGATAGGGAGTGCCATTCTTGTCGACCGCTACCGACCACACGAAGGTCGAGGGCGTGGTGAGCATATCGGTCAGCCCTGGCCCTTCACGCAAATCGCCATTGCTACCGATCGCTACACCCTGAGGTGTGCCCTTTTCAAATTCCTCGAGCTTCGACTGGCTCCAAAGATGGGTGCCCTGTGCGGAAGCGGGCTGCGTCACGAGCTCGGGCAAAAATGCCGCAAGCAGGGCAAAAGAATACGCGGAAATGAGGCGAGGGGAGTGAGGATTCGCGGCAAGCATTCTGCCGTTGAGTCTACTAAAGTCGGCTCAGAGTGCGAACTCGCGACCCGGTTTCGAGAGGGTTCGCTATCCGTGGCCACGGAATTGAATGATCCTGCGGCGGTCTCGCTTTGAGGGACGATGTTCGGGCAGCGGCGCAAATTCCTGCATTGCCTTGCGCTCCGCAGCTTCCTTTTGCCGCAATTCTTTGCTGGCCTCGGTCTCGCGATACAGCGTCTGGGCCACCGCAGCCGGGCCGCGCATCTCGCTCAACTGCAAAACCTCGACATGAAACTCGCCGCCCTCATTTCGAATGCGCAGCATATCTCCGACGCGAACATCCCGCGCAGGCTTGGATTCGATTTCATTGGATCGAATGCGGCCGATGTCGCAAGCTTTGGCAGCCTGGGCCCGCGTCTTGAAGAAGCGCGCAGCCCAGAGCCACTTGTCCATGCGAACAGTATTCATGATGTGTGTTTTTCGAATCGAGACACAGAGAAGTGAGGACGCCTCAGGAGGCGCGGTCGGCCTTCCAGACGTAGAGAAACTCCGCGTCGCTGGAAGTTGCCAATTCAATTCCTCTCTGTCGTGTCGCGCGATTCAGAGCGGAGCGAATGTTCTCCTTAGTGTCGGGCAGTGCGGCGAGTGGAATCTTCAACGCTCTCCCCGATTCCAACTGGTCGATGTCGCTCAGCAACTGCGTGACAATGCGCTTGTGCTTACCATCCCGGCCTTTTGGGACTTCGGTTTGTTGAATGGATTGGTATTTCATAGTGGGCGCATCGGATTCAGCGTTCGTAGCCATTTCGGTCACCACTCACGATTTGTGATTTCTCCACTGTCGTGCCGGAGACGTGCTCTTAACGTATGCCTAAACCACCGTAAACATATCCTCGCATGAAAAGACGGTAAGACGTCAAGCAAAATTCGTCACTCTCTGAGGAAAAAGATCTCACTTCCCACAACAAAACTCGCAACTTTGTAATGAGTCGTACACTTAAGGATTCAAACGATTTGCGCCCGTATCGAAAAGAGATTACCCGTATGAAATGAACCCTGCTAGGGTGAATGCAGAGGTGATAAAGACGTGAGTAAAAGCAAGAATTTCCCCACTGTCTCGCTTAAAGAGGTGCCGCTTTCAGTTCCCGAGAATAGTCATCCTTACCGGCCGGTTGTTCTGGTAGTCGACGACGAAAGCGTCATTGCAGACACGCTTGCGGAGATCCTCACCCGCAGCGGTTACACGGGTGTTGCTGAATACGACGGCGACAGCGCACTTGAGACAGCGTTGTTGATGCCGCCCGAAATGCTCATCACAGACGTCGTCCTGCCCGGCATGAGCGGCATCGAACTCGCAATCACGATCAGGCGAATTTTTCCGGATTGCAAAATCATTCTGTTCTCCGGACAGGCGTCGACCGCCGATCTGCTCGCCGCAGCACGCCAGGATGGTCACCACTTCACATTGCTCAACAAGCCACTGCATCCGCAGGATCTTCTGACTCGGGTCTCTGAGAACCTCAGGGGACACAAGCAGGAAACGCCGGTCCGGGCATAAATCCGACTGGCTTGGAACGTTGTTCTATTTCAGAGACTGCGAAAAGAGGGCACCCGCCGAGGTGCCCTTCTTCATTAGTTGGCCAGCACAGCCCTGTAACGGACTTTGTTTTTCTTTACCTTCTCGATCGCTTCGTTTGCCTTGGCCATGGGAAAGGACTCGGTCGTCGCTTTGACATTGTGGCGCGCGGCTACGTCGAGCATCTCGCGTATCCGGTGGGGGCTTCCGATTGGGCTGCCGGTAATTGAGCGAATGCCGGCGATCAGCGGAAAGGCTTGGACAGAGACTGGAGAAGGCGGCACGCCTACAAAACAGAGCGTTCCTGTCGGCCTGAGCGATTGAATGTAGACTCCCCAGTCCTGATCGGCGTTGGCCGTCGTCAGGATGAAGTCATGAGTGCCGGCGACTTCCTTCATCGCCTTCGATTCGCGCGTATTCACGAAATGATGCGCGCCGAGGGCACGCGCCTCTTCCTCTTTCGTGGCGGAGGTCGAAAATGCAGTTACTTCCGCACCGAACACACGCGCAAACTGGATCGCAAGATGTCCGAGGCCGCCGATGCCAACGACTCCCACGCGCGAGGTCGGATTGATTCCGTTATCACGCATCGGGTTATAGACAGTGATGCCGCCGCATAGCAGCGGTGCGGCCTGCTCGCTTGGCAATGCGTCGGGAATCGGCACCACAAAGCGGGAGTTGGCACGTACGCGCGATGCATATCCGCCGTGGCGATGCACGCAGGTCGCTTCGCTGGAGGGGCAGAGATTTTCGAGTCCGCGCGTGCACCACTCGCACACACCGCACGAATTGGATTGCCAACCGAGACCCACGCGCTGACCGGTCTTCAGAGAACGTACCTGTGGGCCGACCGCTGTGACGCTGCCGATAATTTCATGGCCCGGGATGAACGGATACTGGCTCATGCCCCAGTCATTTGAAATCAGGTGAAGATCGCTATGACATATGCCGCAGTGGGTAATGCCGATTTCCACTTCCTGTATGCCCAGTTCTCCCGGGTCATAGCGAAAGGGCAAGAGTTCGGCTCCCGCCGCGTGAACTGCCAATCCTTGAATTTGACCCATGATCGTTCGCAGTCCTCACTGGGGTAGCAAAAAAAGAGGCCGATTGAGATTTAGAGCCGCGCGGCCTGAAGTGTGACGTTCAGCGGCTCTACACAGTTGCTAGTTTAAACCGCCGCCCGCTTCTACGCGCAGATTCAGAATCTGAAATCCATTCAGTACGCCACCTGCCGGTGCTTGCCCGGCAACAATTGCAGACTCGCCGTTCAGGTTTACGTCGTGTGAAGTGCGAAGCGGCTCGAGTGCGTTCGCCATAGAGAGCGGAAGAGTCGACAGCGTTTGACCACCCACGCCGGCCTGCGTCTCCGGCACCAGTACGCTGACGAAGATGCGGTCTGCGGGATGCTGGTTGCGCGCCTGTGCGAGAGCCGACTCCAGATCGATGTTATTCCGATTGCTCAAACGCGGCTGCACCAGGGCGCGATCCAATGTTGCTGCATCAGAAACCAACAGGCGCAGGCTCCCGGCGTTCAAGCGAGCAGGCAGCGTGATCGGAATGCGAATATTGCGTTCCCGCTGCTGCCAGGGTCGAACCGTTGCTTCAATTGTGATTGTGTCCCCCGCGTGGACGATGTTGCCCGAGTTGAGACGAACTGCTTCCAATTCAACCTGCGCACGCCTTGGTATCGCCTCAACATCAAGGTTGATTGCGCGCACTGCGCCCTCGCGGTCCGCATTGGCATAGAGCCGCGAGAAGCTCTCATCGGCCTGCATGGCGGCGGACAACTGCGCCGACCCTGCCTCTCCGGCCGGCGCCCACAGATCGAGAGGAGACGGCGGATATCCCTCGATATTCACATTGCCCGTTACGTGATAGCTGGTCTCCGCGCTGCTCTGGTTGTTCTCAAGCAGGGCGTCATAGAGCGACACCAGCACGGCTTGGGGAGTGAGTCCCGGCAGGTCCACGACTTCGATGTTCAGCTTCCGGTCTGCTCCCGCACCGTGGACATTGATGTGCACAGGAATCATTCGAGGCTTTGCGCCGAGCACGCCAAGAATTGCCGAATCGCGATCCTCGGTAAAGGTACCGATCGTATCGCCGGTGTTAATGATCTTGAAGGCGTTTAGCGGCGAAGCCAGCGTTGCAACGACCTCAGCCGTCGTCATTGGGAGAGAAACAGGCCCCGCCTGCAAAATCGGGTGTCCGCAAGCCAGAAGCTGCTTCGGATCGACGTAAGTAACAGTGCACGTTGCCGAAACCTCAAGGTCACCGCGCACCAGTTGCGCACTGACCGCGGAGCCCGGCACTACGCTCGCCATGGCAGAGGTCGAAATAACCCCGATGGCCCCATCAGGCTCCATTTTTGAGGAGCCGCTGCCTCCGCCGGCCGCCACCATCTCCAGACCCGTTCCCGCCATGCGCTGCTGCCACAAGCGCACCGCCTCGGGGCGAAAGCCGCTCATGACCGTGGGAGTTTCCATAGCCTGGAAGTTCATGCCACCCGCAGCAAGTCCGCCCTCCGAATTCGAAAGGCCTGTTCTTGAAACGTCTGTCTTGATCACCGAGCCATTGGGGGAAGAGTTCGAGGCCCAGGCCGTCCCCGCCGGGAGATCCCGTACTTCGAGCATTTGCTCAATCGGAGTGATTCCCGCGATGGGATCCTTGCTGAATTGTCCGATGCGATAGGAAAGCGATCCCAGCAGTTTGTCGCCGATATACACCGGGCTGCCACTCATGCCTGCAACCACACCGGTGTATTCAGGCTTGGTGCCGCGCAGTTTCGCAAGGATCATGTCATGGCCCGGTCCGCGCGCTCCGCGCAGGACGCCAAGGATCTCCACTTCCATTGGCTCCGGCGTGGTTCCTGTGAACACCGTCCACGCAGTGGCGATTTGGCCGCGATGCACCTGGCTCACGGGGTAGAAACCTGCGCCCGATCGCGGAGGCCCCGCGCTGGCTGCGGCACTCTCAGCCCAAAGAACGGCGTTTGACGGGGGAAGCGTCAGGGCCCATCCCAGCACAACCGGGAAAAACGAGATTGCCTTCTGGCGGAGTTTCACGTCTATAAGAGTAAACCGGAAGCGGGCTCTTCGGGAGTCCAAAGCAGTTCCCGATGCAGGGTTCGCTTCCTTTTTGACGCAGGAGTCGCGCGGTTGGGTGCGATTCTTGAGCAATACCGTTTGCCGATTGCTTTGGGTGATCCCGTATGCTGTTCAGCACAGAGGTCGTCATGTCATCGATTCAGTTCTCTTTATCTTCTTTGCGTCGCTTGGCTTCGTTGCCCTTGCTCGCCATTTTGCTGGCCGCACCGCTCGGCTGGGCGCAGAATCAACCCCAGCAGCCGCCCCCGCAACAGCCAGATCAGGCTTCGCCTGAGTCCGGGGGGCCCGGCGCTGACTCCGGCACGATCGCGCTGCCGAAGAAGAAAGATAAAACCGATGAGGCGCCGGCACCCGCGCCCGCCGCACCCAAGTTCAAGAACCCCGAGGGAGCAGGTGACTACTCGCTTCGCGTCGACGTTCCCGAGGTCTCGGTGGATGTGGGTGTCCTGCTCGAGAAGACCGGTCAATTCGTTCCCAACCTGAAGCCCACGAACTTCCGCGTTTACGAGAACGGCGTGGAGCAGAAGGTGACAGGCTTCAAGCGTGTCGAGGCCCCAATTACGGCGCTCCTGCTCTGCGAATTTGCCTCCACGAGCTATTACTTCATCTACGACATGCGCAATGCGGCATGGTCATTTGCCGAGCAATTGAGGCCTCAGGACTACGTGGCGCTCATGACGTTCGATATGCGCACTCAAATCGTTACCGATTTCACTCAGGACAAGCGGCAGCTTTATAACGCGCTCAACTCCCTGGTGATCCCCGGTTTCAGCGAGCGGAATGTCTTCGACGCACTCTATGAGGCGGAGGATCGCCTGACCCGAATCGAAGGTCGCAAATACATCATTCTCATTGCTTCTGGTCGCGACACATTCTCTAAGATCACGCTGGACAAGATTTACCAGAAGGTCAAGAACACCAAGGACATCACGATCTTTACGGTGTCAACAGGCGGAGCACTCAGGGCGATGGTGGAGGGCCGGAGCAGCAGTTGGGACGCCCAGATGCGCGACATCGATTATCTGCAGGCCGACAATCAGATGAAGACCTTCGCGAAGATGACAGGCGGAATGGCGTTCTTCCCGCGCTTTGCCGGGGAGATGCCTGAGATCTTCGGCGACATCAACAAGAACATCCGCTCAAAGTACCAGCTCATTTACCATCCCACCGACGCCAAGCAGGACGGCACTTATCGCAAATTGCGTGTTGAACTGGTAGATGACGAAGGACACCCGCTGCGCATGCAGGATGAGAAACACAAGCCGCTGAAATACGACATCATTGCGCGAGACGGATATCGCGCCCGTCAGGAAGTGGAGTAGGACGGGACAGAAGATGCTGGCAGGCGGCGATCAAGCCGCCCGCCAACCTGGGAGACCGGCAGGCAAAGGACGGTCTATTTGAACTGCCTCATGATGTCCATGATGTAATAGCCGACGACAAACAGAGTCGCTACGCCCACGAGCATGGCGGCGCCCTTTACCAACGGCTGAATTTTGTTGACCTTCGCGACGATTGCTGCTTGCGCGGTTCTCTCGTGGCTGAAGGAGTCGTCGAGAAAGATCTGATCTTCTTCGTTCTTGGTCAGGGTTGAGCGGTACAAGAAGAGAGCCGCAAAAATGAAAACGAAGACTCCCCACACAGACCACATAACGGGAACAATTGTCATTACTTCACCTCCGGCATGATTGCTGCCCCAGCAATCGGCGGGCCGTGAAGCTTTACCGCGGTCTCGCGCGAAGGGGGCCGTACGGTTCGAATAATAGCCCCGGAATCTCGAGCGCCTTCGTGACAAATATCACAGGTATTATGGCCCCAATCCGACTCTTATTTCACGTCGAATGTCGCCAGAAACAAGGCAAATGGAACCACGTTCACAAAACCCTGGAATTGCGACCTAGTGACCACGGGTGGCATCCAATGGGATGACGGCGTTGACGGGCCTTGAATCCCGTCACGCGGAGCAGTACAGTTGATTTAACGGTACATTTCAGATCCGGGAGAAACCATGGCCACTGTAACCACCGCACCGACGCAGGAAACTGAAAAGAAAGCACCTCTTTCGCTGACCCCCCAGGCAATCGCCAAGGTGCGTGAGATCATGGCGACCCAGGATCCGCTTCCCGCGGGACTTCGGATCGGAGTTGTCGGCGGAGGCTGTTCCGGTTTTCAGTACTCGATGGCCTTCGAGAATCAGAGTGGCATGATGGATAAAGTGTTTAGTTTTGATGACCTGAAGGTCTTTGTTGATGCCACTTCACTCATGTATCTGAACGGTTGCATTGTCGATTACGTGGAGACGCTCGAAGCCGCTGGCTTCAAGTTCGAAAACCCCCAGGTGAAGAGCACCTGCGGCTGCGGTTCCTCGTTCAGCGTCTAATTCCGATTTTCCCGGTATCAAAAAGCCCCTTCCGCACTGCGGACGGGGCTTTTCTTGGTCTGTCGCAGGAAACCTACAAGGCACAAGACGACCTTTGTCGACGGTGGTTGTACTGTGCGTGTCTCTTTCGGTCTTAGGCGAACCTATCCAGACGGGGCTTAACGCTGGATTCTCTCTCCTCCAGCTGGGAATTGACTTTGAGGGCCTCTTCCGCTTCCAGTTCCACAATTGCACGTCCCATCGCAAGCTTAAGATCTCCCAACGCTGGTCCGGGATCGCTCATATTGCTGTAATACGAAATTAGCCAAAGTGTGGAACGAAGGGCGTTGGCAAGGGCGCGGGACGCAGAGACACTCATTGGGTACAACCTCGGTGATGGAAATGGATCTTTTACTGGGCTCGCAATCACCGTGCAGCGAGGTCTTTCAAAAAGGACCAGGGCCCTGGCTCGGCATCTCACACGCGTGGCTTGGCTCAAGTGCAGGGGCTGTCCGGAGCCTGAGTTCAGCCAGGCGGCGAAGGGCAGCCTCCAACACCGTGAGGCGGTGCAGGAGAAGCCGGCTTATATCACGCTGGTCCGTCTTCGTATTTGGCGCTTCAGCCCGCTGATTGCCGATGAAGGCGATGTGCAGGCTCATGACAGCGGCGATCGAAGAAGAATTCCGCATGATTTGGCAATGGTCCCACCATAGTTGCACGGGTGATGTGCCGAGAATCACAACGGGTTGGTCAATCGCGCAGGGGGAATGGCTGGCTCGTTTTGCGTCCTTTACTCTGCGGTTTCTGCTTTGCTGTTTCTTGCGGCCTCAAATTCCGATATCCATTCAAGAATGATGTGTTTAAGACTAGCGATCATGGGCGAGTTACTGTCTCCTGTGTTCTCGAGCCTCTCCAGTTTCTCGCGCAGTGCAGCAATTTGATTGCAGCCATCGGACTCGCAATGAGGGCAAGCCGACGAATTGCATTTGCCGCTCATATGCTTCCCCAGGAGGTAATGGTGGTGTGGGGAGACATCAGGCGGAGCCGCTGCAAATTAAGGTCTATCAAGGCAACTCGCACTAGAAAGAGGCATCGCGACTCCCGCGCTGCAGGCGGCCGGGTTCTGTAACGGCAGCCCTTTCTTAGCCGATTTTTGCTGCGATCAAGAACGAAGGGGTCCGTTGGAGCAAGAAATTTCATTGGATGAAACAGATGGTGCCATGATGCGACTTTAAAGAAAGTGTCTCAAGTCACACCACAGAGGCGGTCGCGGTGTCGCGTGATGGGATTTTGAATTTTGCACAATGAAACGGGCGCTCACACCGAGGCCGCCTGACGCTCGGCATAGCGCTTGCCCTGGTTAACAGTCGGTGTAACGGAAGGTCATTCTAACAAGGGCCGTCGAGGACCCATGTGAAGTCATCGACGTCGGCGGGGCCGGAGCCTTGCGGCGAGCCAGGGCTCATCATGACCCAAATGGTCCGGCATACTGCCTGACCACCAGCGCAGAGGAACACACGAATTGGGAGCTGCTTCGTCTCGCCGTTCCAATATCGATTTGCGTTATACCAGCGCTGAACAACTTTGGGTTCTGCGGCTGCGACGAATACCTGGGGATTGACGTTCACACAATCGATAATTCCCGCGGCCTTGTCCAATTGAGTCGCCAATTCGATTCGAAACAAGATGATATCGGGATC
>Ga0207683_10004276_pt1 | contig 12331 bp, 7 predicted proteins | sample KBSM73metaG_FD_184333 | JGI IMG/M metagenome (GOLD analysis project Ga0207683, IMG submission 184333) | Miscanthus rhizosphere microbial communities from Kellogg Biological Station, Michigan, USA - KBS M7-3 metaG (SPAdes) (version 2) | ecosystem: Host-associated > Plants > Roots > Rhizosphere >...
ATTTCCCGTATGCGTTGCGATAATTTTTCCATTAAAAACAAGTTCAATTGTACCCGTTGCCGGAGTCAGGGAAGACCACTTAACACTTAAGTTCACATCGTCTTTATTCATATCGATCTCTTCGCCCGGGCCATATTTTTGATTCACTTTCAAATCCAGGAATTCATTATGCCCGTTTCTTGAAACAACTGTTTTGCCCTCTTTGATAGCTTTTATCCAATCATAATAAGTCAGCTTACCGTTAACATGCGCATAAGTTAATAAGTTTCCAAGCGGCTCTTTGTCGTTACACGGATAATCTGTTCCTGCTGCAAGCCCGATCCGGAAACCACAATTTAACAACCTGTAATACGCTTTAATAAATGCTTCACTATTGTAATTACCTCCTTTTGCAGATTTATTTGAATAAACATCTTCTGAAACAAAATCAATTGTTTTTAAAGCGGCTTCAACCGGGTAGTCTATCGGAATACAGCAATTCAAATCATTCTGCACACTGTCATTTAAATATTCGAAGTGGGCAAAACCTTTAACCGCATCCTGTTGCCTGGCCCATTCAAGAATTTTATATGGTGATTCGTTCCAGATTTGTTTTGCATTTTTTAAACCAAGTAAAACAAGATGCCCGCCCAGCGCCTGGTTACTGAATTGGGAATACGTCGCGTCCCAATGCCATTCTGTATCCCAATGCATAATCCTTCCCGGCTTCGATTCCGGCGCATCTTTTCCATTTACTTTCTTTAAATCCTGTTGCGAATATTTCACTTCACCGTTGCCCATATCGGCAAGAACCGAAATGACAGCAAGGTTATTTTTCTCCATCATTGACGGCAGCAAACTATCTGCTATAACATTTTCATCACCACAGTTCTTATGTACATGAATATCGCCGGCATACCATCCTGCAGGTTCCGGGGAAACATGACTAACGCCGATGGGTATGCTACCTGAAGTAGTAATTGCAAATATGCAGTCGCCTGGAATTTGAGCTGTTACTTTGTTGTTACGTCGTCCCACCGCTCCGGATTTCCTGAAATTGTATTCGCTATCCGTATAAAATAATTCCTGGTTATGGATCGCAGGCAGATTTAAAAAATTGCAGTCCAGCGATACTGCAGATTTTTTTTTATTAATACCGATAACACTGACACTCTTTGAAATTTGATCATACACGGATAATATGATAAGGCTATCGTTATTTAGAGTCACCGGAAGTTGCCAGCAGCCGGGATTAATGAATCGCGATACCTGTTGAATTGCATAAAATGTTTTACGGGGTGGATATTTCTTTGCAACCGAATCATAAGCAAGCAAACCCCAATAACTGAATGGCGACGGTGCGTGATGTTCGTAATAACTGTCATACCCTTCCCATGCAATTGCAGCGGATGCTCCGTTTTTAAGAATATCAAGTAAATAGTTAACGGATTTTTTCGCAAAATTAAAATCATATTCTCCCAAAATTCCATCGTCACATCCGTTACACCAGGCATTCCACTCTGTCATCCAAAACCGCGAGTCAGGAAACCGCGATTGACGAATAAAATTTCCAATCTGGGGTGTATATCCTCCGTAACTATGGAAACCGAGTCTCCCGGTTTTCGACATAACCAACGGATCATCCATCATCGCAGGTATAAATTCATTTATCGCTTTATCGGTGCTTGCATTGTCAGGTGCTACTATCCGGATACGGTTCATTATTCCCAATGATTCCATTCGCTGAATCAGCTTTCTAATGATCCGCGTATGTTGTTTGCCATCGAGATGCGGTCCTTCACTGTATTGATGATGATCGGATTCATTTGTCGGCGCAATAAATCCGAATTTCAGATGCTTTATTTTTAGTGCATAATAAAAGAATGAAAGGATCATTTCTACATATTCATCCTCATATTCCGGCAATATTACCTTCACTCCCATCCATTTCGGGGCAAACCCCATAAAGTTGATCATCAGTTTATCAGCTATGCCGCGATCATTCAGGTACCGGATCATATTCCACACTTTCTGAAACTTCGGCGTTTCATAAAGTTTATTATAGTACTCCCAATTAAAGGAAAACGGATCATTGTTGTCATTGACATCTTCCCATTTTTCAACAGTTTCAACAATTACCCGCCATATCGATGCATGCATGGAGTCAATGAGTAAATCGAGTGCAGGTATCAATTCATTACCATTCCAGCTTCGCGTATTCACATTCACGCCGATACCATCTATCTGTTGCAGTTTTTTTGCACCGTCAATTATAACATCAACTTCGGCCGGCTTTTGATTTGACTGGGCATTGATAAAATTACTCAACAGGCAAAGGGCTAATATGGGGAATGTTTTTTTCATATCGGGGAGATTCTATCTGGCGATTCGACCAGCAATGACAACTTTTCCTGCTTTATTTCTTTTGACAATAAGTGCATAATTGCCACTACCTAAATCTTTAAGCGTAAAACCCGGCACATTATTCTGACCTTCCTGGAGTTTCACATCATTCAACAGGACGTCAACCGGTTTAAATGATACACGGAAATAGTCCGTCCCGGTTTGATCTGTTGCAGTATAACTGAGACGATTATCCGAATAAATAATATTCGTGGCAATACCCGGTGAATATAAAAAATGATTTTCCCCGCGGGGCGCCCATTCCGGAACTGCAGCCAGCACATGATAAAACATCGACGGACCTTCACCGTAACTATCCGACCACCATGAATTGACACCTTTGCTAAAGGGACTTTCAAACACTTTGCCCGTTGAATCATTGCAATAGGTTACAAAATTCAAAGAACGGAATGCTTTTTCTTTAAAACTTGTATCACCCGAATAACCAAACCATTTTGCACACTGGGCAGCATACCTTGCGGTTTGATAATCCATTTTTGGCATAAAGGCAACCTGTTCACTCACCACATTGGCGCCATGGAATGATGAAGGTTCACCGGGCGCACTCTTTTCAATAAAATTCTTTTCTGTCCATTTGATTAAGCCCGTCAACGTGTTTTTCCATTGCGGATCAAAGTCAGGGAAATCTGAAATATATAACCCGGCATTGCTCGCACTCAGGTTACTAAGATTACCCGTTCCCGTTATATAGGTGTCGGTGTGTCCATCCACCCACAAGCCGTTTTTAACAGGGTATTGCAATATCCATTGGCGGACTTTATTACGGGTTACCTTATATCTTTCAACATCACCTGCACCCGCTGCAATCAACATATCAAATAACCGGATGCAGCCAAACCAATTGGCACCATAATCTGAAACTGTTCTGCCGGTTTTCAGATTCACAACATATGGCCATGGTGATTGCCGGGCGTTTCCGTTTCTCATTTTTTTACATAAAGCAGTGGCAACGTTGATCGCGGCTATTTTATATTTCTGCTCACCATAAAAAAGATACATCCTGAAATAAGTTGTACCGATATCTCCTGCATGATCTACCTGTGCATCATCTTCAGAAAAACGTTTTGCCGAAGTAAAACCGTTGAATTCCACGGCGCCGGCATTTGCTGCCGTCTGAGGAAACTTACTCCAGGAATAATCTGCCGGTGTAATTCCATGTTCCAATGAATAGTCAACCATCCCTTTTGTTATTGTCAAAGGCATCGTATCACCGGTATATTGATAGTAAAGTCTTGCGGATTCAAACCACATGGGAATTTTTTCGCCCACATCATTCATCCAGGTATCCGGTAAAAGAATATTGCCAGAGTCTTTAAAAGCACAATAAAAATAGTATTGACGAAAGGAAGAGCGTGGATCAGGTCCGGGGCAATACGGCGTTTTGGTTAATACAAAATTCCATCGCAGCCGCAGGCAATGATCATAGGCATTCTTTTCACCTACGGCCCATGGCATAAGTTTCGATTGTTTATCAAGTACAACATGATGTCCGCAAAACAGCGAATCGGTGATAGATACCTGCGCGAAACTCTCAATAAAAATAAGCAGCGCAACAGTTGTAAATATAAATTGGCGGGCTTTGGGCATATGGCAGAGCATTACAGCAAAGTAATATTGAAAAATACGCGAAATGTTTAAAACTACTTCGCGTAGATATTCACAAGTTTGCTGAAGATAATGAAATGATAATTGCAGTTGTTAACCAATTTCAAAATGACTCATTATATAATTCCCGGCAAATTCCAGGTGCCCTGCATGATTTTCTAAGGTGTTACCGTCACAATTACCCGCTTATAGCTAGTGATCGGCGGCGTTCCTTTATCGGTAACTTTTAAAATGAAATGAATGGTTTGCGTGCTGGTAACCACAGGTGCTGTAACAGGTACGTCATAAAGGTTCGGCGCATACGGCCTGAAGCTTACAATTCCTTTGTACGTACCAGCTTCCGGATATTGAAACCATAAATAGCTCATTGAATCACCATCCGGGTCCGTTGTGCCCGCGGCACTTAAATGAAACGTTTCACCTGACTTGACGGTTAAATGATCACTATGCGCCAGCATGGGCACCGGCGGATGATTACATTCATTGAAATTCTTTGTGCACCACTGCATGCGTGCCGCAAAATCATTTTGAAGTTCTGTACGCCAGCGCCAGATAGTCTCCCGGTTACCAACATATGATTTTTTGTCGATCGCTGAAACAACGGAATCATTTGCATTTGTCCATATTGCTCTTGTTTCCGGTTCATCTTTTGGCCAGTTCTCCCGTTTAAACTGTCCCGTATTTGAGTCTTCAAATTCAGGGAGATAGTACTCGTAGCGTCCACCCCAACCGCCGTAGTTTGGATGTTCGGGATCGTTTAAGCCATTACTGATAAGATTTAAAAACGACGGCGTGTCGCCTTCCATTCCATAGGCCACATCCGGATAAGCTGCGCCCAGTGGCCCATGTCCCTGCTGAATGTTTTTTGCCAGCCATTCCGCAGATACTATTTCCGTATTCGAACCCGGCATCGGAAACGGTAAGCCGATCCAGGTTGCCTTTGAATAATTGTAGCCTGGTGTGACAATGAAAAATACAGTCGGGAAATTTTTCCTTATCCATGGTCCCGTATCATCCTGGTCAGAGATAGTATACACTCTCAATTTTTTATAGAGTTTTTCTGCGTCGGTTGCTGACATCGTGTGTTGAATTTTCCATAAGGCCTGTGCCAAAGTATTCGGCCCTCCCCATACACAAACCCAAAGCGGGCGATCATCTGGTTTCTTTAATACATTGATGATCCAGTCAGAACCTTCAGAATCTTTTCCTTCACCAAGACCTTTCAACCCGTAAAGGGCTAACCCTTTTTTTACTTTTGGTTTTAGTTCTTCATAAGAAGGATATCCTTTTTGATGTTTTAATAAATTCGGTTGTACTTTCCTGTAAGCATCCAATACTTTCAATATGCTTTCGGGTGCAACCCGTGCCTGCTGATGGATAGATGTTGTTGCAATCAATCCTTCTATATCCCATTGATTGGAATATAACAGGAAGCGAACCAGCGATTGCGTATCATCCGGATCGGCTTCAATATCGCTCAATACCAGTACTCTTATTTTTTTATTCGTTTGTGCAACGACGGCAAAAGAGAATAACAACGATACCAATAAAAATGAAACAATCTTTTTCATAAACAATTATTTTGGTGACCAGGTAATGAATAAACGCCAGGCTTTAAGCTGCAAGACCCACAGTTCTGAAGGCTTCCAAGGTATGCAGCCTGTAGCATAGTACTTATAGCTAACAGCTTATCGCTCTTTCTCATTTGTTTTGATTAAACAGAACAAGTTTTGAATAAAAATCATCCAGCAGCAATTGTACATCCAGCTGCGTATACACTCTTATATTCCTTCCCTTGTGATTTACTTCGTATATACCCTGGTTGTTAATTAGTGGTGATGGACGCAGCACATAAAAGCTGGATGAAGGATCAGGTTCAAATGTTGACTGCAACGCAGTTAACAGTACAAGCGGGCTGTCGCCGGTTATATACACTTCACCAACATTGAAGTTGTATTTTATTGCCATCCTCATGATGCGCTCAAGCGACGTCGTTAGGTATCCGCCAATCTTCCCCTGCGTTTTCACCTTAAGCAACAAAGATGAATAAGGCATAATAACCTGGCGATATACATTGCGCGGAACCTGCCAGATGGGGATGGATGATTTATTGAAAATGACCTGCCCGGCTTTAAGATCTATATTCAGATTGTATTCCAATGTTGTGTACCCCGGCGGTGGTGCTGCCAGTTCTGCATATTCCGGACCACCGATCCATATTAATGTCAACCGGTTTGCTATCCTTGGTTCCAAAAGATAAGCGCTTGCAAGATCGGTAAGACCTGCACCGCACACAACATACAACGGAAGTTTTGTATCATCACGCATTGCTTCCTTTATAATGGCATTCGCCGCATCGGATTTCTGCGCCGTGCTGTCATTCTCCAGCGCAAAATTTGACCCCTGGTAAACGGGGTATGATTTGTCAAGATTCATGATGCCCAATACTTCTTCTATTTTCTTCTTCGCATTGGCGGCGGTTTCCTTTGAAGGATCCCAACCATCACCGGCACGAAGATGCGAGCCAATGATAGCACGTATTTCAACCGACGGCGACAAGAGATGATGTACCAATTGGAACAACCCGTCCGGATCGCCACCAAAATCGTTATCGATAATAACACGCATCCTTGGCTTTACCAGGGAATCTGAAAAAATTGAGCTTATTTTTTTCTGGCCGGCATTGCTCTGTGCAATACCTGTGACACCTGATATGCAAAATGCTATCGTTATAAAGTATCTGTAAATCCTCATAATACCTGTGATTTTAATCATATGCTTTTTTGATCCACAATAGGCAGATAAGACATAGTATGCATTTACAAAAGTTTTCTACATGATTTACCTCTATTGTGGTTCATCTTACCTGAAAAACTTCGGTGCCAGTTCCGTCAAATAAAGCCGCCATACACCCCATGTATGACTGCCTTCACTTTCGCGGTATACATATTTGAATCCAATCTCATCATACAGTTCCCGGAGTTTGGTAACGGTGCCAAACAGGAAATCATTCTTTCCTATACCGATCCAATAAAATTTCGGTTTCGTTGCCATTAATGCCTTCAGCTGCGCAACATGTTTTTCCTTATTATAATTGCCGTTATTGTTTCCAAACGAAGAAAATAAACCCATGCTCATTACACCAATGTAATTGAACATACCGGGATTATTATTGGTTATGTTTTGTGTTTGATAACCCCCCATGGAAAAACCCGATAATGCACGATGATCTGCATCTGCAATAACACGATAATTCTGTTCAATGTAGGGAACAACATCTTTGACGAGGCTTTCTTCAAACCGCCCGGAGGCCATACTGCCGATACCGGGAAGTTCTTTTGTGTTCGTGTTAAGCGGTTTGTCGAGTGGCGCTGAAACCGCATCAGGATTACCGTTAGTTATAACAACAATCATAGGTACGGCCTGTTTAGAAGCGATAAGGTTATCAATAATATAGTTCGCCCTGCCACGACTGATCCATCCTTCTTCATCTCCCCCGCCGCCGTGCAATAAATACAAAACAGGATATTTATCTTTCCCTTTTTCATAGCCCGGTGGCGTATAAACAAACATTCTTCTTTCTTTGCCAATTGTCGGGGAAGAATACCAAACCGCTGTTACATTTCCGTGTGGTACATTCTGCGCAGCAATCAGGTCACCTAATTTTCCAGGAATCAGCAAACGGTTTTCGACGATACTCCCATCTCTTGTTACAGCATTGTTATTCGGATCAAGCATCAATGCGCTATCAAGAATAAAACGATATTCGTACATATCAGAAGCCAATGGCCCGATCTTCACTTCATACATACCTGAATCTTTTTTTGCCATCGACACCGGTTTGAAGTCAATAGCCCAGGTACCGACTACCTGTACACTGGATGCGCCCGGCGCTTTTACCCGGAAGACCACTGAGTTATCAGCTTGTATATCCGGAGAAACAAGCCGGGCATTATTATTTTGTGCACATAACCAACCTGAGGCGATAAGCAGGCAATACGTTAATCTTAACTTGTACATGATGCGAGTTTTTTATTAAAATTGAAAAACCTATTCATTCATACCATATTGTTGTAATCCGGCAACACGCTGTTGCCACTGTTTATACCATATTTTTATTTTATCGTTATTCAATGGCTTTATAGTCTTCCTTTCAGCATTCAACTCTGCCAGGTGATCCTGGTCTTTATAAATCTTCTGCTGCAAACCCGCGAGATATGCCGCCCCTAACGCGGATACATCAGCGATACCGATATTCACCACCGGCTTATTTAAAAGATCTGACAAAAATTGAACGATGAAATTATTTGAGCTGATGCCCCCATCAACCATCAATTGATGCAGCTGAATCTTTGTATCGGCTTCCATCGCTACAATGACATCTTTTATTTGATACGGAATACTTTCAAGTGCCGCCCTTACAATATGATTTTTATTTGCACTGAAAGTCAGTCCGCTTATCGAAGCTTTGCTGTTCATGTTCCAATAGGGCGCACCAAGACCACTGAACGCGGGTATTAAATAAACGCCATTGTTATCCTTCACTTTTTTTGCCATCGCCTCTGTTTCCCTGCTGTCATTGATAATTTCCATTTCATTCTTTAACCATTCTATAGTTGCGCCACAACTCACAATGACCCCTTCCAATGCATATTGGACCTTTTGCTCTGTACTCCAGCAAATCGTTGTTACCATCCCGTTATCAGAATGCTTTGGTGTATCGCCAATATTCATCAGGATGGAACAACCCGTTCCCATTGTTGCTTTGGCAGTACCCGGCGTATAGCAGCCTTCGCCGAATGCTGCTGCATGTGAATCGCCGATCATAGCAGAAACAGGAATAGGCTGTTTTAGCAATCCGTTAAAATCTGTCTCGCCAAATAAATGAGAGGACGGTTTACATTCCGGCAGATTAAGTTTGGATAACCCGAATTTGTCCAGTAGTTCACTATCCCATGTAAGCGTGGAAAGGTTGAACAATAATGTTCTCGAAGCATTAGTATAGTCTGTCAAATACGTTTTTCCATTAGTTAATTTATACAGCAGCCAGGTATCGACAGTGCCGAAAAAAGCATTCCCTTTATCAATCGCATTCCTCACTTTTTCACTATTCTCATATAGCCAGATAAGTTTTGTGCCGGAAAAATAAGGGTCAATCAGCAAGCCGGTCTTTTCCTTTATAGTTTGCTCAACGTTTTCTTCTTTCAGGCGTTTACACACTTCAATTGATCGTTTGCATTGCCAAACCACAGCATTGTGCAATGGCTCACCGTTTTTATCCCATACTATAAACGTTTCCCGTTGATTGGAAAGACCAGCGGTTAAAATATTTTTTACTGAATGCCGTTTACCAACAAATACTTCAATACATTTTTTTACAGATGATAGTACACTCTGAAATATTGCTTCCGGTGATTGCTCAACAAAACCATTGTCCAGGTAATTTGTTTTCAATGGTTCAGTGATCTTTGCGCATAACTTTCCCTTCCCATCAACGATGATTGTTTTAGTACCGCTTGTACCCTGATCTATTGCAAGAATATATTGCATGAAAACCGATTAATCAATAAAATTCATTTCCGGGCCTATTCACGCTCACAGATTATCACTCATTACTCATCACTCGTTCTTCGCATTCGCTTTATCAATCACAACCGCAATCAAAATCACCAGTCCCTTCACTACCTGCTGCCAGAACGGGGAGACATTCAGTAACACCAATCCATTATTCAATACACCGATAATAATTGCACCGAGTACCGTTCCCAACACACTGCCTCTGCCACCCGACAGAGACGTGCCGCCGATAACAACGGCAGCAATCGAGTCCAGTTCATAGCCTGTACCGGCATTGGGCTGGGCTGCATCAAGCCGCGAAGTGACAAGTAACCCGCCGACTGCAGCCAATGCTCCGGCAATTGTATACACGGCTATCTTCACCCTTCGTATATTGATCCCCGATAGCAAAGCAGCGTTTTCATTTCCACCAATTGCATAGATATATCTCCCCAATTTTGTTTTATTGGTAATAACAACAGCAATAAAAACAATAATTCCGGAGATCCATACCGGCGAAGGAATACCGATGAACCACCCCGTGCCCAATGAAACAAATCGTTCACCAAGATTGGATATAGGAAAACCTTTTGTCCATAACATCGTCAGCCCTCTTGCGATCGTAAGCATGGCAAGTGTAGCAACGAATGGTGGCACTTTGAATTTTGTTATCGTGTATCCATTGAACCATCCTAACAATGAACCAACAAGCAAACCGGCAACCGAAGCGCCAAGAATCGTAAAGCCAATAAACAAATTTGACGATTGAATTTCAATTCCGTTTTTCAATAAACCTGCAGTAACAGCACCACACAGCGCCAGTATTGATCCAACCGAAAGATCAATGCCGGCCGTAAGAACAACCAGCGTCATCCCCACTGAAATGCAAATGTTAACAGATATCTGGCGCATTACATTCCATGCGTTCGTCGCCGTTAGAAACTTATCAGACAATAAACTGATGACAAGACAAAGAATAAATAACGCGATCAATGACTGAAACCTTGATATCGTCTGCCTGTAATTATTTTTATTAATGACTGCTTCCATTTAATCAAATTATCAGAACGATTTTTTTTAACTACCCCATAATTTTAAAACCTGTTCTCTGTCTGCTGCCTGTGTATCCTATATTTCTACGTGGTTCACCTATCAGATTGTTTTCGGGATAGCTGCTTTTAAAATATTGTCTTCAGTTGCTTCATAGGCTAAAAACTCTGCAGTAATATTTCCTTCTGCCATCACCAATATCCTGTCGGAAACTGTCAATATCTCGGGCAATTCAGATGAGACAACGATGATGCCGAGACCCTGGTCCGCTAATTGTAAAATCAATTTGTATATCTCGTTCTTCGCATTTATATCAATGCCTCTTGTCGGTTCATCAAGCATCAATATTTTTGGCCGTGTAGCAAGCCATTTTGCCAATACAATTTTTTGCTGATTACCGCCACTTAAGTTTTTTGCAAACTGTTTTTCAGAAGTTGTTTTTATACTTAGTTCTTTGGTATATTTTTTTGCAAGCGCGGACTCTTTATTTTGATTCAGGAGACCCATTGTCTGCAGATCATTTAAAGTGGTAAGACAAATATTTGTTCTTACATCGAGCCCCAAAACCAGCCCATCTTTTTTTCTGTCCTCCGGAACAAGCGCCAGGCCTGCGTTTATCGCATGTTGCGGTGATTGAATATTTACGCGTTTAGAGGAGATAGCTATATTTCCTGCCGTCCGCTTTGTGTGCATGCCGAATATCGTCTCCATCAACTCAGTTCTGCCGGCACCCATCAAGCCGAATATGCCGAGTATTTCGCCCTTGTGCAGATTGAATGAAATCCGCTTCAGCAACAAATCATTTTTTCGTTCAGCGTTCCTGAGTGAAATGTTGTTGACCATCAAAAGCACATCACTATCGTTTCGTGTAGTCGCCTTTCGAACAATCTTAATCTCCCTCCCCACCATTTTTTGAATCAGGCTGTCATGCGTCATGCCTTGCATATTGCCGCTTTCAATTGTTTTGCCGTCCCGCAAAACGATGTAGCGGTCTGCAATAGCAAACAATTCGTCCAGCTTGTGCGAGATGTACACTATGACTTTGTTCTCACTTTTGAGTTGTTCAATGATGCCGAACAGGACCTTCACTTCATTTTCGCTGATTGCAGAAGTTGGTTCATCCATAATGATAACTTCAGCCTCGAACAGTAATGCTTTTGCAATCTCTACTACCTGCTGCTGCCCCACTTTCAATGCCGCAATTTTTGTATCAGGATCAACGCTGAGGCGTAACCGCTTTAATAAGTCACCAGTTGTCCTGCGCATTTTATTCTTGTCAAGTATGCCCCATTGCGTCGTGATCTCCCGGCCCAAAAAAACATTTTCAGTTATTGACAGGTAAGGGATAAGGTTTAATTCCTGGTGAATAATTGCTATCCCTGCAGTCTGCGCCTGTCTTGTGTTTTGAAACCGTACGGGGTTATCTTTATAAATGATCCGCCCGTCATATTCAGTATATACTCCGGAAAGAATTTTCATTAATGTTGACTTCCCTGCGCCGTTTTCCCCAATGATCGCATTCACTTTCCCTGCATGTAACTCCATGCACACATTGTCCAGTGCCGTAACACCTGAAAATTTTTTTGTTATATTTTCTGCGATCAACATGTTCGTCAGATAACGGGAAAATGTTTTTATGAACTAAGCTGCATTACTACTATTATACTTTGTTGTGTCACCCGATAGTTATCGGGTCCCTTGCACGTTCTCTTTCCCA
>Ga0207683_10004279_pt1 | contig 12328 bp, 8 predicted proteins | sample KBSM73metaG_FD_184333 | JGI IMG/M metagenome (GOLD analysis project Ga0207683, IMG submission 184333) | Miscanthus rhizosphere microbial communities from Kellogg Biological Station, Michigan, USA - KBS M7-3 metaG (SPAdes) (version 2) | ecosystem: Host-associated > Plants > Roots > Rhizosphere >...
ATCCGGGTGATGTATATAACAGAACGGACCATAATATTACATTAAGCAGGATGGTTAATTTAAACCTGTTCAAATTTGTCAAGAATAGATTTGAAGTTGCATCTACACCCGACTCAGCGTTTTTGGATACCTATTATTATCTGACCCCTTTACCAAAAAAATTACTCATTACGAATCAAGTAATGGATATCCGGATAAAAGCGCCTGGATGGGCTATACATCCAAAGACGGTGTCTTATGGCTGGCCGCTACAGAGAATACTCCCAATTTCTACAGGATTGATCCATTTGAAAAAGTAATTAAAAATAATTTTTCAGCTGGGAAACCATATTGTTTTCACGAAGACCGGCAGGGGTATTTGTGGATTGGGTTGCAAGAAGGGGGATTGCAGCAATATGATAGCAAGAAAAGACTCGTTTATCGTTCCGATCAATATGCATCGGATTCCTCCTCGTTCTTTCGTAATATACGTTCAATTTTTCAAGGCCCGGACGATACACTTTGGTTGAGTACCGACGACGGCATTGTTTTGTTCAATAGAACAACCCGACATTTCAGACGTCTTCGTTCAGGAGAACAATTTTCTGATAGCTATAGTAAAGAAGTCAATACAATAATACAGGACGCTCAACAACGTAAATGGTTTGCGACACTGGGCGGATTAATGGTTTACGATCCCGAAAGCCGTTTAATAAAAAAATACGTCCATGACCCAAAAGATTCAGGCACTATTAGTATTAACAGGATAAGTAGTGTGCTGGAAGACAGATCCGGGGATATTTGGGCTGGTGCCTGGCTGGGAGGGGGAGTTAATCTTTTGAATAAACAAACCGGTCATTTTAAGCATTATCTGAGGGGACTAAGTGTCTACTGTTTGTACGAAGATTTCAAAGGCATCCTTTGGGTTGGAACAATAAAAGGTCTTTACTATTTCAATAAAGATACCGGCAATTTTTCCGCTTTTTTTGACCCTCAATCTACTAGCGGCGCCACTTTCATAAATGGAATTGTTGAAGATGATTTGAAAAACTTATGGATTAGTTCCCAGTCCGCAATAATCAAAGTCGATTCTGCCAGGAAAGAAGCCCTTATTTATGGTAAAAAATTTGGAATCCAGCCAAGTGGCTTGCTCAATGGAGGAATTTATAAAACAGTGAAAGGAGAAGTTTTGGCAGGGAATCAAAATGGATTTTATTCATTTTTTCCGAGCGAACTCGCCATATATACTAAACTCTTAAAGATTATAGTTACCGATCTTTTTATCAATGGTGTCAAAGTGTTTACTGAAAACAAAGGGCCTCTGCTTCGACCAATAGAAGAAGTCAATGAAATATTTTTAAAGCATAATCAAAATAATCTCACTTTCAACTTTGCCGCAATTGACTACCGGTCACTGCAAAACAACAGTTATTTTTCCATGCTCGAAAACTATGACAATACGTGGCGGGAAGCAAGCGGCGACAAAAGCTCCTTTTATTTCAATGTTCCTCCGGGCACATATATATTTCGGATAAAGGTTTTCAACATTGACGGAATAAAAGCTGAAAAAGCAATCACGATTACTATAACTCCACCCTGGTGGGCCCGATGGTGGTTCAGGTTAGCTGCCGCGCTCTGTTTGTTTGCTTTACTCTATACCCTAATACGCTGGCGCGTGCAGCAAAAATTCAGGCTACGATTAGAGCGCCTGGAAAAAGAAACGCAATTAGCTGACATGCGCCAGAAAACCGCAGAGCTAAAACAACAAAGCACCGAACTGGAAATGCAGGCACTTCGCGCACAAATGAACCCGCATTTTATTTTTAACTCACTTAATTCTATCAATCGCTTTATCCTGCAGAATAACAGAACACAGGCTTCGGAATATCTCACCAAATTTTCAAAGTTGGTACGTATGATATTGCAGAACTCGCAGGCTTCGTTAATCAGCCTGGAAAATGAGCTCGAATCACTTGGTTTATATCTTGAAATGGAAGCATTACGCTTCAACTACCATTTCAACTACAAAATTTCAGTACCTGAAGATTTGGATATTGAAGTACTTAAAGTACCACCTCTCATTTTACAACCCTATGTAGAGAATGCAATCTGGCATGGACTGATGCATAAAGAAGAAAAAGGACAACTGGATATAGAAATTTCACAGGAAAATGATCATCTGTATTTCAAAGTCGCCGATAATGGTATCGGCCGAAAAAAAGCGTCGGAGCTGGCAAGCAAATCAGCAACGAGACATAAATCGGCGGGCCTGCGTATCACGGCGAACAGAATTGCTATGATACAAAACGCAAATGGTTTGGAATCACCGGTAAAAATTAATGATCTGGCAGAACCCGACGGAACAGCGGCCGGCACAGAAGTGATAATTAAAATGCCTGTATTATATGATTAAAGCGATAATTATAGATGACGAGGTTCACTGCATTGATACACTAAGTATCCTGCTGGCTGACTATTGTCCCGATGTTGAAGTTGTGGAAAAATGTGTGTCACCTAAAAAAGGACTGGAAGCAATAGAAAGCCATAAACCTGAACTGGTATTTCTTGATATTGAAATGCCGATGATGAATGGATTTGAACTACTGGAACAGTTTAAACAAATTCCATTCTGCGTTATATTCACAACAAGTTATGATCAATACGCGATTAAAGCCATCCATGTTTGTGCATTGGATTACTTATTGAAACCAATCGATGCAAAAGAACTGATTGCCGCCGTGCATAAAGTACGTGCAAATAAAAAACCTCCGGCTGAAGAACAATTTAAGCTGCTGATGGATCAGATACGAAACAAAAAAAATGAATTGGATAATATTGCATCTATATTGAACCGGAATACTGCTGCACTTCCCTTATCGCAACAGCGGCGATTGGCAGCTATTCTTTTTACTGATATTGCAGGCTACACTGCTATGATGCAGCAGGATGAAACCCGCGCATTAACTATTATAAAAAGGTATAGCAGTGTTTTGAAGAAAGTTACGGATGTTCATTCGGGGGAAATATTAAATGATTACGGCGATGGAAACCTTTGCGTGTTTTCAAGTGCTACGCAAGCGATACAATGTGCTTTGACAATTCAGCAGCAGTTGAGCGCAGAGCCATCTGTACCTCTCCGTATCGGTTTGCATATCGGCGAGATTTTTTTTGAAGATGGAAAAGTATTTGGCGACGGCGTAAATGTAGCCTCAAGAATTCAGTCACTCGGGCAGGCAAATACCATTCTTTTTTCTGAAGAAATTCAGGATAAAATCAAAAATGTTCCGACATTAAGGTCAACCTTTATCGGCTCTTTTGAATTTAAGAATGTTGAAAAGCCGGTTGGTGTATATGCATTGACAAATGATGGACTTCTGATTCCTGAAGCAAAGATGCTGACCGGTAAGCTTAAGAAGAAAAGTTCGTGGATAGGATCATTGTTCAGGTAAAAAAATAAAGAATAATGGAAAAAGCTGTCTGTTTTACACCAAAGATTTGCTTATGATAAAAGCTGTTCTCGTAGATGATGAGGTGCATTGCCTCGATACCTTAAGTATCCTGATGAAAGAGTATTGTCCTGAGATAGAGATACTGGAGCTATGTTCTTCGGCAAAAAATGCTTTATTGTCAATTGACAAACTACAGCCCGAGTTAGTTTTTCTCGATATTGAAATGCCGGTAATGAACGGATTTGAATTGCTGGAACAGTTTAAAGAAATAAAATTTTCTGTCATCTTTACGACGAGTTACGACCAATATGCGATAAAAGCTATCCGCTTCAGTGCACTGGATTACCTGTTGAAACCGATTGATCCAAAAGAATTGATGCTGGCGGTCCGTAAAGCGGCCACTCTAAAAAATCCTCCAACTTCTGAGCAACTAAGAATGCTGATGGAGCAATTGCATCATCGAGGAAACGGTTTTACAAAAATTGCTGTGCCTACTGCCGAAGGTTTTGAAATGATTCCTGCCGAACATGTGATCCGTTGTGAAGCTGATGATAACTACACGCATCTTTTTTTGAAAAACAAAAATAAAATAACCGCTTGCCGCACCCTGAAGGAAATGGAAGAGCAGCTGAGTGATTTCAACTATTTTGTGAGGGTGCATCACTCTTACCTGGTGAACCTGAATGAAGTAACAAAGTATATCCGGGGTGAAGGAGGCTATCTTATAATGAGCGATGGATCCACTGTCAATGTTTCCCGCAGCCGGAAAGACGCACTATTGAAATTTTTCTGACGCTTCTTCCGCTGCTCAACAATAAATGGCAACTACTGCTTTATTTTTCTGTTTACCCGGTTAGGGAAGTTTTCGACTAAAAGTATGGTACCTTAGTTAATAACCCACGTATTGTGTTCATTTTATGGTAAAAGTATGCCACATCATAATAGCCTGCTTCCTTTCCGCTTTGAATACAATTGCGCAATCAACTAAGGATTCGATTGTTGCCCGGTTTAAATCTTCTGATAATTATTTGTTTTCTTCAGATTCACCGCTATCTATAAAAATAAAAGGAAATACCCGCGACCTGCTGAATGATCGTACAGGTGAGCCAAAATATTTTCCAATGTCATTGTTTGTTAAGAATGCAGATAGTGTCGAAATCTCCATTCCTGTGAACATTAAAACACGCGGACATTTCAGGAGACTGAAACAAAATTGCCATTATCCTCCTTTGCTAATTCAATTTAGTAGTGCTGACTCCAAAGCTACCTCCGTTTTTACATCAAAAGCGAAACTGAAACTTGTCATGCCATGTAACGGTGATGACTATGTGGTACAGGAATGGCTTGTTTATAAAATGTATAATCTCGTCACGCCGGAAAGTTTCAAAACACGGCTTGTTAAAGTAACATTGGAGAATGAAAAAAATGGAAAGTCAACCGGTCCTTTTTTTGGAATTATCATTGAAGAAGAAAAGGATATGGCAAGGCGAAATGGAGCGGTCATTATCAATCGCAAAACAAAACCACATAAGACGGCAAGTGACGTGTTTTTAAAAATGGCGGTCTTTGAATACCTGATCGGTAATACAGACTGGTCGGTAGAATATCTGCAAAACATTAAGTTGATTGCAGCAGATTCAACTTCAGTTCCACACACCGTGCCTTATGATTTCGATCATGCGGGTATAGTAAGTGCACCGTACGCATTGCCGGCGGAAGAACTTCAATTGAATTCCGTTCGCGACAGAAGATATCGTGGCTATTGCGTGAATGACTTTAATAAATTTGAAACAGTCGTAACGCATTTCAACAGTTTAAAAAATGATATCTATAATTTATACACTGATTGTCCCTTATTGGATTCCAGGTACGTAAAATCAACAATCAAATACCTTGATGAGTTTTATAAAACGATAAACAATCCTGAAGAATTAAAAAAAGAGTTTGGATATCCTTGTGATAAAAACGGGACCGGAAATGTCATTATCAGGGGATTAAAGGAAGATTAACTCGCTACCTGCAAATAACCTTTCAAAACGAAAGATAATTCTCATAGTCGTAATTATGCGATCTGCAAAATTTGAGCCGGCGGCAAACAAACGGCACCCGGATTTCACTTCACCTCAACTACTCATTCAAATCACTCGACTGTAAGCCAAGACAGCAGGTTACTCAGTGTCGGTTTCCCCGGTTTAAATGTTAATGTAGGTTTAGATCCCTTAAACATTTTGTTATGAAAAGAATTATTACGACACTACTCATTACAACATCGCTTTTGTATACCAGCTGTGAAAAATTCAACTACTGGGATCATCATCAAAACCCTCATTCAAAATTTCCCGATGCAGGAGTTGCCACGGACTGGTATAAATTACAGCTTCGGTTTTTACTGGAACGAAACTCAACACTAAACGGTGTTTACTTCGGGTATCTTGGGATCGGTTTGTATGAATCGGTACAACCGGGAATAAAAAACGGGGTGAGCCTTTCACATCACCTTTACCAGATGCCTGCGATGCCGGCCATCGAAAATCATAAAAACTATGATTGGATTGAAAGTGCAAATGCCGCTATGGCCAGCCTGCTTCGCTATTACAATACCGGATTGACGACTGCGAACCTCGCAAGCATAGATTCGCTTGAAAATGTTTACAATCAAAAACTCAACCAGGGTCCCGGTACTGAAAGCTTCGCCCGTTCACAGGCTTTTGGCAGAAGCATTGCTACAGCAGTTTACAACTGGTCATTGACAGATAATTTTAATCCTTCCAATACAGGATATAATCCGCCCGCTTTTTTTGGAGCATGGGTACCAACTCCACCGGCTTTGGCAAACGGAGTGAACCCCTATGTAAAGGATGCACGTCCTTTCCTGGCTGACAACGCAACAGACGTTGCCCCGCCGCCACCATTTCCTTTCCTGGAAGATGTTGGTTCCGATTACTATAAAATGGTAAAGCAGGTTTATGATGTCAATAAAGCATTGACACAGGAACAAAAAGACATCGCTTTGTTTTGGGTTGACCAGGGAAATGGAACGGGTTTTACACCGCCGGGACATGATTTTTCGCTGATCACCCAGGCAATAGAACAGACACATGTGAATCTTGCTGTTGCTGCGGAAGCATATGCCAAGGCTGGCATTGCCGAACGGGATGGAACGATTGTTTGCTTCCGGTCAAAATATAAATACAACCAGATGAGGCCCGTAACGTATATCCAAAAGTTAATTGAACCAAATTGGCTTCCATTCATTGGTACCCCTCCTCATCCAGAATATCCCGCAGCTCATGCGCACATTACAGGTGCCGTTATGGAAGCTGTATCCGAAGTATTAGGGCATAATATAAAAGTAACAGACCACACTTACGATTTCAGGGGATGGGCGCCCAGAACGTTTAATGGTTTATTCAAGGCAGGGGAAGAAGCCGGTATATCGCGGTTATACGGCGGCATTCATTACCTCCCTTCCATCAATGAAGGATTAAAGCTAGGTCATGAACTCGGTGAAAAAATCGGAAACATAAAGTTGATTGGCTGGTGACATTCAAACAGCATTAAATCTTGCCTATAAACATAAGCAATCGATAGATTTATAGGAATACGGCCTCCTTTTCCAGGGAGGCCTTCTTGTGGATACACTATAAAAAACTGGTTTTGAGTGCAAGGCAATAACTTCAATGAATTGTCGCTTTTGACCCGTAAATCAGTAAATTTGCAGCTTGCAATTTTTAACAGCATGAGCCGCAAAGGAAAAGTATTGGTAGCGATGAGCGGCGGTATTGACAGTACAATCACCGCGTTGATGCTTCATGACGAAGGATATGAAGTAGTGGGCATCACTATGAAAACATGGGACTATGCGGCAAGTGGCGGCAGCAAAAAGGAAACCGGCTGTTGTAACCTGGATAGTTTTAATGATGCCCGCATGGCAGCGGTGCAACATGGATTTCCACATTTTATACTTGACATACGCGATGAGTTCGGTGATTTCGTAATTGACAATTTTGTAGAAGAATATATTGCCGGCCGCACGCCAAATCCCTGCGTGCTTTGTAATACGCATATCAAATGGAGAGCGTTGTTAAAAAGAGCCGATGCATTGGGGTGCGAATTTATCGCTACCGGTCACTATGCAAAAATTCATCAGCATGATAACGGAAGATTTTTTGTGAGTAAAGCTGTTGACGATTTAAAAGATCAGAGTTATGTATTGTGGGGATTGCAGCAGGATTTATTGAGCCGCACTTTATTACCGCTTGGGCCTTACCGTAAGACGGAGATAAGGCAAATGGCATTGGATTATGGCTATCCTGAACTGGCAAAAAAAAGTGAGAGCTACGAAATATGCTTTGTGCCGGATAATGACTATCGTGGATTCCTGAAAAGACGGGTGCCCGGACTTGAAGAAAAAGTGAATGGCGGAAACTTTGTGGATGCAAACGGGAACATCCTGGGTACGCATAAAGGCTATCCGTTCTATACGATCGGCCAAAGAAAAGGATTGGATATAGCATTGGGCAAACCCGTATTTGTTACGAAGATTGATCCGGATACTAATACGGTTGTACTCGGCGATGAACAGGATCTTGACAAAAAAGAAATGCTCGTAGGCAAGCTTAACCTTCAGAAATATGAAACGATAACGCCGGGAATGGAAGCTACGGTAAAGATCAGGTATAAGGACAAAGGAACTTTATCGAATCTATACCCTGAAAGCAATGTGCTGAACGTTCAGTTTTATGAAAATGCCAAAGGGATTGCCCCGGGTCAAAGTGCTGTATTTTATGAAGGTGAAGACGTTATCGGGGGTGGAATAATTCAACGGAAATAACCTCCGCCAGCCTGATTCTCAGGCAATAAAGTGTTTATGTGTACGTTATATCGCGGGGTAGTATTGCTATCCCGCGTTTTCTTTATTATCTTTTGCGGCCAGGCGTTTGAAAAATCCGCCTTTGCAACGAACCAATTTGTATCCGTGATTACTTTATACCATCTTATGAGACGTCTTACAAGCTTTATCATCTTCGCTTTACTGGCAACAGTTATATGCATTTCTTCCTGTAAAAAGCAAACAGAAACATACCAGTCGGACACGCTTGCAGATTATTTACCACTTGAAGCAGGTAAATACATTACTTACCGTCTTGATTCAACGGTATTCTTAAACTTTGGCAAGAACGAAGAAACCCATTCTTACCAGGTGAAATTGGAAGTGGACGCCGAAGTGCAGGATAATCTCGGAAGGCCCGCCTATCGTATTTACAGGTATATAAGAGATGCTGAAGGAACGCAGTCGTGGGCACCGGACAATACGTTTATTATAACACCGCTTGATAACCAGGTCGAGTACACAGAAGACAATCTCCGTTTTATTACATTGCATTTACCGATAAAAGACGGATATACCTGGAAAGGCAATATGTATTTGCCGGACGAACCATATGCTGCACTTTTTGATTTCCAGAATGACAATAACATGCAGGATTGGGATTACTACTACGATGGTGAGTCGGCTTCTTCTGTTTCAGTGGAAGATCAAACGTATAATGATGTTATTTCAGTTGCCTACACAGAAACGCCCGACGCCAATCTTGCTGATACTATTCCGATGACAGATACGCTGCCTTCATCACGCAGTTATTCCATGACAAAGTATTCCAAAAACATCGGGTTGGTGTATAGGGAATATGTCATGTGGGATCATCAACCCAACCCGACCGTGGTGGATCCGGGTGACCCGAATGACCCTGTTAATCATCCTCCCGTATACACATACGATCCCTTTACAAACGGCTTTGTTTTAAGAATGTGGATGATCGATCATAATTAATCGTCCCGTCTGCCCATTGCAGTTTTGAAAATAAGCCACGATGAAAAGAATTGCACCAATATTACTACCGCTTTTATTCGTTGCTTTTAATTCTGAAGCTCAATTCACGCGTTATGTTGTAAAATTCAGGAATAAAGGAAATAATCCTTATTCCATTGCAAATCCTTCCGCTTACTTATCCTCCCGATCTATAGAAAGAAGAACGCGATATAATATTGTCATTGACAGTACAGACTTACCCGTGACACCTGGTTATATAAACCAGGTAAAGGCAATACCCAATGTAACCATACTAAATGTTTCCAAATGGCTAAACCAGGTTTCCATTCAAACAACAGATCCAAATGCCATTAATTCGATAAATAATCTGCCATTTGTCAAATCTGTTTCAGGAATTGCAGCACGACATATCAATTCAGAAAGAATAAAAGGACCCGGAGAAGTAATGAAGTTTGAAAACACAAAAGTTCAGAAAGTGAACGGCGATTATTATGATTATGGAGCTAATTCGCAAATGGAAATTCAGATGCATCATGGTGAATTCCTGCATAACATCGGCTTGCGCGGAGATGCAATGCAAATCGCAATGATTGATGCAGGATTTTATAATTATAACACTTTTAAAGTTTTTGACAGTATCAACATGAACGGGCAGGTGCTGGAGACATGGGATTTTGTAGCACGGGAATCCAGTGTTGCTGAAGATTATTCGCATGGCATGTCTTGTCTTTCTACCATTGCTGCGAATTTGCCCGGCCAGTTTGTAGGTATGGCACCAAAGGCCGGCTTTTATTTATACAGGACCGAAGATGTAAGTTCTGAATATCCGATTGAAGAACACAACTGGGTTTGCGCTGCAGAACGTGCAGACAGTGCCGGTGCGGATGTTATCTCTTCATCGCTGGGTTATACAACATTTGACGATCCATCGCTGAGTCATACATATGCTGACCTTAACGGACACACGACAATGGCAGCAATTGGCGCTGGTTTGGCTGCAAAAAAAGGAATGCTTGTTTTTATAGGAGCCGGTAACGAGGGTAGTACGTCATGGCACTACCTTATGACGCCGGCAGATGCGGATAGTGTGTTAACTGTCGGGGCGGTTGGCGTTGATAGCATCAGGGGAAATTTTTCAAGCTATGGCCCGACGGCAGATGGCCGGATCAAACCGGATGTAATGTCTGCGGGAGTAAAAGCCGTAATTGAATCTGCCGGAAATTATGTAGGCTACAGCAATGGCACGTCGTATGCGTGTCCTAAAATGGCTGGATTAGGAACCTGTCTCTGGCAGGCTTTTCCTGAGTTTAATAACATGACAATAGTTGATGCAATAAAACGAAGTGGAAGTACAGCAAATCATCCGACAGATAGTATAGGCTATGGCATACCGGATATGAAACTTGCGTTTACCACATTGCTTCGTCAGTTTGCCACGTCGCAGGCAACTGAGAACAATTGCACTGCAACGATCAACTGGACGAGTAAAGATATCAGTGGCATGAGCTATGAAATAGAAAGAAAAACTGTGTCTGATGCTGATTATGTAAAAATAGGAGAAGTGAATGCTGCGGATGGATCGTTTTTATCGGTGCATTCATACCAGTTTACAAACGTTATAACAAGCGCTGCAGCCGAAATTATTTCTTACCGGGTAAAACAAATTGTAGACAGCTCCGCTGAACAATTCACAACAGTTTACTTAGACACATCGACTGTATTATTAAAAAATGACTGTGGAATAACAGCACCTGTCGACAGCACGACAAAAATAACCGTTGCACCGAACCCGGTAGTTGATAACAGTATTACCTTAATTGTCCATACACCCGGATCCATACCTTCTTTGTTAATAAAAGTATACGATATGGAAGGAAGATTAATGCTGCAGCAGAAGGAATCGAAAGCACCGGGAAAAGCTGTCTTTCATATACCAGCCTCAACACTTGCAAGAGGAAAATATACAATCACAATCTATAGCTCAGGTTCAAAAATAGAAACGGTAAAGATTTTAAAATTATAATGGCTTATAGAATAGGGCTGCAAACAACGTATCCGCTTTTTTATCATAGCCGGCAAAAAGTTGCATGTGTTTCAATTCAAGGCCATGTCGCTCCTTTAAAATTGCAGCAACTTCTTCGTTTTCTTTTTTGAAAACAGAACAGGTGATATACAAAAGAAATCCACCCGGCTCCAGGAATGGAATTACATTGTTTACAATTTTCTTTTGCAGATTACTGTATTCAATAATTTTTGATCCGTCGAAAAAATATAATTGCTCCGGCGTACGGCTCCATGTTCCGCTGCCGCTACAGGGCACATCTGCTATAATGAGGTTGTACTTATTTTTCTGAGACTGTTTCAATGGAATTGATAAATCTGCAATGAAACTTTCGTAGTTGGTTATACCGGCTTTTTCAAAACGTTTTCGCAGATTTACAAGAATACTTTCCCGTTTATCCGAAACAGTGAGATCGATATCGGGGAATAAATCATGCAACATCAGCGATTTCCCCCCACTTGCAGCGCAACAGTCCCACAGCTTTTCGGACTTGCCTGACGGTCCCTGTCTTACAAGTCTGAAAAGCTCACCAACCTTTTGCGAATTAAGATCCTGCACAACAGCTTCTTTGTCCAATTCAACCACAGCGTCCACTTTTGACGAATTGGAAAGTTCAAGACAATTGGAATGAACAATAGAAAAATTAAAACCGGCAGCTATCAGTTTTTTCTGTACTGTTTTTTCATAGCCAGGTCTTAAACGAAGAAATAAACCGGGTTGAATCAAAAACGACTCACAGAATTTATCGTAATCTATTCCTTCGCTCATTTCACTTTTCCATGGAAATATTTCAGAGACGGAAAAATGAAAACCGCTCTTCTCAATTTTATTTTGCGTGGTGTTAGTTATATGTTCGATCCATCCTGGTTTTAACGCGGCCAGCATTTCACCTGGCTTATCTGTGCAAAGAAAAAGACCGAGCAATATTCTCTCATCTGCAGGTAAGTCTGTCGCCATTTTTCCCAAACGGAAATAGCAATAACACGAATGAGAAATAAGTTTCCG
>Ga0207683_10004281_pt1 | contig 12327 bp, 9 predicted proteins | sample KBSM73metaG_FD_184333 | JGI IMG/M metagenome (GOLD analysis project Ga0207683, IMG submission 184333) | Miscanthus rhizosphere microbial communities from Kellogg Biological Station, Michigan, USA - KBS M7-3 metaG (SPAdes) (version 2) | ecosystem: Host-associated > Plants > Roots > Rhizosphere >...
TGAACTTTCACTCGCCCCCATTCCGTCGCCAAATGGCGGTTCGACCCAATTCATCGGCATCCAGCGTGACATCACCGACCGCAAACGCATTGAGGAAGCGTTGCTTTGGAAGACTGCCTTCTTCGAAGCTCAAGTAGACAGCGCGCTAGATGGCATCTTGGTGGTGGACCACAACGGTCGAAAGATTCTCCAGAACCAACGGATGAACGACTTGTGGAAAATTCCACCGGAAATTGCGGAGAACAGCGACGACGCGAAACAGATCGCCTATGTCACCGACAAAACGAAGAATCCCCGGGAGTTTGCCGAGAGAGTCGCCCAGCTCTATTCAAATTCGGACGAGATTGGCCGGGATGAAATCGAATTGCATGACGGCACAATTCTCGACCGATTCTCTTCACCAGTCCGCGATAAGGCCGGCAGGCACTACGGCAGAATTTGGGCGTTTCGCGACGTCACCACGGAGCGTATCCGCGAGGACAAACTCGCGAGCGCCCTCTCCCTTGAAAAGGAACTCTCCGAAAAAGCCCGTGCCGGCGAACGTGCTAAAGGCGAGTTTCTCGCGGTGATGAGTCATGAGGTGCGCACGCCGCTCAATGGAATCCTTGGCTTCTCCGAACTGCTCGCAAGAACACCCAACCTGCCTCCGGAATCGAGAGAATACGTGCAAATCATCGCCTCCAGCGGCGAGGCTTTGTTGCACATCCTTGACGACGTTTTGGATTTCAGCCGCATCGAGGCGAATCATTTGCCCATTGAGAAAATTCGATTTGAGCCTCGCGAAATCCTCGCGGAAATCCACAGTCTTTTTACGCAGCAAGCCGCCCAGAAAAAGCTGAAGTTTGAAGTCTGGGTCGGTGAAAATATTCCGCAGCATCTAAACGGGGATGCAAACCGCGTTCGTCAGATCCTTCTCAACCTTGCTGGGAATGCGATCAAGTTTACCGACTTGGGGACCGTGAAGATTGGTCTGCAACGAACGGGCAATACAAACATCTACGAATTTACCGTCGAGGACAGCGGCCCCGGCATTGCCCCTGATCAGATCGATCGCGTCTTTCTTCCGTTCACGCAGGCGGATTCGAGCATCTCCCGACGGCATGGCGGAGCCGGGCTTGGTCTATCGATCTCGCGACGCCTTGCCGAGTTGATGGGAGGCACCCTGCAAGTGCGGAGCGACTTTGGCCACGGCGCGAAATTCATTTTCGCTGTCCCGCTCGAGGAAAGCGAAGTTTTGCGAAAAGAATCCGACGGCGGCACGCCCTTGAAACTCGACATCACCTTCGCGGAACAACATCCCCTGCGCATTCTCACGGTCGAGGACGACAAGATAAATCTCAAGCTGATTCTCGCCCTGCTTCGAAGGTTGGGCTATGCACCGCTCGGAGCCATGAATGGCCGAGAAGCTGTGGAAGTTTTCGAAAAGGAACGTCCCAACTGCGTAATGATGGACCTGCAAATGCCGGAAATGGACGGCATCGAAGCCACGGAAAAAATTCGTGAAATGGAAAAGAACCTTTCGCATGCGCATCCCGCATTCATCATCGCTCTGACAGCTAATATTGTTCCTGCCGATCGCCAACGTTGTTTCGACGCAGGCATGAATGACTACATGAACAAGCCCGTTAAAATCGATGCACTTGCGCCCTTGCTGGCAAAAGCATGCAACCGGGTCGCACGCAGAAAGGCTTCAGAGAGCTAGTCTTGCGGGGCCGCTTTCACGCCCGCAGGCAGGCTTTGAAGTGGCTCTGCATTTGCTTTTGTAAGAGATTAGCGCAACGCAGCAGGATCATGCCGCACAGCACGATCGCGAGCCCGGTGCCCCATTCTGCCCGGTGACGGCCGTGTAGGTAAGGTTCAAGGTGAGGCCATCCCGCTAAGCACGAGCGCCCAGCCTCCCTAGTTCGTCGGGTCGTTGTGAAACGCGCAGGTGTCGATCGCGAATTTGTCGTGCTGAAGCCGGATCTCCCGCTGCGATCCCGCGAAGCTCACTGCGGAGCAAGGTGGAAGCAGTGGCCGCCTGAATGTTCTAAGACGACCAAGTAGCAAGCCAAATGCGATAAGTCGGCATGAACAAAGCAGTTAAGCACCCCGCTCTCCTTCCAAAAACGGATCGCAAACAAGCCTCCCTAGTCGCGACCAAGGAGTTTCCTCACTCGCCCAAGGTCGTGCAACCTCATGAGATTGTGAGGCGGGCCAGCCCTTTGACTCGTTACTTCGAGTGAATCCGGTTTGGAAACGACCGGTTTCAAAAAGCCCGAAAACAAGCCTGTCGCACACCCTCCGAGACCTCGAGAAGCTGGACTTACCCAAAGGTCGTCTGACTCTCCTGAAAGTTGAGTTCAGGAATCGTGATCGAGTAGCCGTCGGCGTTGAGATCGATTTCGATTTCTCCGAACACGAAGCCTTCATGGGGTTGGCCGCCTTCTTCGGCAACGATGCCGGGAAACGAAAAGCGGGTCACGCGTTCAGTCATATTTCGAAAGGCTGCCGGACGGGACGCTGAGACAGAATAAAATTTCGGGAGCTGAGCGGCCGCTTCAATGAGCGCCTCGGTGAATTTCTCCTCAAACTCCTCATCCACGTAAATGTCTTCGTAGTGCATTTCTGAGAGCAATCTCGGATTAGATTCTGTCAGATGCAAGGAGCGCGCTGGCGTATGACGCGGACATGGCAGCGGCGCACCGTGATCGATGCACCACCCACCGAGGCTGTATTTATCGGACGATGCGGATCAGAACGTTGGTCGTATGGCGGCCGGTGGCTCCCTCCCCGGCCACCATGCGGTAGGTCGCCGTCACGGTTGGCCGGAAACGCCCAAGCTTGCGCGGCACTCCCGAAAATCTGCCCGTGACCCCATTGAAATGGACGCCACGCGGCAGGCGGCCCTTGAGCTTCGCGCGGCCGACAAGCTGCTGGGATGAAACCACGATGCCCGACGGCACGAGCCGCTTGCCGCGGTGGCCGACGATGACAGTTGGGGTATTCGCTGCCGCTCCGCGCCGGCCGAAGAAGTCATTCGCGCCATGGTAGGAATAAATCGCCTGCGTGGAGGTCGGCACCGGGTCGCGGGAAAGCAGCACGGTTTCATAATTGACGGCATTGACTCGACCGCCATCCGGGCGGTCGTCATAGCCGATCTGGCTTCCGTCGGGCAGGGTGATGAGATGATCCACGAAGTGACCTCCCGTGGTTTGGGCGTAACCCATGGTTTGGAAGCTCGGATCGACGACGAGACGGAAGTTTTTGATGATGTAGGCAAACGTGTTGTAATCGTTGGCAAGGAGCCCGTCGTAATTCGGCTTGGCGTGCGTGATCGCGATGACATTGGCGGGATCGCCCTCCCAGCCGGCCTGCCGGAGGAAATCGGCGAGCGTCTTGCCATTCGGGAAATTGGACCCTTGCCAATCCTGCCGGAACATTTCGCGGTCGATCGTCATCGCCGCCTGGTCGAGCTGGTGATTCTCCATGACTGGCGGTGAGCCCACGCGCAGCCGCGCACTCGCGACCGCGACCAGTCCGGCTGCGACGGTGCCCTCGTAAGCCGACGCTCCTGTTGGCTGACCCCGATAGTCGAGAAAGAGGCCACTGAAGGTGTAAATGACCCGGCCCTTCCCGTCGAATTTCACGAGCGGCACTCCGGGCGTTTCGACGAGGTAGCCATAGTAGCCGGTTGAGTCGGCCTTGTGGCCGTTCACGAGAATTTCGGCGTCCACGTTGGGATCGAAGGTCGCCGCGTGGAGCGAGACCGTCGTGGCAGTTGCGAGGATAGTGCTAAAGATATTTGTGGTTTTCATCATGGGCGAGATACGAAGCGCGTTCGCGTTCTGAGGCATTGAGTGGCCGCTATCGACTGTTCCATATATGGAACATCTTTCCCAAGCGAAACTGTTCCCAATTCGGAACATCTGCCGCGGCAATACTGGCTTTGATGAGCCGGAAGCCTCCGACTGAACTTGATCGCCAGCTCGCGAGATTCCTCAAGAGCGAGATGACTCGTCACGATTTTACCTATCGCGAAATGGCGAAAGAAATCGGCTGCAGCTATTCGTCAGTTCATAGGACGATCAATCTTGAGACCTCTGCCTCGTTGCAAATTGTCCATCAGATCTGCCGGGCATTCGGCACTTCCATTCACGAAATCTTCCCGAAGAAGTAGCGGCAGATTCGGCGCAACCTTTTCCCAGTTCAGCCACGAAGACAACTTACCCTCGGGCACGAGATCCTGCAGTGCCTGTCGGCAATACAGCAGACGCGGTGGGTTCGCCGCGCGCCCTTCAGTCCGTAATGAGGCCGCCGCGCGAGCAAAGATGCCCTCCAAGTCGCGGCGGACTTTCCCCGCTGAGCAGGCTTCGCTCGCGGCGAACTCCCCAAGCTGACCATTCTCGCGAACGAATGCTTCCAGCAATCTCGCTTCGCGCGGCGATCTCACGGCATTCTGGATCGCGCGGCGGACGGCCAACGCCGTATCGGACAATGGAGCCGGTCGCGACGGAGCCACCAGCCGTTGATCCAGATCGTCCGGATAATCATTGCGCCCGAAATCGGCGAGACAGCGGCGAACGATGTCGCGCAGCTTGTAGGGCAGTTGCATTTCCAAAAATGGCTTGAAGCCGAAGGTGCGCACCGCGCCGTCTGGATCGACAATCCCGGGAACGAACCGATCCGCCATGCGCACAAATTCAAAGTGCAATTGCTCGTCGATCTCATCGGCAAGCAGCCGGTTCGTTTGAACGGTGAGCTTCATGCGAGCCAGCGTTTTCCGCTGCATCGATACGAGGAACGGTTCCGCCAGCGAGTGAGAGCGATCCAGCAATCGTTCGATCCGGTTTTTCCCGAGTGCCTCCGCCAGTGAGGGTGCTCGAAGGGCGATTTGATCCACCGCTCGTCCGAACGTGGGATCATGCACAAGGGATTCGATTTGTTGGAATTCCCGGGACAAGTCCAGTGCTGCGTCCACGAGCACTGGATGCCAGAGGAACAGCGTGCCCGAAGACCGGAGGGTTTGAAGGGTATTCTGACGACTGTTGAGTACGATTCGTGTTTTCATCGCCACGAGATACCGACGGCGGTTCTCGTGCGACGAAGGCGCGGCCTATCCAGCGCATCCCCTCCTCGCTTGGGCGCGAGTGAGGATCATGCGTCTCGGGTATATCGACACTTGGGATACGCAGAACATCCGAGGAACTTTCCTCCGGCATTGCGCCCCTTCCGGGCAACCCGTTCAACCAACTCACCCCCGCACTTCGGGCAAATATCCGTCGCGGAGTAACGTTCCTTGAGCGAACGGACATGACTCGTTCGCGTGTAAAGGGTGTGCGTCTTGATGCTGCGCAGGCGGGCATCGATGTCGTTCACTTCATCCTCGGAAAACCAAATCTCCGAGTACTCTCGAATGTACGAAGAAAGCCCTCGATCGAGCACATTGGAAGGCATGGCCGTCTTGAACTCGCAGTCGCCGATAAAGAAGACCACCGAATGCACCGCTTCATGGTCGATATTGAGCTTCTCGGCAATGGCCCGCGTGTGGCGGTAGTTCTGATGAAGCGGATTTTGGAAACGATCTTTGCGACCGAAGTTCACCTGCGTCCATTGCTTGTCGCGCTCGCCGCCGAAAATCCAGCCACGCATGTTCTTGGTCTCGATCACGAAAATCCCAAAACGGGAAACGAGGATATGATCGACCTGCGTTGTTCCGGTGTCGGTCGCCAGGATGAGATCATCAATGCGCCGATACACTCGCCGGTCGAGAGAAAGGGCCATCCCAAAGGAAGTCACCTTTTCTCCGAACCAGCCTTTCAAGAATGCGAACATGCACTTTCAAGATGGAGGGCGCATCACACGATAAGCGAGTCGGGAAAATCTGTATTGCGAGAGAGAAATTCGCACCCGCGAGCGTTGACGAGCTTACCTTACACGCCGGAACTTTGACATCCGGGAAATCACCCTCAACATGGGAACACGCCCGTTCATTTCCGATTTCGATTGAATCTCCCGCGAAACGAATTATCTTCGTTCGCAGGTGATCAAATGATCGTCGAAGTCAAAACCAGCCGGGCCATCGAGTCTGGCATTTTTTTTGGGCCTGAAGTTTAGGCCTGTCCCGTAGAGGCCGCACGCAGCGGCTTCCGGCTCCACTCCGTCGCGGAGAACGTGCGCCTACGCACCCTTCTCATGCCTCGCCCGGAGCGGCCGCCGCCCCGCGCTTTTTCTCCATTCACAACCACACATAAAAACCATGAACACCACCATCGAAACCCTCAGCCACTACCTGTGTTGGGGAGTCGGAGGCCTTGTCCTCCTGCTCGTCCTGCTGGTCGTCGTCCCCTGGCTCCTCGGCGTGCGCTACATTCCGCACACGTCCATCGGCCTGATCGAAAAATTCTGGTCCGGCCGGGGCTCCCTGGCCGAGGGCCGCATCATTGCGCTCAACGGCGAAGCCGGTTTCCAAGCCGACATCCTGCGCGGCGGCGTGCATCTCGGGTTCTACCCGTGGCAATATCGCATCCATCGCCAGCCCCTGGTAACCGTTTCCGAGGGCAAGATCGGCTACGTCTATGCGCGTGACGGTGAACCGCTGCCGCCCGAGCAAACGCTCGGTCGCGTCGTGGGAGGCAATCACTTCCAAGATGCGCGCGCCTTTCTTTCAAGCGACAGCCAGCGTGGCCGTCAGCGCCTCATCCTGCGCGAAGGCGTCTATGCGTTGAACCTCGCGCTCTTTGTCGTGATCACGGAGGACTACGTCTATTCCGGCCCGATCCGCGACTCGGAGGAAACCAAATACAACGAGTGGCAGATCCAGTTGCGCGAAATGCGCGGCTTCGATCCCGTTGTGATCGGCTTCGGCAGCGTGCCGAACGTCCAGGTCGATATGGAGGTCGATACGAACCCGCAGTCGAAGCTCCTGCCGACGGACAACCTCGGCGTCGTCAGCGTGCAGGACGGTCCCGCCATCGAGTCGGGAGACATCATCGCGCCCGAAGTGCATGGCCACGGCGGCGCCGGTCACAACAACTTCCAGGATCCCGAGGTCTTCCTCGCCCTTGGGGGTAAACGGGGCAAGCAGCTGCAAGTCCTCACGGACGGCACGTTCTTCATCAACCGTTGGTTCGCCACGGTCGAGACGCAACCCAAGACGGTCATCCCGATTGGTTACGTGGGCGTTGTCGTGTCCTACTACGGCACCCACGGCGAGGACGTCACCGGCCAGGGCTTCCGCTACGGCGAGCAGGTCGAGAGCGGCCAGCGCGGCGTGTGGCGCCAGGCGCTGCCGCCCGGCAAATATGCGCTCAACCCCTACGCGCAGAAGGTGGAACTCGTGCCCACGGTGAACTTCGTGCTCCGCTGGATCACGGGTCGCATCGAGATGCATCGCTACGACGAAGGCCTCAACAGCATCGAGCTCGTCACGGCCGACGCCTACGAGCCCGTGCTGCCGCTCTCGCTCGTGCTGCACATCGACTACCAAAAGGCGTCGAGCGTCGTGCAGCGCTTCGGCGACGTGAAGCGACTCATCAGCCAGACGCTGGACCCGATCCTCACCGCCTACTTCCGCGACGTGGCGCAGTCATCGAGCATGCTCGACCTGCTCACCAAGCGTGAGGAGATTCAGAAACGTGCGACCGAGGAACTCGGCCGCCGCTTTCAGGACTACGATATCAACTGCGTGGCCGTGCTCATCGGCCGCCCGGAATCCAAGCACCTCGCCGGCGTGGAGGATCCCATCGATCGTCTCTTCGACCAGCTGCGTCAGCGCCGCCTGGCCGAGGAGCAAAAGGAAACCTACGTCAAACAGCAGGAGGCCGCCGTGCAGCTCAAACAGCTCAACGAAGCGAACGCCGCCGCGGAGAAACAAAAGCAGCTCACCGAGGGCCGAATCGAAATCGAAGTCGCCGCGAACCGCGGTGAAGCCCAGCTCGCCGAGGCGCAACGCCTGTCGAAGCGCGAGATCGCGCTGGCCGAAGGCCAGTCGCGCGCCCAGGAACCGCTTGGTAAAGGCGAGGCCTCCAAGATCGCGCAGGTTGGCCTCTCGGAGGCCACTGTCTCGCTGCAGAAGATTCGCGCCTACGGCGATCCCCGTCTGTTCGCGTTGAACCTCGTCGCCGAGCATTTCGCCCAAAGCGCCCAACCGCTCGTGCCCGAACGCCTGCTCGTCATGGGCGGCGAAGCTGGCAAGGACGGCGATTCACCCGTCGTGCTAAACGTGTTCGGACAGCTCCTCGGCCTGCTGCTGAGCGAGAAGGCCGGCCTCGGCATCACCGTGGGCGATACCAAGTCGCTCGACGAACTCGCGGCCGAAATCCGCGCCGCGAGCGCGACGGCCCAACCCGCCGCCACGGTCTAACGCTCTCGATTCGCCCGCCGTCGTTCCATCCGACGGCGGACGAACTTGGTCTTTCCGATCTAACCCAACCGGCAAAATTCCACTCGCTATCTCCGTGAAAAAGTCCCGCCATGTCGCCCGTCTCATCAATGCGGCCACATCCTCTCCATGTCATTTTAGCGAGCCGCATCAAATATCGAAAACGAGCGGCTCGGGATGCGATGGGGGTGACGCATGGAGGGGGATTTCCAAGGGAAGCGGACGAGCGGACCAAGCGGCGCGCCCGTGATCAGCGCGCCGCTTGGCCGAGGCTGAATTTATCGGACGATGCGGATGAGGACGTTCGTCGTATGCCGGCCCGTGGCTCCCTCTCCGGCGACCATGCGGTAGGTGGCGGTCACGGTCGGATGGAAACGTCCGAGCTTGCGCGGCACTCCGGAGAACTTGCCCGTGGTCCCGTTGAAATGAACGCCGCGCGGCAGCCGGCCCTTGAGCTTCGCGCGGCCGACAAGCTGCTGGGACGAAACCACGATGCCCGACGGCACGAGCCGCTTGCCGCGATGGCCGATAATGACGGTCGGCGTGTTCACGGACGCTCCGCGCCGGCCGAAGAGGTCGTTCGCGCCATGGTAGGAATACATCGCCTGCGTGGAGGTCGGCACCGGGTCGCGGGAGAGCAGCACCGTTTCATAGTAGATTGCGCTGACCCTCCCGCCATCCGGTTGATCAGCAAAAGCGCTGGTTCGCGAGTAACCCATGGTTTGGAAGCTTGGGTCGATCACGGGGCGAAAATCTTGAATGACCTTTCCAATGGCAAAAAAGTCATTGGCGAGAAGGCCCTCCAGCTTGGGTTTGGCTCGCGTGATTGCGACAACGTTGGCGGGATCGCCCGCCCAGCCCGCCTGCCGCAGGAAATCGGAGAGGGTTTTGCCGTTCGGGAAATTGGCGCCCTGCCAATCCTGCCGGAACATTTCGCGGTTGATCGCCATCGCCGCCTGGTCGAGCTGGTAATTCTCCATGACCGGCGGTGAGCCCACCCGCCGCCGCGCACTGGCGACCGCGACCAAACCGGCGGCGACGTTGCCCTCGTAGGCTGACGCTCCCAGCGGCTGGCCTTGATAATCAAGAAAGAGGCCGCTGAAGGCGTAAATGGCGCGGCCTTTCCCGTCGAATTGCACGAGCGGTATTCCGGGCGTTTCGACGAGGTAGCCGTAGTAACCGGTCGAGTCGGCCTTGTGGCCATTGACGAGAATTTCGGCATCCACGTTGGGATCGAAGGTCGCCGCGTGGAGCGAGACCGTCGTGGCAGTTGCGAGGATGGTGCTGAGTAATGTGGTGATTTTCATCACGGACGAGATACGGCTCCACTCATGCAGCTTTTGTCGGAAATGGTTGTATGAGGTTGCTTCCCCATGCCCTCGTTCCTCCTCCGCCAGCGAACGGTGTGGGGACATTCTGATCATCAAACGGATGTGATCGGAGATTCATGCGTGCGCAGCTGATTTGTCGCCTATAGGCAACGATAATGCAATCCAAAACGTCGCCCATAGGCGACGCACAAAAAGGCATGGTTCCTCTTCATGCCCCACGCCGTTCCGTCCGCGCTGGATAAAGAACTCGCCACGTTTTTACGTGGCGCCATGAAAGCGAACGATTGGAGCTACGCGGACCTTTCGAAACAGACAGGCGTTTCAAAGGCGATGCTACAGCGCATAGTAGAGCTGGAGCGGTTTGCGACTCTTAATCTGCTCACGCGCATCTGCGCGAAACTTGAGGTCAGTTTGGCAGAGGTGTTTCCAAAATCGGTGAGTCGGAAGCTAAAGTTGTAGCAAAGCTTCTCGCTCACATACCCGCTGCAAAAGGCGCTCCGTAGAGACATTGCCTAACTCCCCACGAGTAGGTAATGTCCCCGCCGTTTAGAGCAGCCAGCCGACTACTCATCGGGCATGAAGGTCAATCCCCTCACATTCTTCAATTTCTGCGGCTCTCACGTGCCGTTGCTGCGGGACCTCATGCTGCATTCCGGAGAAATTTCTGAGGCGGAGGCGCGCCGGATTATTCGGTCCACTCACGCGTCGAACGAAGAGCTTCCCGAGACCACCTGGCGCAGGCTTTTAGAGCTGCAAATCCTCGTCCCGTCGGAACCCGGCGGTGACTATTTTTTCCTAGCTGACCCAGTCGCCCGCGTGCTCGCGTATCTTTTCGACGAGGCCAAAGCTGCCACTCCCGAGATCATCTCAGGCTACATTCAATCTCTCGATAGTCTGCACAAGCAGCTCTCTCGAGCGATCGATGGGGACGACCTCACCGGCGTGAAACTCGCGCTTGAGGAACTCCAGCAAACCCTCCGAAGAATCTACGCCGATCTCGACGAAACCCACCGTTCCATCATTACGGAAGTCGGCCACTACAAGACCGAGCGGCAGAGCGTTTCGGTGCGGGATAAATTCCGCCGCATCGTTCATTGGATGGAGCGCTACGTTGACCCCATGGTGGCTATCGTGCGCCCCGACGGGCCGCTGCGCGCATCCTTCGATGAGAGCGAGCGGCTACTTCATCAGGCCCGCGAGAATGGCCTCTTCAACGACCTTCCCGCCCTCGAGCGCAATCTCCGCCACCTTCGATTGGTCCAGCGGCACGCGCTGCGCATCTTTCAGCAGTGCAGGCGTGAGCTGCAGCCGCTTTACGATTCCCTACGCCGAGCGTCCTTCATTGCAGAAGGCGCGGCCATCGCGCTCTTGAGGCTCCAGCGCGACGGGGACGATATCTGGGCCGCGGCGCACACCATCTCCAGCCTCTCGCTCCGCCTGCAGCACGTCCCGTCCGACGCCGCAATCGAGCGCGCCGCGCGCGGAGTCGTCGATCATCCACCAGAGCCCGCCCCCGTGCTTGCGCTGCATAGTGAGGCCGCCGAGCCTCCCGCCTATCGCCAGCACGTCTGGATCGAGGGATTATCCGCCGAAGTGCGCGCATCCCTTCCGGTGCCCGACCTGCTCGGCTGGATTACCCAGGCGCATCCGCAGCGCGACACCGCCGACATCCTCGCCGGGTTCACCCGCCTCGTCTTCGACGGCGAATTTTCTACCGCTTTCCGAGACCATGCGCCCGCAACCTACATCACCCCCGATGGCACACTCGAGGCCAGCCCCGTGGAATTGAGCGCCTCATGAGCGAGTTCCGCCATCTCGAAGAAGTCTTCAATCTCCTGCGCAGCGGACGCCACCTCTCGCCCGAAGACGAACCTGCCTTCTCCGAGGTCGCCGCCGACTATCCTGCCTACGCCGCGTATTTCGCCCCGCTCGGTCTCAAGCTCACCCGCCATTCGAGGGATTTCTTCTACTTCGAGCCCGACACCGCCGAGTCCCCGAGCCAGACCCTGCCGCGCATCGCCGTCTTCTCGTTCATCCTCATCGACCACGCCGCAAATGCCGGTCGCCCCATCGAGGAGTTCCTGCTCACGCAGCACTTCCTCGTCTCAACCCTCCCTCACTTCTCGCTCGACCGCTACGCCGCTCTGCTTCGGCAGGTCGAAGTGGAAAACACCGCCGATCTCCGCCAGATCGTGAAGAACATGGAGCGCCTCGGCTGGGCGAAATTTCTCGGTGAGGACGAGTTTCGCCTCCTGCGACCCTTCCACCGCGTCTTCGACAAATGCCTGGAATTGTCGCAGGCCGCCGCCGCGGTGCCATCCCCCGCCTCCAGCCCCGAGGCCGATCCCCAATAGTATGCCCTCCGGCCCGCAAAAGCTCATCCTCATCCAGTCCGGCCGCTACGACTACGCCGAGGTCGAACTCGGCGGCTCCCTCCAAATCGTCGGGCCAAACAACACCGGCAAGACCACCCTCATCAATACCCTCCAGTTCCTCTACCTCGACGACCGTCGGCAGATGGACTTCGGCTCCTACACCCCCGAGCAAACCCGCGACTACTATTTCGCGAACCAATACAGCTACATCCTCTTCCAGTGCGCCGGCGTCCGCGGCCAGAGCGTCCTCGGCTGGCGC
>Ga0207683_10004283_pt1 | contig 12324 bp, 14 predicted proteins | sample KBSM73metaG_FD_184333 | JGI IMG/M metagenome (GOLD analysis project Ga0207683, IMG submission 184333) | Miscanthus rhizosphere microbial communities from Kellogg Biological Station, Michigan, USA - KBS M7-3 metaG (SPAdes) (version 2) | ecosystem: Host-associated > Plants > Roots > Rhizosphere >...
CGCCTCCGGCATGCCGGTCACCGAGACGGTGTAGGAGCCGGCGGGCAGGGCGATGTGGAAGGTGCCGGGGCCGCGGGCGAAGAGGGTTTCCGATTCCGCTTCCTTGGCGCCGCGGATCTTCAGTTTCGTGTCGGTCGCGGTCTGGTTGGCGGCGACGAAGGTGACGTTGAGCGGCTTGTCGGACTTGATCGGCGGCTCGGGGTGGTTCTGGTTCTGCGGGATCTCCTGCGTCGGTTCCGCCCGCTGGGCGATCTCCTTCGGCTGGACGATCACTTCCTTCTCGCTGATCGTCACGCTGACCCGGGTCGAGCCCGAGGGGCGCTGCTGGTTGGCGTGGCGCGATTCGCCGCAGCCAAGCAGCAGAACAGTCGCTCCGATGAGTCCGGCAATCGCCGCCGCTCTCGCTCTCCCACGGCCCACGGCGCTGAATCTAACCGAAGGGGAGGGCGACAACTTCGGCCGTAACGCCATCTTCACCTACGACCACGGTCGCGCCCGGCTCCGCCTCACGCCGCAGGATCGCCAGGCCGATCGGGCCGAGGGCGGGGGAGACGGCGGCGCTGCCGATCGTCCCGACCTCCTTCTCGCCCGCCCGCAGGACCTCACCGGGCCGCGCGGGAGCGCTCAGCCGCAGGCCCCGCAGGTGGCGGTTGGGCTTGCCCTTGTAGTGGAGGCGGGCGACGGTCTCCTGACCTATGTAGCAGCCCTTGGTGAAGCTGACGGCCTGCTCGACGATCCCGGCCTCGGCGGGCATCGTCTCGCTCCCCATCTCGGCGCCGTAGCGGGGGCGGCCGGCCTCGATCCGGACGATCTCCGCCGCCTCCAGGGAGACCTCGACCGCGTCGGCCGCGAGCAGGGCTTCGCGGGCCCGGTCGCGCTCGGCGCCGGGGACGAAGAGGTCGATCCCTCCGGCGCCGCCGACCGCGAGGCACTCGGCGCCGCCGACGGTGACGGTTTCGCAGGCGTTCTCGGGCAAAGGGGCGCTGCCGGCGATCTCGGCCGCGCGGGGTCCGATCAGTGAGAGCAGGACCCGCTCCCCGCCGGCGTCGGCGATCTCCACCTCGCGGCCGATCTTGTACATCCGCAGATGGCGGCGGGCCGCTTCCAGCCCCTCGGGCTCGAGGTCGAGCCAGAGCTCCGGCCCCTCGCCCGGCCGCAGCACCCGCATGTCGGCCTGCATGTGCCCCTTGCGATCGAGCAGAGCGGCATAGACGCCCTCACCCGGCTCGATCGCCTCGATGTCGTTGGTCAGCTGCCCCTGCAGGTACTCAGCAGCCTCCGTGTCGGAGACCACCAGCAGACCCCGCTCGTCCCGCTCGAGCAAGCCGCATTCCTCTCGCAGCTGCCGGTACTGAGCATCGATCTCGACGGCGACGGTCATCTCCCGCAGTTTAGGAAGCTCGGTTCGCGTTCCGGTTTTAGATGTGTCTAAACTATTTCGACGTGTCTAACTCCCAAGCGATAGAGGACTACGCGAAGACGATCTACGCGCTCTCGCAGGAGCGCGACGGGCTCGTCTTCAACGGCGAGGTCGCCGAGCGGCTGGAGGTCACCCCGGCGACCGCGACCTCGATGCTGAAACGGCTCGCCGACCTCGGCCTGGTCGAGTACTTCCCCTACAAGGGCGTCAGCCTCACCCCGGCGGGGGAGAAGGTCGCGCTGGAGGTGATCCGCCACCACCGGCTGATCGAGGCCTACCTCTCCGAGGCGCTGGGGATGCCCGAGGACCGCGTCCACGAGGAGGCCGAGGTGCTCGAGCACTACATCTCCGAGGAGCTCGAGCAGCTGATCGCGGCGAAGCTCGGCGAACCGCGCCACGACCCGCACGGGACGCCGATCCCCGGTCCCGACCTGGTGCCGCCGACCTGGGGGGCGCGGTGAGCGCGCCGCCGCCCGGCCAGGGCCTGATCGAGAAGGTCGAGCGCCATCAGGCGGGCGTCGAGGACGTCCTCCCCGGCGAGGCGGCGGTCGCCCGCGCCGCGCGCCACTCGCTCGACGGTCACAGCAGCGGCATCCGCCGCTTCTGGCCCTTCCTCGGTCCCGCCTTCGTCGCCGCCGTCGCCTACATCGACCCGGGCAACTTCGCCACCAACATCTCCGGCGGCGCCAAGTTCGGCTATCTGCTGCTCTGGGTCGTGCTCGCGGCCAACCTGATCGCGATGCTGGTCCAGACCCAGTCGGCGAAGCTGGGGATCGCGACCGGCAAGAACCTCGCCGAGCTCTGCCGCGAGCGCTTCTCGCGCCGCACCTCGATCGGCCTCTGGCTGCAGGCCGAGGTGGTGGCGATGGCCTGCGACATCGCCGAGGTGGTCGGCGCCGCGCTCGGGCTCAACCTCCTCTTCGGGATCCCGCTCTTCCCGGCCGGGCTGATCGCCGGCGCCGGCGCCTTCGCCCTCCTCAGCCTGCAGCAGCGCGGCTTCCGGCGCCTGGAGGCCGGGATCACCGTGCTCGTCGGCGTCGTCGTCGCCTCCTTCGCCTTCGAGCTCCTCGACTCCAGCCCGGACGGGGGCGAAGTCGCCAAGCACCTGGTGGTACCCGGCTTCGCCGGCTCGGAGAGCCTCCTGCTCGCCACCGGAATCATCGGCGCGACGGTGATGCCCCACGTCATCTACCTGCACTCGGCGCTGACCCAGAAGCGGATCGTCGGCCGCGACTCGGCCGAGCGCAAGAAGATCCTCGGCTTCGAGAAAGTCGACGTCGTCATCGCCCTCTCGCTGGCGGGGATGGTGAACCTCTCGATGATGATCGTCGCCGCGGCCCTGTTCCACACCAGCGGCCTGACCGGCGTCGACACGATCGACGGCGCCTACGACGCCTTCAAGTCGCTCGTCTCCGATCGCGCGGCGACGATCTTCGGCATCGCCCTGCTTGCCTCCGGGTTCGCCTCCTCGTCGGTCGGGACGATGGCGGGGCAGGTCGTGATGCAGGGCTTCATCCGTCGCCGCATCCCCCTCTTCGTCCGCCGCGCCCTGACCCTGGCGCCGGCGCTGGTGGTGCTGGCGATCGGGCTCGACCCGACCGACGCCCTGGTCGGCAGCCAGGTCGTCCTCTCCTTCGGCATCCCCTTCGCGCTGGTGCCGCTGCTGCTGATCGCCGCTGACAAGAAGGTGATGGGGGACCTGGTCAACCCCGGCTGGCTCAGCGCCCTGGCGGGCTTCTTCGCCTCCCTGATCATCGCCCTCAACGTCTTCCTGCTCTACCAGGTCTTTTTCGCCTGATGAGCAGGCGGGCGGAGATCGAGGTCTCCTCCGAGCTGGCCGCGGGAGCCGAGGCGGTCTGGGCGCGGGCGATCGATCCGGCCGGGATCAACCACGAGCTGCGACCGCTGATGCGGATGACCGTTCCTCGCGGGGCGGCGAACTTCGGCCTCGACGATCCGGAACCGGGCCACATCGGCCGGAGCTGGATCCTCCTCTTCGGCCTCGTTCCCTTCGACTACGACGACCTCAACATCGTCCGCCACGACCCGGGTCGTGGCTTCTTAGAGCGTTCCACCATGCTCTCGATGCGGCTGTGGGAACACGAGCGGACGGTGGAACCGCTGGGCGAGGACCGCTGCCGGATCACCGATCGGGTCGCCTGGGAACCACGGCCGCCGCTTCCTGGCGCCTGGTTCGAGCCCCTGATCCAGGCGACCTTCAACCACCGCCATGAGCGCCTTCGAGTCCTTTACGCTTCGAGCCAATGCCGCTAGCCAACGACTTCCAGCAGATCCTAGACACGCTGCCGCCGGACTGGACCGATCTCGAGGTTGACATGCGGATCGTGGATGAGTCCCAGTATGTCGACAGCGCGGTGGCGCTGAGTCAGGTCAACGCGCAGGTGTACCAGCACCCCCAGGTTGAGGGGTGGCACTGGCGGCTGCTGGTAGCCAAGAGCTTTGGTCATGCGGCTGCGCCAGAGAGCGTCATGGGCGTGCTGACGAAGCTGGATGGCGAAGGCGTGGTCGGCGAGCTCGGGGTCGCGGACGTTCGCGAGGGTCGCTCCGAGATGGTTCAGATGTGGGGCCGGCCCGAGAGCGTGCGGGAAGAGTTCCGCGAGCGGCGCTCGATTTAGTGGCACGAGTTCTCAGCATCAGCACGGACTTGATGCTCGGCTCGAAGGTGCAGGAGACCCTGGCCGCGGCCGGTCACGAGGTGGTTGCCTCTGGGTCGATCGAGGAGAGCACCTGGGATGGGATCGACCTGATCGTCGCCGACCTCGATGCCGAGAACCCCGAGGCCCTGGTCGGGCTGGGGATGCCGGTCCTTGGCTACTACTCGCACGTCGACGTCGAGACCAAAGAAGCCGCCGAGGCCGCCGGCGTCGACCTGGCGGTGCCGCGCTCGCGGATGGCGAGGGAACTACCCGCCCTGGTCGAACGCCTGCTCGACGTCTAGCGGCTTTTCCAGCAGGCCGTGCTTCAGGTCCCAGGCCGCCCAGGCTTCGAGGACCGAGGCGTCGAATGGCCGCGGGTGGAGGATCGGCAGCAGCACCTTCAGCTGCGCCTGCTGTTCGGCGCGTTCCAGCTCGGGGTTGGCTGAGAGCAGCGCGTCGAGCGCCGCGCCCGGATCCTTCTCGGTGAAGGCGTAGCCACGTTCGGTCGCGGCGACCACCGCGTCGACCAGGCCGGGGTCGTCTTCGAGCGCCTCCCGCGAGGTCGTCAAGATCAGCTCGGGGTAGGGCGGGGCGCCGAATTCGTCGACTTTGAAGGTGCGCACCGGGACGTCTTGGCGCTGGAGGGAGACCCCCTCGGCGTTCCAGAACCCGGTGGCGGCGTCGACCTTGCCGGCGGCGAGTGAGGCGACGGCGTTGAAGCCGATCGTCACTCGCTCGACCTCGGCCGGGTCGCCGCCGTCGGCTTCGACCTCGGAGTCGACCACCGCTTCGTCGGAGGGAAGGCCGGTGACGCCGACCCGGTGGCCCTCCATCTCGCGCGGGCGACGCACCGGCCCGTCGGCGCGTGCGAGCACCGCGGCGAGCGGGCGCTGCACCAGCGGCATCACGCCGACCAGGTCGATGCCGCGCTCGCGGGCGATGCCGAGGTCGTGGATGTCGAGGATCGCGAACTCGACCTTGCCGGCGCCGAGCAGCTTCGGCGCGTCGGTCGATTCCCCCGGCGGCTGCACCTCGAGGGTCACGCCTTCGTCGTCGTAGTAGCCGCGGGAGAGCGCCGCGTAGATGCCGCCGTGGACGGCGTTGGGGACGAAATCGAGCACGAGCGTCGCGCCTTTCGGCGCGCCCGGTTCCGCACTGTCCCCGCCACAACCGGCCAGGCCGGTGAGCGCGAGGACAGTCGCCAGCAGCGCGACAGTCGACCTCATGCGGCCCGGGAACCTATTCCATCGCGCGATTGTGAGTACACTGCCGCCGCTTACTTAGTTCACGGGAAATCGAGGAGGAAAGAGTGCAGGAGAGAGGCATACCCGCCTATTTGGCTGAGTTGATCGGCACGCTGCTGCTGGTCTTCTTCATTACCAGTGTCGTCGTCCTGTACGTCTCGACCGGAGGCCAGGCCCAGTTCGGCTCTGACTTCGCGGTCGTCGGCCTCGTCCACGCTTTCTTGCTGTTCGGCCTGATCGTCATGTTCGGCGTCGTCAGCGGCGGTCATTTCAACCCCGCCGTGACGCTCGCGGCGCTGGTCATCCGGCGTATAAGGCCGCTCGACGGAGCGATCTACATCCTGGCCCAGCTGATCGGCGGTGTCCTCGGTGCATTCCTGACCAAGGGCCTGCTGCTCGATGAGGGCCGCGCTACCCATTACGGGGCGACCGCGGTCAGTGGTCTGCTCGCCGGAGATTTCGCCGGCATGATCGTCGAGGGGGTCGGCACCTTCGTCCTCGTCCTCGTGATCCTCGCCGCGGTCTACTCGGAGAAGAGCTTCAAGGAGTGGGCACCGCTGGCGATCGGCATGACCCTCGGCTTCGCCGTGATGGTCGCCGGCCCGCTCACCGGGGCGGCGCTCAACCCGGCCCGCTGGTTCGGCCCCGCGATCGTCAGCGGCGAATGGGGCGGCGTCTGGCCCTACCTGGTCGGCCCGATCCTCGGCTCGGTGCTCGCGGCCGCCGTCTACCGCTTCATCCTCGAGCCGGGTGGCCTGCCGCCGACCGAACCGCCGGAGCACGTCCGGCCGCCGGTCCCGAAACGGTCGACCCCGACCAGCGACAAACCGGCCAGCTAAAGCCGGAGGACCTTCAAAAGCGCCATCCCTTCGGGGGTGGCGCTTTTTTTGTGCCCGTGCCCGGCGGGCGCGTGCAGTAGCTTGACCCTCGTGCGCCGGGTCACCTTCTCCCGCAACTTCACGCTCTCACTGAGCCGGACGTGCCAGTGCTACTGCAAGTACTGCGCCTTCGCCACGCACCAGGCGCACCTGCACTCTCCCGAGGACGTCGAAAGGATCCTCGATGAAGCGCTGAAACGGAACGCCAAGGAGCTGCTGGTCCTCACCGGCGAGCGCCCCGAGGTCAACCCAATCGTCGCCGAACGCCTCAAGACCTGGGGGCACGAGGACTTCACCAGCTACGTCGTCTGGGCCTGCGAACGCGCGATGGAACGCGGCATGCTGCCCCACAGCAACATCGGCGTGCTGGACAAGGAGGACCTGTCTCGTCTTCGAGAGGTGACTGCTTCCCAGGGCCTGATGCTGGAGTCGACCTCCGAGCGCTTGATGGAGACCGTCCACGCTGGCAGCCCCACCAAGCATCCCGCTGCACGCCTAGCCACGATCGAAGCTGCGGGGGAACTGAAGATCCCCTTCACGAGCGGCATCCTCGTCGGCATCGGAGAGACCCCGGCCGAGCGGATAGAGGCCCTGGAAGCACTGGCCTCTTCCCACGCGCGCCACGGCCACCTACAAGAGGTCATCCTCCAAAACTTCGTCCCGCACCCGCGCTATTACGGCGCCGAGGTAGCCGACATCGCCAACGCGAACTCCGAAATCCGATGGCAGGGCGACGGGGTGGCCTCCTCCAGACACTCAACCTCGAGCCATAGCGAGAGGTGTCTGGAGGAGGCCACCCCGTCGCCCCTCCCAACCTGGGCCTCCCAGGTCACGATCGACGAGATCAAGCGACTGATTCAGGAGTGCAAGCGGTTGATGCCGGATGTGGGAGTTCAGGTGCCGCCGAATCTGAGTGAGTTCTGGCCTGAGTTGGTCGACGCCGGCGCGACGGATTTGGGTGGGCTGTCGGCCAACGGAGATCACATCTCTCCTGAGGAGCCGTTCCCGTCGCCGCACCAGGTGCGCAAGGAGTTGGCCCCGAGGGGATATGCCTTGACGGAGCGCCTCTGCGTCTACCCGCAGTACATGGACCCCAAGTGGATGGAGCAGGGGGTCCTCGATGTGATCAAGCTGAAGTACTGGTCGTTCATCCCGCGTAAAGGGTCCGGGCGGCGTTCGGAAGAGGTCATCTCTCCCAATCTGGCGCCGAAGGCGATTGCCAAGGGACGCGAGGGCTTGGAGCTGACGGAGGACGAGCTGACTGCTCTCTTCGCCGAGACCCGTCCCGAGGTGATCGAGGAGATGCGGGTTGCTGCTGATGAGCTGCGGGCTGAGCTGGCCGGCGACACGGTCACCTTCGTCGTCAACCGCAACATCAACTTCACCAACGTCTGCGTCGTCGGCTGCGCCTTCTGCGGGTTCGGGCAGGGGAAGCGGTCGCCCGATGCCTATGAAGTCTCCGAGCAGGACTTCGTTGCTCGGATCGGCGAAGCCGTGGAGTTCGGCGCTACCGAGCTCTGCATGCAGGGCGGGATTCATCCCGACCTGACGCTGGAGGAGTACGGGCGCTGGTTGCGCTTGGCGAAGGAGACCGCTCCGCGGCTTCATCTGCACGCCTACTCGCCGATGGAGATCAACTGGGCCTGCGAGCGCTCCGGCAAATCGCCCGGCGAGGTGTTCGAGTACCTGCTCGAGTGCGGGCTCGGCTCGACTCCCGGCACCGCCGCCGAGGTCCTCGACGACGGCGTCCGCCAGCGGATCTCGCCGAACAAGCTTCCCGCCGACCGCTGGGTGGAGATCATCGAGGCCTCCCACCGCGCCGGCCTGCGCTCGACCTCGACGGTGATGTTCGGCCACATCGAGGAGCCGCGCGAGCTGGCCCGCCACATGCGGGTCATTCGCGGCCTGCAGGAGCGGACCGGCGGGATCACCGAGTTCGTCCCGCTCAGCTTCATCCCCTTCAACACGATGCTCGGCCGCACCCACGGGATCGAGGAGATCTCGATGGCCGAGAACCTCAAGCACACCGCCGCCTTCCGGCTGGCGCTGGGGCGGACGATCCCGAACCTGCAGGCGAGCTGGGTGAAGATGGGGCTGGAGGGGGCGACCGAGGCGCTGCGCTGGGGGGTCAACGACCTCGGTGGGACGCTGATGGAGGAGAACATCTCCCGCATGGCCGGCTCTCAGCACGGGGTGCGGCTGACCCCCGAGCAGCTGATCGCCGCCGCCCGGGCCGCCGGGCGCGAACCCGCGCAGCGGACGACGCTGTACGAGATCATCGAGACCTATGCGAGCGATGGTCCTCGAGAGGCAGCGGCAGCCGCTCCGGCTGGCTGAGCTGCCCGAGCCCGAGCCCGCCGCCGGCCAGGTCCAGATCGACGTCCGCGCCTGCGGCGTCTGCCGCACCGACCTCCACATCCTCGACGGCGACCTCGCCGAGCCGAAGCTGCCGCTGGTGATGGGCCACCAGATCGTCGGCCTCGTCCGCGCGACGGGGGAGGGGGCGGAGCGGTTTGCGCCCGGGGACCGGGTCGGGGTGCCCTGGCTGGGCTGGACCGACGGCGAGTGCCGCTACTGCCGCGGCGGCCGCGAGAACCTCTGCGAGCGGGCGAAGTTCACCGGCTACGACATCGACGGCGGCTACGCCGAGGTCGCGGTCGCCGACGAGCGCTTCTGCTTTTCGATCCCGGACGGGTATCCCGACATCCAGGCGGCGCCGCTTCTCTGCGCCGGGCTGATCGGCTACCGGGCACTGCGGTTGGTCGGTGAGGCGGAGCGGGTCGGCTTCTACGGGTTCGGCGCCGCCGCCCACATCCTCTGCCAGGTCGCGGTCCACGAAGGGCGGCGGGTCTTCGCCTTCACCCGCGACGGCGACACCGAGACGCAGGCCTTCGCCCGCGAGCTCGGCGCCGAGTGGGCGGGCGGCTCCGGGGAGGCGCCGCCGGAGGAGCTCGACGGCGCGATCGTCTTCGCCCCGGTCGGATCGCTGATGACGGCGGCGCTGCGGGCCAGCGCCAAGGGTGCGCGGATCGTCAGCGCCGGCATCCACATGAGCGACATCCCCTCGTTTCCCTACAGCGAGCTTTGGGGCGAGCGCTCCTTGGGCTCGGTCGCCAACCTGACCCGCCTCGACGGCGAGGAGTTCGTTGCCCTGGCGCCGCGGGTCCCGGTGCGGACCGAGGTCTCGGTCTACCCGCTGGAGGAAGCCAATCAGGCGCTAGAGGATCTGCGCGGGGGCCGCTTCCGCGGCGCGGCGGTTCTGTCTGTCGCCCCTTCGGGTAGCTGATCCCTACGTAACTACGCCAGGAGGGATGCAAGTGAGCGACGAGATCCGCAACAAGGACGACGCCAAGGGCCGTGTGAAGGAGGCCGCTGGATCGCTGACCGGAGACGACGACCTCAAGCGCGAGGGCAAGGTCGACCGGGCGTCGGGCGCCGTCAAGGACGGGCTCGACAAGGCCTCCGACAAGGTCAAGGACGCGGTCGGCAAGGACCGGGACCGGGACTAGCGGAAGAGGTCTTCGGTGGGGGAACGGCGGAGGGCGGCGGCACCGGGGCCGTCCTCCGCCGTTACGTAGCGGCTCAGGCCGCGGACGATTGCGGCGGGGATACCGGAGTCCTTGCTGCGGACTAGGTCGGCTGCTGCTGCCGCTTGGTCGGCTATTGCGATCACCGTCGCTTCTAGCTCGCCGCCGCTTGAGTCGCTGCGACCCCGCCAGTCGTCTAGCGGCGTCAGGCCAGCGCAGCCGATAGCGACCTCGGCTTGGCCGACGCGCCACGCCCGACCGAAGCTGTCGGCGATTACGACCGCGAGGAGCGGCCGGGGGTGGGGGTCGGCGGACAACAGCGGGGAGGGTCCGGCGACCCCCACCCCTTGTCCCTCGACACGGGCCGCTAGGTCGGTTCGGATCCTGCGCGCGGAGGCGTCGGGGTCCATCGGGAGAAGGCAAGCGGTGTTGGCTTCGGGCAGGTTCGAGGTGTCTATGCCGGCGTTGGCGCAGACGAAGCCGTGGTGGGTTTCCGTGATCAGGACTCGGTCTTCGCGGAGTACGGCCCGGCTCTCGGAGAGGATCAGCTCTACGAGCCCCGGCTCCTTACCCAGCCTTTTTCCGAGCTCGATCGCCCGCTCCGAGGGCTCGACGTCGGAGAGCTGTCGGACCATCCCCTCGGCCTTCGAGACGACCTTCTGCGAGATGACCACTACGTCGCCTTGCCGGAGCTCTGCTCGCTCGGCGATCAGCTCGCCTAGTCTTGCTCCCTCGCTTACCTCGGGTAGCCCCTCTACGGGGAGGACCCGAAGCTCGTTGCTCATATGCCTAGCGCCTTGGCGGTTCGCTTCGCCCGCTTTGGCTGCCGCTCCAGCTCCCGCTGTAGGGCGATCACGTCGGCTGGGGTGTCCAGGTCGAGTTCGATCGACGGCAGTTCCTCGATCCCGAACGGAAGCCCAGCAGCCCGCGCTGCCTCTACGTGACGGTCGCGGCTGCCCTCGCCGAAGGCGGGGACGATCGCGCTCGGGGGGCTGAGGAGGAGGGCGTTGGTGCCGGTGCCGTGGCGGTCGGGGACGATCCCGACGTAGTGGGTCGGCACGCCGGTCAGCAGCCGGTCGAGCTCGCGCGGGTCGAGCAGGGGGCAGTCGCCGGCGAGCAGCACGACCCGCTCGGCGCCCTCCGCTTCGGCGCGGACGATCCCCGCTTGCGCCGCCTGCACGTGGCCGGCGTCCTCGGGGTCGGGAACGACCTCGGCGCCCGCCTTCGAGGCGAGCTCCTGGGCGATCGGGTCGCCGCTGACGACGATCAGCCGCTCGATCGCGCGCGCTTCGCCGATCGCGTCGAGGACGTCGGCGACCATCGCCGCCGCCAATTCGCGCCGCCGCTCCTCGTCGATTCCCGCGGCCAGCCGCTGCTTGGCGGCGTCGAGGCGCTTGACGGGGAGGACGGCGGTCGCGGTCAAGAGCCGAGCGTAGCGGCGTAGTCCAGCACGATCCGGGCCAGGCGTACGCGCCCGGCGGCGCCCTCCATCAGCGTCTGCGCCGCCAGGGTCGGGATCTCGGCCGGCGGCGGGTCGGGGTCGCCCTCGTCGACGACCATCGCGTCGATCAGCCCGGCGTAGAGCGAGGCGACGCCGGCGGCGGTGGTGGGGCGACCGATCCCTTCCATGAAGCGGTCGGTCGGTCCCTTGACGACGGCGCCGGCGACGTAGGGGCTGACGGCGAGGACCGGGGCGGGGGAGGCGGCGATCGCCTCGCGCATGCCGGGGAGGGCGAGGATCGGGCCGATGCTGATCACCGGGTTCGAGGGCCCGAGGACGATCGCCTCGGCGTCGGCGATCGCCGCCAGGACCTCCGGCGTCGGCTCGGCCGCCTCGATCCCCTCCAGCCGCACGCCCTCGACCGGCGGCTGGCCGCCGTCGAGGATCAGGTACTCCTGCAGCGCGCGGGGACCGGCGGGGGTGATCACCTCGGTGCGGACCGGCGTGTCGGCCATCGGCAGGACCCGGGCCTCGACCCCGAGGCCGCGGGCGATCTGCGCCTGGGCGTCGGTCGGGCGGCCGCCCTCGGCGACGAACTCGCGCCGGTAGAGGCAGGCGGCGAGGTCGCGGTCGGAGAGGCCAAACCAGCTGGGCGCGCCGAGTTGCTTCAGGCGCTCGAAGGTGGTGAAGCTGTCGTCTTTGATCCCCCAGCCGCGCTCGGCGTCGATTTCGCCGCTGAGCCAGTAGGTGACGAGGTCGGGGTCGGGGGAGACGTGGACGCCGAGCGCCTCGACGTCGTCGCCGGTGTTGGCGATCACCGCCAGGTCGGAGCCGATCTCCTCCTGCATCCCGGCGGCGAGTTTGGCGCCGCCGGTGCCGCCGGCGAGGAGGGCGACGCGCATCGCTTTTAGGCCCAGTGGTCGGCGTCGGGGAGGCCGGTGAGGCGGATCCCGGCGTGCGTCTTGTAGCGGGTGTTGATCGAGATCAGCATCGGCGTCAGCTGCTCGACGATCCGCGCCATCTCCAGGGCGCCGGCGTTGACCGGGCGCAGGCCGGGGATCATCTCGATCAGGCGGGCGACGCGCGCCTTGTCGGCCTTCTTGTCGGCGCAGACGAGGATGTCCTCGCCGAGCTCCTCGTCGAGGTCGGCCAGGTTT
>Ga0207683_10004284_pt1 | contig 12323 bp, 9 predicted proteins | sample KBSM73metaG_FD_184333 | JGI IMG/M metagenome (GOLD analysis project Ga0207683, IMG submission 184333) | Miscanthus rhizosphere microbial communities from Kellogg Biological Station, Michigan, USA - KBS M7-3 metaG (SPAdes) (version 2) | ecosystem: Host-associated > Plants > Roots > Rhizosphere >...
GTCGAGGTGCCAAAACATGACGACACTGAGAAGACCTTTGCCGATCTCAAGGCACGGCTCGACAAGACGGTGATGTTCGTGCAATCCGTACAACCCAACGACATCGATGGCTCTGAGGATCATGAAATCAACCTGACGCTCGGTGAACACACCATGAACTTCAAAGGCCAGCCCTATCTAGTGCACTTCGTGATGCCCAACTTTTATTTCCATTGCACCACCGCCTACGACATCCTGCGGCATTGCGGTGTTGAATTGGGGAAGCGGGATTTTATTGGAACCATTTGATCGGGGGGTGTGGGCGTGCCGACCTACCAGTATCGTTGTGGAGAATGGTAATTTTTTGGTCGATTAGATCGATGAAAATTTGATCCTCTTTCGCAAACACGTTTGCCAAGAGCGGGACACCCAGGGGAGCATTTGCTTGGAACGCATTCATATAGATCTGGCGGCAAGGCCTGAGCATCGAATTGTATTTTAGAAGAAGCTGGCCTTCTGTTCTGCTGGCGCGAGAGCTATCGCGCAATCGTTCAATTGTCGGCGATTGAGTGAGCTTAAATGCTACAGCGCCGACCTCTGGATGGGACCGTGCGGCTGTGCCGCAGGCTGCAGACTCAGCGACTGCTTGCTGCATATTTTGACTGACGCGATTATACGTCCGCTGTGCCTGACTTGTGCAGCCCCCAACTAGGATGGTGGGTGCCGTTCCATAGCAAAGGTAAAGGGAGGACGTTCCATGAAGAAACTTGCATTTTCTGCGACTGTTGGTGCTGCTGTTGCTCTTACAACGTTGGTCGTCCCGGCGCTGGCCGAAGGCGATGCCGACCTGATCAAGAATGCAGAAACAGCGGCTCCTGCCGCCGTTAGCTCAGGCGCGACAATTTATGCGCCACAGGCTGATGGCTCCATGAAGACATTGCGAGAGGGAAACAATGGCTTCTGGTGCATGCCAAATGATCCCGCCACGCCGGGTGACGATCCTTGGTGCGGCGATGCCAATTCGCTGGAATGGGTCATGGCCTGGATGAGCAAGAAAGATCCCCCGAAGGGTAAGGTTGGCCTGATATACATGCTCAACGGAGGCTCCGATGCCAGCAACACTGATCCATTTGCAACGGCGCCAACTGAAGGCAATAATTGGATCAAGACGGGCCGGCATATCATGATTATGAATGCCACGGACTTGATGGCTGGTTATCCGACCGACCCCAAGCCCGACACCAGTAGGCCGTATGTCATGTGGCATGGAACACCCTACGCTCATCTCATGGTCCCGGTAGAATAAGGTTGTCTCGTACAGGAGCGGCTGTCCGCTCCTGTACGTTGCGGTCTCGACCGCACTCGCGATGTTGACTTGGCCGGCCCTATCGACCGTGACGGTGCCTGCCTTCCCACCCCTTACCCTGCCATCTAGATAGGCCAAGCTGCGCATCATCATTCGGTGGCTCTCGTTGAGGGTTCCTGCCAGCCCGGCACCGGCCAAGAAGCGCGCAGCCCGGTGATCCTGGGCGTGAGGCGCAGCGAGACCGTGTCGCCGATCTTCACGCTCATGACGTTGGTCGAGAGCGAGCCTCTCCCACATCTCACGCAGGACGGCTGGAAGACACCTCGCGCGGGCACAGGACCGCCGCGCTCGATGTGGCTTGCACGCTGCTCCTGTGGGGCTAGGGTCTACGCCTGGGCGGTCCACCCTAGACACGTTGAGTTTCTGCGCTTCTGAGTGGAGAGGGTGGGATTCGAACCCTCGGTACGGTTACTCGTACAACGGTTTTTTCGAGACCGCAGTATCGCAGCGCGTGTTTTTCTTAGGTCTCAATCACTGCCGCGAGGAGCTCGCTCAACTGCAAATCAAGATGGTTGCGAGCCCCTGATTTGGACCTATTTCCGCGCTTCCCGCGTGTAATAGAGACGTGTTCGGTATAGGTGGTTGCGAGCCCAGGATTTGAACCTGCGGGCGCAAGTTGTGTGGCGCCAAACAGCGAGTCCCGTTATTGGGATAAGGTTCGCTGTTATCCGCCTCAGGTTCCCTGATCGCCCACAAATTTTCCCTGTTTAGGCGACTAGGGATTTGGATTCTATTGGTAAGCGATTGAATTTTCTTCCGAAAGCCGAGGCGCCTAGGCTCAAGCCCCAAATCGGCGAATTTCCCTGTATTTTTCCGTGGAACAGGGAACCAACGGGCGGAGACCGGTTCGCGGTCTGGTCGGGTCGCGATGGGCTAGGCCTTCATGTGCTCGGTTGCCGTGCATTCGCAGTTGTTTGACGCGCCCCTTCGGCGCGCCCCGATCGCCGCAGTGCGTGCCGCGCCGGATCGAGTGAAGTCTACCAAATTTTGGTAAATTCTCGCAAAGCGCACCGCGGCGAGACGGGGTAGACGGCTGGACGCTCACGTCCGACCACACGGTCTCATGGCCGTCGCATTTGAGGACAACGAGATGGATCTATCTCGCATTCCGGTTGGTGAAAATCCGCCGCACGAGGTCAACGTCATCATCGAAATACCCCAAGGTGGCGCGCCCGTTAAATACGAGGTCGACAAGGTGTCCGGAGCCATGTTCGTTGACCGCTTTCTGCACACGGCAATGTTCTATCCGGCAAACTACGGCTTCATCCCCCATACTCTTTCAGAGGACGGTGATCCTATCGATTGCATGGTGATCGCGCCGACACCCGTCGCGACGGGGGCGGTCGTCCGGGCGCGTCCCATCGGTGCGCTGCTGATGGAGGATGAGAAAGGCGTCGATGAGAAGATCATCGCCGTGCCCGTCGACAAACTTCATCCATTCTACAAGCGGGTTGCAAGCTATCGCGACCTGCCGGAAATCCTTGTCGAGCAGATCGGCCATTTCTTTGAGCATTATAAGGATCTCGAAAAGGGCAAATGGGTAAAGGTGGTTCGCTGGGTGGAACCGCCAGAGGCTATAGACCTCATTCGCGCCGGCATTGAACGGGCGAGACGGCTAGAATAGCCGTCAAGGGATTTCCCCAAGACTAACCCCGTCGTATGGACTGGCTTCGATGTGTTGGGGCATCGGCGAGACTGGTCGGTTGCCGCAATGCCGATTATGCGAATCGGGGCAATCGAGCCGGTAGGCGGCGCAATCGAACACCTCCTGACGAAGCCTACACCGAACCCTGGGGCTAGAATGAACGCATTGAAAGCCAAGAGAGCATTTTGGGCACTGTCACGTTAATCGGAAATTTGCAGGCCAAATGACCATGGCCGCAACGGTTCACGCTGCGACTGTCGCGTGGCGCCATGTCAGCATGGCCTGATCGCGTAACACGCGCAGGGTTCGGCGGGAGTTCAGATGGCGTTGGATGTTGAACACATTGTAGACGGCGGCGTGGATTGAGAGAAGCGCCATAAAGGGCCCCATTTAATTGAAGCGATAATGGCCTGCTGACATGGCCGAGCTTCACTCGTCGGACGCATCCCCAAGGAATCAATTAGGACTTTACGAGGACGACGACAACAAAACAGCGTGCTCATCAATCAGGGGTGAAATCATGCCTGACGAATCGTAATATAATCGGCTCCTCCCCAGTAGGATCCGATTTATCCGGATGCGCTACAGCCTCCACGAGATTGATAATCATCGTGTTGTAACGACAACGGTCGCAGCCGATCATGATGAGGCGTTAGAATGGTTCAGCGAAAAGCTGCGCTTAATGTTGACCTTCGAGGGCGATCCTGTTGCCGCCGACTATCTACTCGAAGAGTGGCCTGAGAGCCTGCCCTATATGGCACACACTTCAAACCCCACAATTCCAGTCTTCGTGGTCAGCGCAGTAGCTGCACACCCTCAGGCATCACGAGGTGTTAGATGTAGCCAGACCGGCGCTGAGTCAGCGGCGAGCCGCGACAACATCAGGATTGGCTTCTCGACGGTAACCATCGGCGGTAGATTATACATTCGCTAGTGCCGCGCTCATTGCTGGATTTGAGCTTATGCCGACCTATCAATATCGTTGCGAGAAGTGTGGGAAGAAGTTTGAACGTATCGAAACCATCTCCGAGCATGAAGCGCTGAAATTGAAATGCCCCAAATGCGGGAGCAAGAAGGTGTCCTTTGTACCGGGCAATGTCTACGTGGTGACCTCCAAGAAGAGCTAACCTGAAGCTAACGCAGCACTACGAGCATGTGAGGGCTTATACTGACTTGCTCAGAATCGCGCTGGAGCAGATCCAGCACTTTTTAGAGCACTACAATTATCTTGAACCCGGCAAATGGGCAAAGATCATCGGCCGGCGAGATGTGGAAGAGGCGAAGCAGCTTATCCGCGATGCGATCCGTCGAGAGCGAACGGCCACGCTGATCTGCCCTTGCAGAAGCTGAACCGTCATGCGCTCGACTTGTTCTGCCGGTTTTGGATGAGGTCGTCGACCACGGTGGGATCGGCCAGCGTCGAAATATCGCCGAGATTGGAAAAATCGTCTTCGGCGATCTTGCGCAGGATGCGGCGCATGATCTTGCCCGACCGTGTCTTGGGCAGTCCGGGCGCGAACTGAATCAAATCCGGAGATGCGATTGGTCCGATCTCCTTGCGGACCCAGTCGCGAAGCTCGATCTTCAACTTGTCGGACCAGGTCTCGCCCGCCATTAAGGTGACGTAGCAATAGATGCCTTGGCCCTTGATGTCGTGGGGGTAGCCTACCACGGCGGCCTCCGAGACCTTGGGATGGGAGACGAGCGCGGACTCGACCTCCGCCGTGCCCATGCGGTGGCCGGCAACGTTGATCACGTCGTCGACGCGGCCGGTGATCCAGTAATAACCGTCTTCGTCGCGCCGGCAGCCGTCGCCGGTGAAGTATTTGCCCTTGTAGGCGGAGAAGTAGGTATCGACGAAGCGCTGATGGTCGCCATAGACGGTTCGCGCTATCCCGGGCCAAGCGGCGAGAATGACGAGATTGCCGGAGGCAACGCCTTCTTGCAGGTTGCCGTCGCTGTCGACGATGGCTGGCTCGACACCAAAGAAGGGGAAAGTCGCCGAGCCGGGCTTGAGCTTGGTGGCGCCGGGCAGCGGCGTGATCATAATGCCCCCCGTCTCAGTCTGCCACCAGGTATCGACAATGGGGCAGCGCTCCTCGCCCACCACGCGGTAGTACCACTCCCAGGCTTCGGGGTTGATCGGCTCGCCCACGCTGCCGAGCAGCTTGAGCGATTCCCGGCTCGTGCGCGTCACGTAATCGTCACCAGCGCCCATCAGCGCCCTGATTGCCGTGGGCGCGGTATAGAGGATGTTGACTTTGTGCTTGTCGACAACCTGCCAGAACCGCGATTGGTCGGGATAGTTCGGCACGCCCTCGAACATCAGCGTGGTGGCGCCGTTGGCGAGCGGGCCATAGACGATATAGGAATGGCCGGTGATCCAGCCGACATCCGCGGTGCACCAATAGAGGTCCCCGTCGTGATAGTTGAACACGGTCTGGTGGGTCAGCGCGGCATAGACGAGATAGCCGCCGGAGGTGTGCACCACACCCTTGGGCGTTCCCGTCGAGCCCGAGGTGTAGAGGATTAAGAGCGGATCCTCGGCGCTCATCTCTTCGGGCGGGCAGTCGGCCGAAACGTTGGCGGCGAGCTCGTGGTACCAGAAATCACGCCCGGCATGCATGGCGCATGAGCCGCCCGTGCGCCGGATGACGATCACCTTCTCTTCGCCGAGCGACTTGGTCAGCGCCTCGTCAGTGTTGTGTTTGAGCTTGATCGTCTTGCCGCCGCGCAAACCCTCGTCGGCAGTGATGACGAGCTTCGACTTGCAATCGGTGATGCGGCCGACGAGCGAATCCGGGGAGAAGCCGCCGAACACCACCGAGTGGATGGCGCCGATGCGCGCACAAGCGAGCATGGCATAAGCCGCCTCGGGGATCATCGGCAGGTAGATGGTGACGCGGTCGCCACGGCTCACCCCCATTGACTTGAGCACATTGGCGAAGATATTCACCTCGCGATGCAGATCGCGATAGGTGATGTGGCGCGCTTCGGCGCCCGGATCGTCGGGCTCCCAGATGATGGCCACTTGGTCGCCGCGTTCCTTAAGATGCCGGTCGATGCAGTTCGCGCTCACATTGAGGGTGCCGTCCTCGAACCATTTGATCGAGACATCGGGATGGGCGAAGGAGCAGTTCTTGACGCGCGAGTACGGCCTGATCCAGTCGATACGTTTGCCGTGCTCGCCCCAAAACGTCTCGGGGTCTCTGATCGAAGCTTCGTACATGGCGCGGTACATCGCATCGTCGATCAAGGCGGATTCTGCAACGTTAGGAAAACTATTGAAGGTTTGAGTTGACGCACTCGCACTGAGGTCGTCCATCGCTGCACCTCCAACTATTCGCGATCACGGTTCACTTACTCCAGAATGAGTCTTGCTTCGGCAAGCAAAGAAACAGCCTTACCCATTCCTACGCCTCGAGCCACCAAGCGTCGACCGGCTGGAAGCGACGCCTATGCCGGCGCGTCGATCGAAGCGATGCGAACCAGCTTTTTGTTCACGAACTCCTGGATGCCCATGCTGGAGAGCTCGCGTCCGTAGCCGGAGTTTTTGATGCCGCCGAACGGCAAGTCCGGCGTCGTCCAGGTCGGGTGATTGACGAACATCATGCCCGTGTCGACGCGGCTCGCCACACGTTTGCCGCGCGCAACATCCTTGGTGAAGACCGAGCCCCCCAACCCGAATTCCGAGTCATTGGCGAGCGCCACCGCCTCGTCCTCGTTCTTGACTCGGAAGAAAAGCGCGACCGGCCCGAAGAATTCCTCCCTAAAGGCGGGATCGCCGGGCTTGATATCCGCTAGGATCGTCGGCTCCATGAAAGCGCCCGGTCGATCGATCCGTTTGCCGCCCATCACCAGGGTGGCACCGTTGGCAACGGCTCGCTTGACCTGGTCCAGCAATTTTACCAAGGCCGCTTCCGTGGACAGGGGTCCGAGCGTCGTCGCCTTGTCCATCGGGTCTCCTGGCTTGAGTGCCGCCAGCGCTGTCTGGAACTTGTCGAGAAAGCGGTCGGCCAGTTCTTCGACGACGATGAAACGCTTCGCCGCGACGCAGCACTGGCCTGTGTTGTTCATCTTGCCCCAGACCGCCCACTTGACCGTCTTGTCGAGGTCGGCATCCTCGAGCACGATGAAGGCGTCGCTGCCGCCAAGCTCCATCGTCGACTTCTTGAGGTTTTGTCCAGCTCTCCCGGCAACGATTTTTCCGGCTTCCACGCTACCGGTCAACGCCACTCCCTTTATCCGGGGATCGTCGATCACGCGGTTCACTTGATCATACGAGATAAACAGGTTGGTGTACGCGCCCGCTGGCGCACCCGCCTCCAGCCACAGCTTCTCGAAGGCGATGGCGCATTGCGGAACGCACCCCGCGTGCTTCACCATGACGACATTGCCCGCCATCAGGTTGGGCGCGGCAAAGCGCGCGAGCTGGTAATAGGGAAAGTTCCAGGGCTCGACGCCGAAGAGCACGCCGAATGGGGTGCTTTCGACCTCTGCTTCGCCTGAACTCGGCTTGAGGTGTTGTGGTGCGAGGAAGCGCTCGGCGTTCTTGGCATAGTAGTCGATGATGTCCGCGCTGAGCACCACTTCGCCCCGGGCCTCGTCGAAGAGCTTGCCCATCTCGAGCGTCACTGGGCGAGCGAACTCGTCCACGCGTGCGTGCATAATAGCGGCGGCTTTTGCGACCACGGCCGCCCGCTCGGCGAAAGTCTTGTGCCGCCAGGTCTCGAAGCAGGTCGCGGCAGTTTCAAGCGCCATCTCGAGCTGCTTGTCGGTGAGTTCCTCGAATGTCTTCAAGACTTTCCCGTCATAAGGGCTGACGCTTTGGTAGGTCATGTCTTCGTCCTCTTTCAATGTCATCGTGCGGGAGCCCGATGATGTCGTCGCAATTGTCGCTAAGCCTCGATGATCACCTTGAGCGCCAAATACCAGCTCTGAATCATCGCGCGGGAATGGCAGATGTGGCAGGTCGCAATTCGGCCGAAAGAGAAACTCTCGTTTGGAAAGCGAGTTCCCGTTAATTTCATGAGTTTGGGCTGTAGCGGCTGCCATGGCGGCGGCGGCAGCTGTGGCACAGACATCATAGGCCCGGCGCGCTTATCGCGGCAGCAGGAAAGACGTTGTTCTCGAGTCTATGAGCGGAGTCCGCTTTGGCTCATTAGCGGACATTCGGATGCGGACCCGCCATGTCAGCTTCACCCTCAAGAGCAGACATGCTCATCGTCGGCATCAATGTCTGCTAAGTGCCACAAGCGGCCATCACTAGCGCCGTAGAAGAGGGTTCCGACAAGCTGTCATGTTAGGGAAGCCAACGATGATTTCACTCACGAGGTCGTCGGTCCGCTGTCCCAACTCGACGCAACTAAGGCGGCTTTTTAGATCGGAATGTTGGCCGCCTCCCTCGCAATCGGCGGATGTTCCTACCCCTACGCAAAGCCCCGACCCTCGCCCCTGGCTCAGGCGAAGAAGGTGAGCTCGGTAAAGCCGCGGGTGCTACGTGCCAAAACGGTTCGCGAGGCTCAATTCCCGATACCGACGCTGTCGCAAGCGTCAAAAGCCAATCCGATTGGGCCACCTCCTCTACCTGTGAGCAAGTCTCCAGAGCCTCAGCCAGAAGCGCCGAGCGCTTCGGTTGCTCCTTCGACAACCGCCAGGCACTACCTCGTGATCGGCAATTGCTCCCTGATCGACGCTAAGCCTAACGGTGGTCTCAAGATCGTCGGCGAGAAGGGCGGCTACGCATCGAAGGAAGGTGCGAACCAGGCAATGAAGGACGAGGCTAAATGCAAAGTCGTCGAGACCGGAGCGGTAGAACAAGACGAAGCGTTTAAGCTTAATGCGGCAGAAGCAAAAGCAAGGATGCTCGGTGGGGTCCACAAGCTCACGCAAGAGGACATTAAGGGGTCGCACCTACGAACAAATCAAACAACTTAGAGGGTACTAGCTCTGGGAGCGCAGGCAGCGTCTAGCGCAGCCGCACCGCGTCAACCTCCGTCACGCAACAGCGATTGCGGTGAATGAACAAAGAGCATGACAAGCTATTCGCCGACCTCGACGCGCTCACTGAGGAGCAGATAGAGGTGGGCCTTGCTGCTGGCGTTTGGAACGAACAGGTTCGCCCCTTGGTCCAGCACTACCTTTGCGATCTGAAGCTGACGCGGGTCGAAGCTGCGGCTGACCAACTCGATGAGATGCAAAAGGCGACGCAGCTGGCAGTGGAAAAAGCTATCAAGGCTGAGACGCGAGCGACTGCAGCCTTCATTGTCGCGGGAGGTGCGATACTGGCAGCGATGGCAGCAGCCTTAATCCCGTTTCTAGCTTTGCGGAGATTGGCCCGTGCCAGCTCACCTCAGTGGCCCTTGAGCAATTGCTTGATACTTGTCCATGCTTTTCCAGCCATTTTGACTCGGGACGATACCAGTCGAATAGGTTCTCCATGAGTGCCTCCTTGCCAGCTTTTTGACGCAGCAAGGATCGCTGAAGAGTGCCTGCAAATCCGTTTAGAAGCGTGGCAAAGATTGCGTAACCGCCTTGGTAAACTCTGCCTTTGAGTCCAGGGAGCCGACAGGAGCCCGTTTCTTCTGCTGTTAAATGAAAGGTTCTGTCAATTCGCGCTGGCGTGGTGAGCCTTCGGCTCTTTCCCCTGATCCATGTCCATGGAGCCAGGTGCAATGTGCGTCAGCGCGGATCCTATCGACAAAAGTGTTACGAGCCCGGCGAGAACCCACGCCTTAAATGGTACGCGCGACTTTATCGGGAAGGCGCCTGGTAGCTTGATCATGGGAATTCCCTCTGGAATCCCCGCCCTTTTGGCAAACGTCAATGACGGTGTTGGCGTTCCAGATATTCGAGTTGGCTTTTTCTCGCGTTCTCGAATCGCTCCACCAATGAGATTAATCTCGGAGGCAGCGGCTCCTCCGCAATGCCGTTGTTCAGGCTGCGCAGCGCACGCGCGACACCCTGCAAAATTGCCTTACTATTTCGCTTGCCTGTATCTAGTGGCATGGCGGCTCGACGATGTTCCGCCCCTGACAAAGAAACACCGCTCAAAGTACGAGGTTCGGCTGGATTTGAAATTCTTTTTGCGGACGCGAAAAAGGCCGGGAATCGCTCGCTCCCGAGAGTTTGCGCTTGATTCGTAGAGGAAGGCACCTGTTGACGAGCAAGGCGATTTAACTTGAATCCACCCTAAAACGTCCGCTCTCGATTGTTCCCCAAATGGAAGCTGTTTCGGCGAGTAGCCTTCGCCAACACCACGCCATCCCGTACCTCGACCGCCGCCGTGGGAACGTCGTCGGCCCAAAGGTCAAAGGTGCAGCCACTAGCGAGGTCAAAACGCGCGTGATGCCAATGGCAGGTCAGGATGCCGTCTTCGACCGTGCCTCGATGGAGCGGAAATCCAAGATGGGGACACCGGTTGTCGAGGGCAAACACCTTCCCATCATCGTAGACCACGAGTAGCGGACAGCGAGCGCCACGAACGACAATCATACCCGCGGTCTTCAGCTCATCCAATGTCGCCACGCGAATGAAGTCCGTGGAGTGGGTGGTAGAGCGTTCGCTGATCCGCATTTTGGACATATCGCGCAATCGCAAGATTGCATCTAAAGGACAATCAAGCTTCAAAGGCCAAGGCGCTGGTCCTCAAGACGGACCAGGAGACGTCCTCCGCTCCTAACCCTGCCGCCAGGGAAGACCGGTCGCCTTCCAACCTCCGACAGTACCCCGATGCCTCTCGTCATCGAGCGGCCCTTCGAAGCCGCCGGCGACGTTGTGACAGGCATGGTAACCCATTACTGCCATGGCCTTGGCCGCGGCCAGACTTCGGCCTCCTGAGCGGCAGATGAAGAAGAGGTCATCGTCTGGCTTGACGCCAAGCATCTTGAGCTCGCCCGCCAGACGCTCGACGAAGCGCGGATCGACGGCCTGATCGGGAAAGGTCTGCCACTCGACCAGGACCGCGCGTTTGCTTAGGGGTCCAAGGTCAGGAATTCCGACATAGGCCCATTCCGCGCGGGTGCGGACATCGATCAGCTGCGAGCCCGCACGTGACTTAAGCGCCTGCCACGCTGCCTCCACGTCAACGTTGTCGACTGGTGTGCCGCTGTTCTCAAGGCTCAAGATTTACTCCTCCGTGAGCACAGGGGCCCTTCATGGCTCAGAGCGAATAAGCGCCAAGCAAGTTGCTCGCCATACGCGAGTCCTCTTGGGCGCTGCGGCTAGAGCCATGAGAATCTAAGCGTCCTTAAGCAGATTTGGAAGTCGGCCACAGGCATAGCGGCCGTGATGTCGGTCAACAGAAGCCGAGGACCCACCGGCGAGAGGTGCTTATGGGTCATTAGCCGGGCTTGCCGAGGTCGCTGTCAATCGGGGCCGCGCGGATCTCGAACTCGGCTTAGGATTGGCCCCCCCGGTCGAGAATTGTCTGTTGAATGGAGACGTGCTCAGCTGAGGTTTCAATTTTAATGAGCAAACCAGTGAGACAGAAGCCGGGCAAGCGGCCCAAGCCACAAGAGCTTCGCGAGAAGCCGAAGGCAACCGACAACAGGTGTCTTCCCCATCAAATCCGCAAGATCCTCGGCGAGCATTACGCGAGCAAATATCGGGTGCGATGACCCGCATCCTCGAATTTGAGCCAGAGCTGCCGCGTTATCTGTCGTAATGATCCTGACCCCTCAATTGTCCGGACGCCGACCAACTCGCAGCCTGCGATGCGCGAATTGAGAGCCTGACATGGCCGATAAGTTCCGAGCCCTGCTTGTAACCAAAGATGGCGATCGGCAAAGCGTCGTGGTCACCGAGCTGACCGATGCCGATCTCATGAACGGCGATGTCGACGTGGCTGTCGAGCACTCGACGGTGAACTATAAGGACGGCCTCGCGATAACGGGCAAGGCCTCGATCATCCGCAAGTTCCCTCTCATTCCCGGCATCGACTTGGCTGGCAGGGTGCTCAGTTCGGAGGATCCCCGCTTTCATGCGGGGGATCGCGTCGTGCTGAACGGCTATGGTCTGGGTGAAGTGCACCACGGCGGCTATGCCGAGCGGGCCCGCGTCAAGGGCGACTGGCTTATCCGGCTCCCTGACAATATTTCCACTGCCCAAGCCATGGCGATCGGCACCGCTGGCTACACCGCCATGCTATGCGTGCTCGCGTTGGAGAAGCAAGGCATGACGCCTGATAAAGGCGATGTGCTGGTGACCGGGGCTGCAGGTGGCGTGGGATCGGTCGCTATCGCCCTGCTCGACAAGCGCGGCTATCGCGTCGTCGCCTCGTCCCGCCGGGCCGAGCAGGAAGGCGACTATCTGCGGGAACTCGGCGCCGATGAG
>Ga0207683_10004285_pt1 | contig 12323 bp, 11 predicted proteins | sample KBSM73metaG_FD_184333 | JGI IMG/M metagenome (GOLD analysis project Ga0207683, IMG submission 184333) | Miscanthus rhizosphere microbial communities from Kellogg Biological Station, Michigan, USA - KBS M7-3 metaG (SPAdes) (version 2) | ecosystem: Host-associated > Plants > Roots > Rhizosphere >...
CGCTCCGACATCGGTCACTGCCGTCGCCACGCCGACGAACCAGGCGCCCCAGGTGAGCTGGGGCGCGCCGCCCGGTGCGCTCTTCACCGTCGACCACTACAACGTCTATCGAGACGGAGGCGGCGCGCCCGTCGGCGTGGTCAACGCGCCCGCCACGACGTTCACCGACACCACACCGAGCATGCTCGACGGCAGCTACACCTACCAGGTGGTCGCCGCCGCCGGCGACGGCACGACAGGCGTCGCCTCGGGTGCCGTCACCGTCGTCCTGGACACCCACGCGCCCGCGGCTCCGGGCGTGGTCACTGCCAGCGCAGCGCTCGACGGATCCATCGGCATCACGTGGGCCGCGTCCAGCGACGGCAGCGGCTCCGGCGTCGCGCGCTACGTCGTGCGTCGCTCGCTGTCCTCGACGCCCCCGGCGTCCGTCGCCGATGGCGACGCAACCTGCCAGGGCACGGCGACCTCCTGCAGCGACGCGACGACCCTCACCGGCAAGCTCTACACGTATTCGGTGTTCGCGATCGACCGCGCAGGCAACACGTCGCTTGCAGGCGCATCAGCGCCCGTGACCGCGCGCGACCAGCTCGGGCCCGTCCAGCCCAGCGGCCTGGCCGCCACTCCGGGCGACGCCAGCGTCGCCCTGCACTGGACGGCCGCCGGCGCCGATGACGACGTCGCCGGGTACGTGCTCGTCGCGAAGTCCGGCAATGGGGCTCCCGCGAGCGATACCGACGGTACGCGCGTGTGCGCGACGATCGTCGCCACGTCCACCTCCTGCACGGCCACGGGCCTGACCAACGGAGCCACGTACACGTTCGGCCTGTTCGCGCTGGACGAGGCGCTCAACCGCTCGCAGCCGGCGATCGTGAGCGCTGCTCCCAACGGCAAGGTCAGCGATACCAAGGCGCCGGCGGCCATCTCGAAGCTCAAGGCCAAGGTCTCCGGTCACAAGGTCACGCTGACGTGGGCGAATCCGGCCGACAAGGACTTCGACCACGTCGAGATCACGGCCGGCGCGCGCAAGCCCGCCGCGCTCAAGGCCTCCAAGCGCGTCTATTCGGGCAAGGGCACGAAGACGGGCATCACGCTCGCGCCGGGTCAGTCGCGCTGGTTCGTCGTGGTCGCCTACGACGCCGCCGGCAATGCATCGCCGCCGACCAGCGTGCACGTGACCATCGCGCCCGCGAGCTTGTTCGGCCCCGTGCCGCGCGCGAAGGTGCACGGCAAGGTCAGGCTCAGCTGGCCGGTGGCGAAGGGCGCCCGGTACTACAACGTGCAGCTCTACGCCGGCAAGAAGAGAATCTTCGTCAGCTGGCCCAACGGCCGCGGGCTGCAGGTACCCCGCGCCAAGCTCAAGCGGGGCACGAAGTACACCTGGTACGTCTGGCCGGGGCTCGGCGCGAAGGCCAAGGCTCACTACGGCAAATTGATCGGCAAGAACACCTTCACGTTCGCCGGGTGAGCAATCCACCCCGCGGGACCCCCCGAACAGGTGGTCTTCGGGGGGTCTGACCCTCCTGGGACTCCCGATACGTCCGGCACGCGCGGTACGGTGGCGACCGCTCGAGCAGATGGCCGTGCAGGTAGCGGCAGTAATCGGAGGGATTCCCAGGCATGGCACGACGTTCCATCTTCGTGGCCGCCGCCGCGCTTGCCGTGGCGCTCGTACCCGCGGCTGCGCAAGCGGCCACTCCGGGCCGGACGAGTGCCCTGTTCGCGAGCCCCGTGACTTTCTCGTGGACGCCTGACCCCCTTGTGTTGACTGAACAGCTGCTTCGCGCTCCGGGCGCGTGCCCGCAGGCCGGCCTGGCGCCAGTTGGTGTCCCAGCGCCCATCGGCGTGCCGTTGAGCACGGCCTCGGATACGCCTGGCGAAGGCGTGTTCTGCTACGCGGTGCAGAACGACCCCGCTCTCAACGGCAGCGTTGGCCCCGGGGTCACGGTCACCGTCGACACCGCCAATCCCACGGCGACCATCGCGGTGACGCCCACGGGCGCGCCGAACTTCCTGCGCGGCACCGTCAACATCACGTCGACGAGCGCCGACACGGGGTCGGGCGTCGCCTCGAGCGTGCTGCACGAAGGGGGCGTCGGTGCCTGCGAGGCCGGGCCGGGGATCCTCCCCGCGTGGGTCACGACCGGTGTCGCCGACGGCACCTACGACCTCTGCAACGTCGTCACCGACAACGCCGCGCACACCGCGACCGCCACCGTCACGGTCGTGGTCGACAACACCCTTCCGACCGGCGCCGTCGCCGCTCCCGCAGCGGGTGCGATCGTGACCGGACCCACCGTCGGGCTGTCGACCGACGCGGTCGATGCCACTGGCGGCATCCGCAACGTGCAGTGGCGCTGGGCGGTCGGCGCAGGCGCGCAGCACAACATCGGCGCAGCCGTCACCGTCGCAACCGGTGGCTGGGCACGGCTCTGGAACACCTCCACCGTCCCGGCCAATCAGCGCCCGCCCGATGGAGCCGTCACGGTCTCGGCACTCGTCACCGACATGGCGGGCAACGTGCTCACGATCGCGACGCCCGTGGTGGTCGACAACACCGCACCCGACGTCAAGGCTGTCCTGACGGCTCCTCCGGCCGTCGCAGGGAGCCCCACCTTGATCTGGACGCCGGCTCACGACGCCGTCGGCATCACGCGCTACGAGGTGCTCCGGGGCGGGAACGTCATCGCCACCGTGGCCAGCACCCCTGGGGCGCAGACGTTCTCGTACAGCGACAAGAGCGCGCCCGACCAGGCGACGTCGAGCTACGTCGTGCGCGCGTGGGACGGCGCCGCCCACTCGGTCGACTCCAATGCCGTGGGCGTGCTCGTCGACTCGACGGCCGTGACGGCTGCCAAGGGCCTCACCGCAGCGACGCCGACGTCCTCGGCGCCCGTGCTCACCTGGGCGGCGCCGAGCTCGTTCGCCGTCAATCATTACGACGTCTACCGCGACGGGCTGCTCGTCGGCTCGACGCCGGGCGCGGGAGCCACGTTCACGGATGCAACGGCGACGGAGGGCACTCATGACTACGCCGTGCTCGCCCGCGATGCCGCAGCCAAGCCGGGCGTGCTGTCCGCGTCGTTCAAGGTCGTCTTCGACAAGACCGCGCCGACGAGCGGAGGCGCGCCGACCGCGCAGGTGCTGGCGAGCGGTCAGGTCAACCTCGTCTGGCCGGCCGCAGGCGATGCGCTGTCCGGCGTCGCCGGATACATCGTCCGTCGCACCGGCGGAGGCGTGGCGCCCGCCGCCGCGGACGGCGGCACCGCCGTGTGCACGCCTGCCCAGCCCGGTTGCTCGGATGTCTCGGCCGCAACGGGGACCTGGTCGTACGGCGTCTTCGCCCGCGACGGCGCAGGCAACGTCGCGCTGATCGGAACGGTCGCGAACGTCGTGGTCGTCGACAAGACGCCGCCGCTCGCACCGACGAAGCTGACGGTGACGCGCCCGAAGTCCAAGAAGAGCGCCAAGAGCGTCACGCTGACCCTGCACTGGGTCAAGCCGACGGCGGCGGACCTCGACCGTGTGGTCGTGGTGCTCAACCTCAAGCGCGCTCCTGTCGGGCCCGCCGACGGCAAGGCCGTCTACAAGGGCCTCGCCACCTCCGCGAAGGTCAGGCTGCTTCCCGGGCAGGTCGGCTACTTCGCCGTCTACGCCTACGACCACAGCGGCAACTACTCGCGCACGCCGTTGCGCAAGAAGGTGTCGCTGGCGTCGCTCATCTCGCTCCGTCCACTGTCCGGGAGCGATGTGAGCTTGTCGACGCCCGTGCTCACCTGGAAGGCGGCGAAGGGCAGCACCTATTACAACGTGCAGGTGTTCCGCAATGGCAAGCACGTGGTGGTCGGCTGGCCCAGCAAGGCGTCGTACCGGATCCCGCCGGGCATGCTCAAGTCGGGCACGTACGTCTGGTACGTGTGGCCGGCCGTGCAGCACGCCGGCGGCTCGCCGACATTCGGCAAGCTGATCGGCCGCGCGACGTTCACCTACACCAAGAAGTAGCCCGGAACGGCTGCTGGCCGTACCGTGTCGTCCGTGCCCTACCGCTGCCCCGAATGCGGAGGTGAGGTCGACCTCGCCCGCACGCCGCTCGAGAGTGGTCTCGTACGCTTGGCCGCGCTCGGCGCGGAGGGCTTTGCCCTCTCCTTCGACGCCCCGGAAGTCCACACGCGCGCACGCGAGGCGCTCGGCAGCTGCCCGCACTCGCTCGACCCGTCCTGGGATCTCGAGTCGCTGCAGCCGCTTGCGCGGGAGGGCCTGGCGAAGCTCGAGGCGGCGGCCGCAGACGACGCGCGACTGGCAGAGCTGCTCCTGATGTGGCGGCCGCGGGCCTACGGGATCGCAGGCCGCGCGGACGAGCTGAGCCGGGAGGAGGCCCTGCGCGGGCGAATGGAGCTGCGCCTGGCCGACGTGGAGCGGCGCATGCGCGTGGCGGCGGCGGCCGGTGACGACGACGAGGCCGAGCGGCTGCATGCGCGCTACATCGAGCTCGGCACGACCTACGCGGGCCGGATGGCCGCGACATGGCGCTCGACGGCGAGCTGATCCGGCGCGTCGGCGCGACGATCGCGCGCGGGCGGTTGCTCGCTCCCGGCGAGCCGGTGCTCGCCCTCGTGTCGGGCGGCGCGGACTCGACGCTGCTCGCTCTGGCGCTGCACGAGCTCGGCCACCCGCTCGAGACGCTGCACGTGGCCCACGGCCTGCGCGGTGCCGAGAGCGACGCAGACGCCGAGGCCTGCCGGGCGCTCGCGGGGCAGCTCGCCGTGCCCCACCGCGAGGTCGCCGGGCCCGTCGCGCCGGGCGCCGGTGTCGAGGCACGCGCGCGCCTGCAGCGCCGCGCGGCCGCAGACGCGGTACGTGCCGGCCGGGCCGTCGCGACCGGGCACACGCGCGACGATCGCGTCGAGACGATCCTCTACCGCCTCGCAGCCTCGCCGGGCTCCGCCGCGTTCGCCGCCCTGCCCGCCGCCGACGGCAACGGGCGCGTGCGGCCCCTGCTCGAGCTGGGTCGCGACGAGGTGCGGAGCGAGTTGCGCAGGGCGGACGTCGCCTGGCGTGACGACTCGTCCAACGGCGACCGCAGCTTCGCGCGCAACCGCGTCCGCCTCGACCTCCTGCCGGCGTTCCGCTCGCTGCATCCGGCCGCCGAGGCCAACCTGCTGCGCACCGCCCTGCTGCTGGCCGAGGACGACTCCGCCCTCGACGCGCTCGCAGGCGACTTGCTGTGCGACGGGGGCGACCTCGCCACGGCTGCGGTCGCGGCGGCGCCACTGGCCGTGGTGCGGCGCGCCTTGCGTCGCGTGGCGGGCTTCCCGGCGCCGCGTCCGGTGGCGGCCGAGCGCGTGGCTGCACTCGCGCGCGCGAGATCGGGAGCGGGCTGGGCGCCGCTCGGCGCCGGCCGCGTCGCCGAGCGCCGCTACGGCCGCATCGCGATCGTCCACGGCGGGCCGCCCGTCCCGCCGCAACGCGAGGTCGCCCTCGCGGTTCCGGGTCACACGCGCTACGGCGAGACGACCGTCCACTGTGCGCTCGCCGAGGCGGAGGGTGCGCTCGATCCGGCCCTTGCCCGGGTGCTCGTCCTGCGCGCACCGCGCGCGGGGGAGCGGCTGCCCGGCGCGCGCCGCACGATCGCGCGGATGCTGCTCGAGGCGCGCGTGCCGCGCAGCGAGCGCGCTCGCTACCCTGTCGTCTCCGCGCACGGCGAGCCGGTGGCACTTCCGGGCATCGCCGTCGCGGCCGCTCTGCGCCGACCCTCTGGACTCGTGCTCACACTCGCCGCCACGTGACTGGTTCCCCTGCCGACCCCGACGGCGTGCTCGAGGGCGTGCTGATCTCGGAAGACGAGCTGCGCGCTCGCGTGGACGATCTCGGCAGGCAGGTCTCGCGCGACTACGAGGGCCTCGATCCGCTGCTCGTGGCGGTGCTCAAGGGCGCCGTCATCTTCGCCGGCGATCTGCTGCGCGCGATCACGATCCCCTGCTCGATCGACTTCATGGCCATCTCGTCGTACGGGTCGGGCACCGAGAGCTCCGGCGTCGTCCGCATCCTCAAGGATCTCGACGCGCCGATCGCCGGCCGCCACGTGCTCGTGGTCGAGGACATCGTCGACTCCGGCCTGACGCTCTCCTACCTGCTCGGCAGCCTCGCATCGCGCGGGCCGGCGTCACTCGAGATCTGCGCACTGCTGGCCAAGCCCGACCGGCGCGAGGTCGACGTGGCCTGTCGCTACGTCGGCTTCGAGATCCCCAATCGCTTCGTCGTCGGGTACGGCCTCGATGCCGAGGAGCACTTCCGCGGGCTGCCGTATGTCGCTACCGTGGACGAGGCGCGCATCGGTCTCTAGGACTGCCGGCGCCTGTCGGGTGCGCGATTCCCCATGGAGCGGGGGAAAACGACCGTGATAAGCTCCTGCTAGGGCCGTTGCGCCAATTCTGCGGCCCCTCTAGAGCTCTCGGCCGTGCGCCGGAGCGAGTCTCCTCGAGGATTGCAGTTTGAACCGGACGTTCAAGACCGTCGCCCTTCCGATCCTGGTCGTGTTCGTGCTCGTCTACGTGGCACAGAGCATGTTCCACTTCGGCGGCTCCGGCACACCTACGAAGAAGGCCGGCTGGGGCTCGCTCGTGGCGACCGCCAACTCGGACCCCAAGTCCATCCAGTCGGTCAAGTTCAATCAGAGCAACGTCAAGGTCACCTGGGTGCTCTCCAACGGCACCAAGTTCTCCGCCGGCTACCCGCGCACGGGTGACGCGGCCGACAAGCTCGTCGACACGCTCGTCAAGAGCAAGCAGGTGCCCGCCGAGGCGATCGAGTTCTCCGGCGTAGGCGGCAACGAGTGGCTGAGCCTCTTGCTGGGCGCCCTGCCGTTCGTGCTCTTCCTGGGCCTCTGGATCTTCCTCATCAACCAGATGCAGGGCGGCGGCTCAAAGGTCATGAGCTTCGGCAAGAGCCGAGCCAAGCGAATGGCCGTCGACTCGCCCAAGATCACGTTCAAGGACGTCGCCGGGGCCGACGAGGCCGTCGAGGAACTGCACGAGATCAAGGAATTCCTCGAGAACCCCAAGAAGTTCCAGGCGCTGGGCGCGCGCATCCCGAAGGGCGTGCTGCTGTACGGGCCGCCCGGCACCGGCAAGACGCTGCTCGCGCGCGCTGTCGCGGGCGAGGCGGGCGTGCCGTTCTTCTCGATCTCGGGCTCCGACTTCGTCGAGATGTTCGTCGGCGTCGGCGCCTCGCGCGTGCGTGACCTGTTCGAGCAGGCCAAGCAGAACGCGCCCTGCATCATCTTCATGGACGAGATCGACGCCGTCGGACGCCATCGCGGCGCCGGCCTGGGCGGCGGTCACGACGAGCGCGAGCAGACCCTCAACCAGCTGCTGGTCGAGATGGACGGCTTCGAGCTCAAGGACAACATCATCCTGATCGCGGCCACCAACCGGCCCGACATCCTCGATCCCGCGCTGCTGCGCCCGGGCCGCTTCGACCGCCAGATCGTGGTCGACCGCCCCGACCGCGACGGCCGCAAGAAGATCCTCGAGGTGCACACGAAGGGCAAGCCGATCGCGCGCGAGATCGACCTCGGCGCGCTGGCTGGTCAGACTCCCGGATTCACCGGCGCCGACCTCGCGAACCTCGTCAACGAGGCCGCGCTCCTGAGCGCCCGCCGCGGCCGCAAGGTCGTCGGCCAGGACGAGCTCGAGGAGGGGATCATGCGTGTGATCGCCGGCCCCGAGAAGAAGACGCGGCTGCTGTCCGAGAAGGAGCGGCTCGTCACGGCCTACCACGAGATGGGCCATGCCCTCGTCGCGCACTACCTCGAGGGCTGCGACCCGGTCCACAAGATCTCCGTGATCTCGCGCGGCCAGGCGCTCGGCTACACGATCTCGATGCCGACCGAGGACACGTACCTCACGACCCGCACGCAGCTGCGCGACACGCTCGCGATGACGCTGGGCGGGCGCGCCGCCGAGGAGCTCGTGTACGACGAGCGCACCACCGGCGCCGCGAATGACCTCGAGAAGGTGACCGCGACCGCCAAGGCGATGATCATGCGCTTCGGCATGAGCGAGAAGCTCGGCCCGCGGGCGTTCGGCCGCAACCACGACCAGCCCTTCCTGGGCCGGGAGTACTCGCAGGAGCCGGACTACTCCGAAGAGGTCGCACGCGAGATCGACGGCGAGATCCAGCGCATCGTCGAGGAGGCCGACCAGCGCGCCAAGACCGTGCTGGCCGCGCACTCCGAGACGCTGCACCGCCTCTCCAAGATCCTGCTCGAGCGCGAGACGATCGACCGCGCGCAGTTCCTGCGGTTGCTCGACGGGGCCACGGAGGAAGAGGTCTTCCCGCCGCCCTCGGCCGCACCGGCCGAGCCCGTCGCGGAGCCGAAGAAGGAGAAGCGCAGCATTCTCCCGGGGCTTCCCAGCCTTCCCAGCGAGCCCGACGCCCAGCCGGGCAGCGCGTAGCCTCTCCGTCGGGGTGGCGCCGCTCTCGCAGCGCTATGCGCGCGGCGCTCTCGTCGGCGTGCTCAACGTCACGCCCGACTCGTTCTCCGACGGTGGCGAGTTCGCCGACCTCGAGGGCGCGGTCGAGCATGGCCGCCGACTCGCTTCCGAGGGCGCCGCGATCGTCGACGTCGGCGGCGAGTCGACCCGCCCGGGTGCCGCGCCGGTGCCCGCCGAGCTCGAGCTCGCGCGCGTGCTGCCGGTGATCGAGGTGCTTGCAGCCGACGGCATCGCCGTCTCGGTGGACACGAGCAAGGCCGAGGTGGCCCAGGCCGCGCTGGCAGCCGGCGCGGTGCTCGTCAACGACGTGACGGCGCTGCGCGGCGATCCCGGCATGGCAGCGGTCGTGGCCGGCGCGGGCGCAGACCTGTGCCTGATGCACATGCTCGGCGAGCCGCGGACGATGCAGGACGATCCGCAGTACGGCGACGTCGTGGCCGAAGTCGAGAGCTTCCTGGCCGAGCGCGCCGAGGTCGCCGTGGCGGCCGGTGTCCCGCGCGAGCGCATCGCGCTCGACCCGGGGATCGGCTTCGGCAAGACGCTCGCCCACAACCTCGCGCTGCTGCGTGCGCTGCCGCGCCTGTCGCGGCTCGGGCCGCTGTTGCTGGGCGTCTCGCGCAAGCGCTTCCTGGGCACGCTCAGCGGCCAGGAGATCGCGGCCGACCGCGTGGCGGCCTCCGTGGCCGCCGCCCTCTACTGCTACCGCGGGGGCGCGCATCTCCTGCGCGTGCACGACGTGCGGGCGACAGCCGATGCTCTCGCCGTCGAGCGGGCGCTGGAAGGCGCGGCATGAGCGCGCCGCTCACGATCGAGGTGCGCGGACTCAGCGTGCACGCTCATCACGGGGTGCATGAGCACGAGCGCGAGCACGGACAGCGCTTCGTGCTCGACCTCGTGCTCGTGCCGACCTCGTCGCTGGGGGCCGAGACCGACCGCCTCGGCGACACGGTCTCCTACGGGGACGCCGCACGCATGGCGGTCGAGGTGGCCACCTCGACGCGATTCGACCTGATCGAGCGGCTTGCGGCCCACGTCGCGGACACATTGCTCGCCCGCCTGCCGCTCGAGCGCGCCACCGTGACGGTGCACAAGCCCGAGGCGCCTCTGGGACTCGAGTTCGACGACGTAGCCGTGATCGTGAGCCGCGTCCGGGTTCCGTCGCTGCGTTCCTGACTGTGGAACCGACCAGAGCGATCCCCTATCGGGGGGATAGACCGGCCACGACCATGGGCTAGTTGGCGGTTGCGGGCCACCCTCCGAGGGGTGAAACTCGCGGGTATGGACTCGGGGAGGAGCGCGTTGGAGGACGCCTCGCGACGGATTTCGATTCTCGTCGCTGAGGACAACGACCTGTACAGGCGGGGACTCGTCTCCGTGCTCGCAGATCGCGCCTTCGCCGTGCTCGGCAGCGCCTCGGTCGGCGCGGACGCCGTCCGCATGACCGCGGAGCTCCAACCCGACGTCGTTCTGCTCGACCTCGTGCTCGCCGATGGCGACAGCATCCCGCGCATTGCGGAGATGATCGAGGCGCATCCGGGCGTCAAGGTCGTGGTGCTCAGCTCCAACTCGGACCGCGAGTCGTTCCTCCGCTCCTTGCGCGCAGGTGCCGCCGGCTTCCTCTCCAAGGATCAGTCGCCCTCGGGGCTCGAGCGAGCGCTGCACGGGCTGCTGCGGGGCGAGGCGCCGATCTCGCGGCTGCTCACGATGCATCTCGTCGACGAAGTCCGCCGGGAAGATCGCCGCCGCGAGATCGCGGCACTCGTGCCCGATCGCGACCATCTGACGCCGCGCCAGCTGGAGATCCTCCGCATGCTTGCGAGCGGCGCCACGACGGTGGGCATCGCGACCGAGCTCTACCTCTCGGTCGAGACGGTGCGCTGGCACATCAAGTCGATCCTGCGCAAGCTCGGAGTGCGCTCGCGCGCCGATGCCATCGCGTGCCTCGAGGAGCTTCAGGCCGTATAGCGTTGATCGCGCGTGCGCGCGGTCTACATCGGTCTGGGCGGGAACCTCGGCGATCCGATCGCGACGCTGCGCGACGCGCTCGCCCGCATCGCGAGGCGGGAGGGCGTCGAGCTCGAGGCCGTGTCGTCGGCCTACGAGAGCGCGCCGGTCGGCCTGACCGACCAGCCGCCGTTCGTGAACGCGGCGGCGCGGCTCCTCACCGCCCTTCCGCTGCGCGAGGTCCTGGCCGGCCTGCTGGTGGTGGAGCAGGAGCTCGGGCGCGTGCGAACCGTTCGCTACGGCCCGCGCACCTGCGATCTCGACATCCTGCTGGCCGGGGGCGAGGTCGTGGACGAGCCGGGGCTCTCGGTGCCCCATCCGCGGCTGGCCGAGCGGCGTTTCGCGCTCGAACCGCTGGTCGAGCTCGACCCTGGCCTTCTGCTGCCCGACGGCCGCTCACTGAGCGGACTTCTGGACGCGGTGAGCGACCAGGCCGTACGGCGACTCGACGGCGTTCAACTACGATGACCCCCACGCAAGCGAGAGGCCAGACGTGTCCAATATCGACGAACTCGAGGAATACGACGCCGAGCTCGAGCTGCGGCTCAAGAAGGAGTACGCGGACGTCTACGGGCTGTTCCGCTACTGCGTCCTGACGCAGGAGGCGACCTACCTCTGCAACCAGCTCGACCTCAAGATCGAGCACCAGCCGTCGTACCCGATGATCCACGTCGCGATGGAGGATGTCTGGGTGTGGGACAAGAATCGCCCGACGCGCATCATCCCGCGCACGGACATCCACACCACGCAGGACGTCACGATCGAGGAGCTGCGGCCGCCGGAGAGCACGCCGCCGCTCGCGCCGCCGACGGTGTAGCCACCGGATGCTGCTCGCCGTCGACGTCGGCAACACGCAGACGCATCTCGGGCTCTGGCGCGGCGCAGAGCTCGCGCACACCTGGCGCATCGCGACACGGCCCCTGCGGACGAGCGACGACCTGGCCGTCCAGCTCGACGGGCTGCTCGCGCTGCACGATCTCGACACGCGTGAGGTGAGCGCGCTGGTCGTATCCTCGACCGTGCCCGTGCTGGCGGCCGAGTGGACGCTGGTAGGGGAGAGCGCGCTCGAGGTCGACACGCTGCTGATCGGCCCCGGCGTGCGCAGCGGCCTGCCGATCCTGATGGACAACCCGCGCGAGGTGGGCCCCGACCGCATCGTCAACGCCGTGGCCGCGCTGGCGCGCGCCGGCGGCCCGTGCATCGTGGTCGACTTCGGCACGTCCACGAACTTCGATGCGGTCTCCGCCGCGGGCGAGTACGTCGGCGGCGTGCTCGCACCCGGCGTGGCGATCTCGATGGAGGCGCTCTTCGACCGCGCCGCGCGCCTCTCCCGAGTCGAGTTCGTCGCCCCGCCGACCGTGATCGGCCGCAACACGGTGCACGCCCTGCAGAGCGGTGTCGTCTACGGCTTCGCCGGCCAGGTAGACGGCATCGTCCGGCGCATGGCAGCGGAGCTCGGCGGCAACCCGCGCGTGCTCGCGACGGGCGGCTTGGCCGGCCTGATCGTGCCCCATGCCGAGACGGTGGACGAGCATGTGCCGGACCTCACGCTCGAGGGACTCCGGCTGGTGTACGAGCGCCAGGCCGGCTAGCGCTCCTCGGTGAGTGTCGCGGCGAGCCGGTTGAGCGCCTGGTGCCATCCCCGGTCGCCGGTCCCGGCGTCGCCGGGCATGTCCGCTGTACGCCTCGGGGGATGCACATGCACGCCAGGTGCTGCTCGCAGCCGGGCGCGCAGGCGCAGGATGGCCTTGGTGTGCAGCTGGGACACGCGCGACTCGGTGACGCTCAGAACTTCGCCGATCTCGCGCAGGGTGAGCTCTTCGTAGT
>Ga0207683_10004287_pt1 | contig 12321 bp, 13 predicted proteins | sample KBSM73metaG_FD_184333 | JGI IMG/M metagenome (GOLD analysis project Ga0207683, IMG submission 184333) | Miscanthus rhizosphere microbial communities from Kellogg Biological Station, Michigan, USA - KBS M7-3 metaG (SPAdes) (version 2) | ecosystem: Host-associated > Plants > Roots > Rhizosphere >...
CGCGGCCGCCGATCAATCGCCCGCCGATGATCCAGAAATTCTGCTTTTTACCGGTTGGCATATCGACGGCAATAGGCACTGGACGATAGCGCTTATCGCTGCCTTCGAGGTAGTCCCAAGTTTTCTCACACTCAATCACATGCGCATCGGCATCGATGGTTAGCATTCGCTTTCCTCCAGAAAAACAATCCGAAAAAAATTACCGCAGAGGCACGGAGTTCACGGAGCGATATTTGAATTCGTTCTCGCCGGCCTCTGCGCCTGTGTAGTGAAATTATAAGCCGTAAAATGCCGCTGGATTATCTTGAAGAATTTTATCGACCACGGGGGCGGGAAGCCTGCCCTCATTCCGTAGCTTTCGCAGTGCTTCGATTTCCGCCGCGTTGTCCGCGTGCCCGTAGTCCGTCCCGATCACCAGATTGTCTTCCCCCGAATATTTGAGCACATCTTCGAGATCGTCATCGGTCTGACAGGTTACGTAAATACGATTTTCTTGGAGAACATTTTTGGGAAAAGATTTGCCGCGACGAGCGAAGCGCCGGCGCAAATCGTGCACCGCATAGGAAATCCACTGCGCGCTGACTTCGATGATACCGATCCGCAGTTTGGGAAACCGCTGAGGAATTCCATGAAACACAAGAGCATGAAATGCGCCGATCACGGCAAGCTTGAATTTCGAGAAACCGGGATCGTCGGCAAAAAAATCATAGGTGGTAAAAGCGCCGTTGGCCGAGTGAACACAGATCGGGAGGTCTAGTGCGCTTGCCTGCTCGTATAATGAATAAAAATATGGATCACTGAGCATACGCTCGACTTCTAAGCCGCGCAGATAAATCCCGCAGGCGCCGTTTTCTTTCCCGTATTTCAATTCTTCCGCCAAATGCTCTGTGCTTTGCAACGGCGGCACGAGCACCCAGCCAAAACGATCCGATTCTTTTCGGATGATGTTGGCCATCCAGCGGTTGTAGCTCCGCGTTACGGCGAGGTCGGTGTCGGGCCGGCGGCTTATCGGTGTGATAAAAAAAGTCGGATAGATCACCTGGCAGTTTATGCCGAGCTCATCCATGTGTTTGATGCGCAAAGAGAGATCAGTCATCTCTCGGGCGCCGACCGGTAGCTCTCTGCCCACATTGCTGCGCGGAATAACTCTGCCGTCGACCAACCAGTAATCGAAGGGATCTTTTGCGTTCGTGGCACCCACGATTTTCGGCTTGAACTGCCGCTCGGATTCCAGCATGTAGTCCCAGGTCGATTCGTTTTCGATTACATGCGCGTCCGCATCAATCACTCTCATCGTTCAATCCCCGAGTTTCTGCTTCCCCACGGGCGACCGCCGGTCGCCCCTACGGTTTTCCATCGGCGTTCTCCCTGCCGCACGACCAGCTTGTCGCCTTCTCCTCACCCTTCCCTCGGTAGCTCATCCACCAATTTGCCGTTCTCATACGCGAAACATTTGCCGCTTTGGGCCATTGGCAGCTGTGCGCAAAGCACAAAACCTTGTCCCAATATTTCCGGGCCCGGCAAGCGCTTCAGCGCCTCTTCCGGCGCAGTCTCGGTAGCGATCGGCACGCGCGGCGAAAATGTCACGACGCAAATATTGTCATCGCGCACTTCTTCGGCAACGTAGCGCGTGAACGTCCGAATGCCGTCCTTGGTCACCATGTAGGTCGCTGCGCCTCCGGGCCTGACGCCACCGCCACCGTAGAGATTGATGATATGGCCGCTTTTTCGTTTCGCCATATGCGGAATGACGTGCTTGGTGCCAAAAAACGTCCCGTACAGGTTGGTGTGAATCACGCGATTCCAGAAGTCCACCGGCATGTCGGCGATCAGCGGCCAGCGCGGAATATTCCAGGCAAAGTGCGGCACGATGGCGGCATTGTTCATCATGATGTCGATTTGACCGCACCGATGGATCACCTCATCAATCATTTTCTTGACGCTGTCTTCACTGCGCACGTCGGTATCGATCGCGATTGATTCCGTGCTTGCGCCGATTTCCGCCGCGGTTTTCTTCGCCAAATCCAAGTTAAAATCGGCAATGACAACTTTGGCTTTTTCCTGGGCGAAGGTTCTGGCGGCGTGCTTGCCGATTCCCTGTCCACTTCCGGTAATAACGACCACTTTTCCCTCGAGCACGGTTCACCTCTCAAAATTGTGTGATTTCTATTTCGAGCGATTATCGCAATCGAGAAATGGATTCAACGTGGACGCATGACGACCACCGAACCCTCACCCTTTCCCTTTCCCGCAAGCGGGCGAGGGTAAAACAAAAAACACGTCTGGTGTTACATGGTTTGAAAAATTCAATGGCCCATTCCAGCGCTTGCCCCGAGACTTGTTCGAAGGGGGAGAGGGCTAGACCGAGAGGAATTTCATCGTTCGGCAGCCTATTCGCCCATAACTTTTTTCATCAGGCTGGTGACTTCGGCGGGCTGATTCATTACTTCTTTCGCCAGCGATTCCAGCTCATCACCATGAATCAACTCGGCGTCGAGTCCTTGTTTTTTGGCTTCCGCGATCAGCTCGGGGCTGCTGAGAGCTCTGGCGTAACCTGTGCGCAGGATCTTCACGATGTCTGGTGGAGTACCCGGCGAGCCGAACATCGGCGCGCTGCCGAACTCGCCTGAACCGAGCATCACGGAGACCAACCGCCGATTTGTTTCAGATGTCTTGTACTGATCCATTAATTCATTAAGCAGCGGCGTGGCAGGCAGACGCGGATCGCGCTGTTTACCGGCATAGACCAGGACACGGACGAGATTTTTGCTGCGCCATGTATTGAACGGCTCGCGCCCGAAAAATACTTGGACCGTAAAGGCGCGGCATTGGACTTCGCCCCGTTCCACCGCCAATTCAATTTCGGCGCCTCCCTGATACCCTGTGACCAGCTGAAATTTGGCGCCGATCGCCTCCTCGAGGAGCTTGGGAAGATAATAGCCGGTATTTCCCGTACCGGTGACTCCGCATTTGGGCGGCACCGTCGCAGTGCGCACATCATGAATCGTTTTGTATGGCGTGTTCGCCCACATATAGAGAATGGGAGTCGTTCGCGTCGTGCTGCCGACCCATGCGAGCTTGGTCCAATCGAACTGGACTTCTTTTTTCTTTAAGAGCTGCTCGAAATAGAGTGCCGCATTGATGACGCCGACGGTCAACCCATCAGGCTTACTGACGCCCGCGATATAGTTCGTCGCGGTCATCGAACCGGCGCCCGGCATAATTTGTACGACGGTGGCGGGATTACCCGGAATCTGCTTGGTCAGGTGCGGCGCAATGATCCGCGCCCAAATATCATGTGCGCTACCGGCCGGATAACCGACAACGACTCTGATCGTCTTTCCTTGGAAATACGGCGTTTGCGCGGCAGCCTCGGCTGCCCACAGAAGCAGGCATAAACAAATTGCCTTCCTTGACATAGCGCCTCCCGCGTTTATCGTCCGGCCCAGACAGCCTTTACTGCTGCGCTTGGAACTTAAGTCAGATCGGAAAGAAACGTCAACAGCATTTTGGATCGGCACACGCGGCGCAATCGGGGAGACTCAAATTGTCGATGATTTTACTTGCAGAAAGACCGGTGAGTCGTTTAATCTCAGACAATTTTCCATTTTGGAGTACGGGATCCACCGTCGATCCCGAGACGAAACTTCATAAGTAGCACTGTCCCAGAGCGTAATTCGTGATTTGGCCAATCGCTCGTTTCCGCCCCTCACAACACAGAGACCACGGTTTTAGTCTCCTCGAAGTTCTTGTAGTTATGGCCGTGATCGGACTGCTGGCGGCGATCGCAATCCCGCAATTTATGAGCTATCGAAGCGAGGCGATCGACGCCCAATTGAAATCGGATCTGCGCAATGCTGCCGTCGCCATCGAATCCTATTACGCAAAAAAAAATGTTCTTCCCGCTTCGATCGCAGAAACGGCCGGATACGGTTTTCAATCGACCGCCGGGGTTACACTCTCACTGCTGCTGGTTTCGCCGACCGCCTACCAATTGACGGCGTCCAAATCCGGCGGCTCACAACCGAGTTTCACTTACGACAGTACGACCGGAGTAATCCACTAGCCAGAGCTTCTGCAGACACATTGCGGCTTGACCTTCGTTCCGCGTATCGCATAGTTTGACCCCTAAAGGCATACCGCAGAACCGCTCTGTTGCAGGGTCGGTGCGATGCCGAAATCAAGGAGAAAAGCCATGGCCGACACAAATAATGGAAACATTGCAGTGCTCAACCCTGTAGGATATCCGCCAAAAATCACCCCCAAATCGATGGCGCCGCGACTCGGCATTCTCGACGGAAAGACTATCTATTTGGTCGATCCACGCTTTGACGATTCCGGCCTGTTTTTACGCCAGGTGAAGGATTGGTTCGCCGAGCACATGCCTTCGGTAAAAACCGAGCTTGTCGAAATGTCGAGCGTCTACACCAAAGACGATCCGAAAACCTGGGAGATGATCAAGGCCAACGGTGATGGCGCCATTATCGGCGTCGGCCATTGAAGCACCTGCGCGCCGGCGGTCGCCGTGCACGCAATCGCTCTCGATAGCAAATACAATGTGCCCACCATCGCTATCCATACAAATGCGTTCGAAAAAGCCGTGCAATCGGTGACTCGGATGCACGGCATGCCGCAGGCCCGTTATACCTTCGTACCCCAGCCGGTCATGGGCAAAACTGCGGCGCAGCTGCGCGCCTATGTTGACGGCAAAAATCCGATCAGCGGCCGGCCGGTGATGCAGGAAGTGATCGAAGGTTTGACCCGCCCCGCCGAAGGGGATCATCTTAAGGAAACCAAATTCGAGCGCTCGACACCAAGGCTGGTGGACGCCGACACCGATGACAATTTACAACAGGTGTTTCTCGACCATAATTGGACTGACAAATTGCCGATCGTTCTCCCCACTGAGAAGAAGGTCGAGGAAATGCTGCGGCACACCAGCCGCAAGCCCGACGAAATCGCCGGGCATCTGCGGTCGAATCAATTTCGCCAGCATTGGGAATTTACGGTGGAAAAAGTAGCGGTGAATGCAGTCATGGCCGGCGCGCGGCCGGAATACTTCCCGGTGATCCTGGCGCTCGCGGCCAGCGGCGTCAGTGCTCGCGGCAGCACCACCAGCTCGATGGCGGCAATGGTCGCCGTCAACGGCCCGATTCGCCACGAGATCGGCATGAACGCCGGCACCGGCGCCATGGCGCCATACAATCATGCCAACGCGACGATCGGGCGGGCTTACGGACTGCTGTCACAAAACCTCCAGGGCGGCTCGATTCCCGGCGATAGCTACATGGGTTCTCAAGGCAACGGTTACGCCTACGGCACGGTCACTTTCGCGGAAAACGAGGAGCGCAGCCCCTGGACGCCATTTCATGTGCAGCATGGGTTCAAGCCCACGGACAGCACCGTGAGCATTTTCACCGGCTGCCGCTCCACTGCATTCACTCTCGGCGTGCGCGAAAAATACTGGCGCGAGCACGTCCGCAACATGCTGCGCGGCATGGACGCGCACAGCGCGCCGACTTTTCTGCTCGATCCGATCGCCGCACGTCAGTTCATCGATCGCGGCGGCTTCGACACTAAAGAGAAAATGATCGAATGGGTTTATGAGAATGCGCTCATGCCCGCCGCGGAGTATTGGGACTATCAGCTGATCCAGAACTACATTTACCCGCGCGCGACATTCGGTGAAGAACCCTACGCGTCGAAGCTGAAAGCGGCGCCACAAGACATGATCAGAATGTTCAAACCCGACGAGATTCACATCCTCGTCGTCGGCGGCGAGACCAACGGCTACTGGCGCATCATGGGATGCAATTATCAGAAGACGATCTCGATCGATGAGTGGAGATGAACCCGTACGGGGTAATTCGTGAAGGGGCGAGGTGCAACCCCTCACGCCTCACGACCCACGACTCACAACGAATAAATCATGTCCGATTATGACGTCATAGTAGCGGGCTCCGGCCTTGCCGGCCTCACCGCCGGCCTGTTCGCCGCACGCCATGGGCTTTCGACCCTCGTGCTCGAATCCAACATTCCCGGCGGCCACCTGATCAGCATCGAAAAGATCGAAGACTTTCCCGGTTTTCCGGACGGCATTGCCGGGTATGATCTCTGCCCTACGGTGCAGCGCCAAGCCGCAGATCAGGGTGCTGAGTTTCAACGGGCCGAAGTGCAAAACTTGCACCCCGAAGGTCCATTCTGGTCCGTGCTCACGGATGAGGAACGGCATCGGGCCAAAGCCGTCATCGCCGCCACCGGCTCGTCTTTGAAAGAACTCGGCGTCCCGGGCGAAGCCAAATTAATGGGGCATGGTGTGAGTCACTGCGCGAGTTGCGACGGCCCGCTCTATAACGACAAAATCGTCGGCGTGGTCGGCGGTGGTGATTCCGCGCTGCAGGAAGCCTTAACCCTCGCCAATTATGCCGCCTCGGTCCTGATCTTTACTCAAGAAGAAAGCTTTGATGCCCAATTTTCCTATGTCCAGCGTGCATTGAGCCAACCGAAAATAGAAGCTCGCCATCGCACTGCCGTTGAGGCGATTTTAGGCGATGATGTCGTGAACGGCGTGCGTGTGCGTGACTCGGCAACCAATGAATCGCTTCGAGTCGATCTCGTCGGATTATTTGTCTATGTCGGCCTAAAACCGAACACCACGTTTTTGAAAAACACGGTCCAGCTTAGCGATACCGGCCATGTATCGACTGACGCTTGGATGAGAACCGAGAGAGAAGGTCTCTACGCAGCGGGTGATATCCGGCAAGATTCCGCGGCGCAGGCGATCACCTGTGCCGGCGATGGCGCTACCGCCGCGATCGCCGCTTACCGCTATATTAAAGAAACTTTTCGATAAGCTTGCTTGGGGAAGAGTTGCACTCCCTCACTCCGTTCTTAAAGGAGTCTTTATGCCAGCACGATATCGCGCGGATCACATCGGCAGCTTTCTTCGACCGGCGGAATTGCTTCAAGCGCGCAGCGCAAAGGTTACTGCTGTGGAACTCCGCAGGCTCGAGGACAAACACATTCTAGAGGTGCTGGAACGGCAAAAGCAGCTCGACTTTAAGATCTTCACCGACGGCGAGTTGCGCCGTATCAATTTTATGAGTGACTTCAACGACGCCGTGGAAGGCATCAATGAGAGCGATAACTTGTTGCGCGCGTGGCAAGCGAGCGCCTCTGGGACTGGAACGCAGGCAGCGCGTGTGCCGGGCATCGTGGTCGGCAAAATTAAACAGACCCGGCGTTTAACGGAGCATGAATTTGCCTTTACGAAGCAACACAGTCCCGGCGACGTCAAAGTGACTTTGCCTACCGCCAATCAATTTCCTGCGATCTATTACAAGAAAGGCATCAGCGACAAAATCTATCCGACCTATTCCGATTTTCTGCAGGACATTGTGCCGATCATCAAGACCGAGATTCAGGCCGTGGTGAACCAGGGCGCGCAGTACGTGCAGATCGATGCGCCGCGCTACAGCTACTACATCGATCCCAAGTGGCGCGGCTACATAAAAAATGAGATGGGGCTCGATCCCGAGCAAGCCCTCGACGAAGCGATTCGCGTGGATAATGCCTGTTTGGAAGGCGCGCAGCGCTCAGGAGTGATTTTGGCGATTCATCTTTGTCGTGGCAACAATCGCAGCCAGTGGTACGCCGAGGGCGGTTACGACGCTATTGCCGAGAAACTCTTCGGCCAGCTCAATGTCGATACGTTTCTGCTCGAATACGAATCTGAGCGCGCTGGCAGCTTCGAGCCATTGCGTTTCGTACCGCGCGGCAAAACCGTGGTGCTCGGGCTGGTGAGCAGCAAGCTGCCGGAGATGGAATCGCTGGATGATCTCGCCAGACGCATTGACGATGCGAGCCGGTATGTTCCACTGGAAAATCTCGCGATCAGCCCCCAATGCGGGTTTGCTTCGACAATGGAAGGCAATCTGCTCACCGAAGAACAGCAGTGGCAGAAACTAAAACTGGTCGTCGATACTGCTCGCAAGGTTTGGGGCTCGATTTAGTTTTTGACCTCTCAGCCTCCTCAGTGCTATCTATCGTCGCGGCAAAAACTCCGGCGAGGAGAATCGCATGAAACGAGTAATTCTCATTTCACTGGCGGCGATCATTGCATTTTTCGGCTTCCGCACCAGCCTTTCCGCACAAACGATCAAGATCGGCGCCGTGGTGCCGCTGACCGGCCGGTATGCAGCGCTCGGCGCCCAGGTAAAAACCGGCTACGAGATCGCCGTGCAGCAGATCAACGCCGCGGGCGGCGTGAGCGTCGGTGGAAAAAATCTGACGATTGAATTAGCCATTTTGGATGATGAATCGGATCCGACAAAAACCGTTGCGCGCCTGGAGACCTTCGCCAGCCAGGGAGTGGTGGCTTATCTCGGTGGAGCTGGCTCCGACCTTCACGCCGCGGCGGCCTCCATCGGCGACAAGAACAAAATTCCCTATCTCGGTATCGGCTTTGCGCTTAACAGCATTCACAAGCAGGGCTTGCGCTATCTCTTCTCGCCTTTTCCGAAATCGCCCGACCTGACGAGCGAGACATTTGTTTTCCTCGACGCGTTGGTCCCCGCTGCTCAACGCCCCCGGAAAGTAGCGCTTCTGCTGGAACGGACGGACTGGGGCAAAGAGATGGGAGCACTCTGGGAGAGCGCCGCCAAGAAACACGGTTATCAGATCGTCACCAGTGGCGAATACGCGCCCGGTTCGAAGGATTTTTCTGATTTGATTTTGAAAGCTAAATCGGCCGGCGCCGAAGCCGTCCTCTCGATGCCGTCACCGCCGGATGGCATGACGCTCGTGAAACAAATGAAGGAGTTGGATTTAAACTCCAAGGTCAACGTCTTCATTCGTGCCGCTGATCCGCCGGTGTGGGCGCAAAATCTAGGCAAGGATGGCGATTATTCCCTGCTTATGCCCGGCTGGCACTTCGCCGCGAAGTATCCAAAGGTGGCGGAGCTCAATGAAGCACATCAGAAACTTTTTAACCGCCCATCGGACCCGTTGGTCGGCCCATCCTACGCTTGCTTGCAGATCATTTCCGATGCGGTCGCACGCGCGAAAACTTTGGACCGCGACAAACTTCGCGATGCCATTGCCGCCACGAAAATGACAACCGTTGTCGGGCCGGTTCAGTTTCGCTCCGACGGAACCGGGGAAGTCAAAGTCTTCATTCTACAATGGCTCAAGGGTAAGCAGGAATTGGTATGGCCCAAGGAGTTTGCCACGGCACCCTTTGGCTATCCAGCACCATCGTTTAGCCAACGCTAAACGCGAGACGGCTCGAAATCAGCGCGCCTGAGCTTACCTGCGTGTGCGCCTGCAAACACGCACAATGCTATGTGAGATTCGCGGTTATGCGGCGCCGTGTTTCAGCCAAACGTGAAATGACGTCCTTGCGCGACCCTTGAAGTCCCTCGGTACCACCTCTTCTCGCCAATCCAACAATGTCCCTACTGACTGTGACGAAAGCTACTAAGACCTTCGGCGGTGTCGCTGCGCTCACGAACATCAGCTTGAGCGTTGAAGCCGGCGAGATCCTCGGCATCATGGGACCCAACGGATCGGGAAAGACCACGCTATTTAATCTGGTTAGCGGTGCGCTCGCTCCCGATACCGGGGAAATTTTCTTTCAAGGGGAGCGCATCGACGGTTTACCACCCCATCGACTCTGTCGTCGCGGCCTGGCGCGAACTTTTCAGCTTGTGCGTCCGTTCCTCGGTTTAACGGCTGAGGAAAACGTTCTTATTGGTCTCGGGTATGGAAAAGACCGGCTTACGGGATCCAAGGCTCGCGAAAAAGCCGGCGAGCTGTTGAGTTCGGTTGGCTTGGGCGGCACGGCGAATCGTCTCGCCAATACGCTTAACGTGATGGATCGCAAGCGCCTCGAATTGGCGCGCGCCCTCGCGACCGCGCCAAAACTTTTGCTGCTCGACGAGTTCATGGCCGGGCTGACCCCGGCTGAAACGGCGGCGGCGCTCAACCTCCTCCGGCAGCTTCAGCGCGACGGTCTGACCGTCGTCATGGTGGAACATATCGTCTGGGCCTTGCTCGATATTTCGCATCGCATTGTTGTGCTCAGCGCCGGCGAGAAAATCGCCGAAGGCGCGCCGGCGAAGGTGGCAAAAGATCCACGGGTGATCGAGGTTTATTTGGGCGACACCGCAACGAATTCTCCTCCACCTCTTTCCTCCCCAGCGTCGGGGGGAGGATGAAGGAGGGGGCTTGAACTGCTTGAACTGCTAGAACGGATTGAACCTTGAATAACCCATGCTCGAAGTAAAAAATCTCCAAGTCGCCTACGGCGCCCTATTGGCGCTGCATGGTGTCGATTTGATCATTCACCCCGGCGAAATGGTTGCCCTCGTGGGTCCGAACGGCGCCGGCAAATCGACTTTGCTCAAAACCATTTCCGGACTGCTTACACGGCGTGCTGGCGCGATTCGCTGGCAGGATGAGACTATTGACACCGCCCCCCCTCACCACATCGTCGAGCGCGGCATCGCCCTGGTGCCGGAAGGCCGCAGGTTATTCGCAACCATGACGGTGCTAGAAAATCTCGAGCTCGGTGCCTTCACTAAGCGTGCACAACAAGAAAAACACGCCCAAATGAAGCGCGTCTTTGCTCTTTTCCCCAGACTTTTCGAGCGTCGGGAACAAACGGCGGGATTACTCTCGGGTGGCGAGCAACAAATGCTCGCGCTCGGCCGCGCGCTGATGGGTTTGCCGCGTCTACTCCTTCTCGACGAGCCGTCTCTCGGTCTGGCGCCGAAAATCGTCGAGTCGATTTTCGTTGTCCTGAGCGAACTGCATCGCGACGGCATGAGCGTGCTCATTGTCGAACAAAACGTGCACGCGGTACTGGAATTGGTTCAACGCGCCTACATCCTCGAAGGTGGCAGAATCGTCGGCGAAGGTGAGGGTCGACAATTGCTCGATGATGATCACATCCGCGCGGCCTACTTGGGTCCGCTCGCGCGGGGAGCGGTATCGTGAATGAAAACAATCCAAAAGCGGGAGGCATCCGAATGTCATTCCCGTGAAAACGGGAATCCAGGTTAATGATCGCTAAACAACCGACAGTTTACATTCGAGCGAGCAAGCGCAACGGGACTCTCTACATAGGTGTAACCAGCGACCTTCAAAAACGTGCGTGGACACACAAGAATGGTTTGATTGAAGGCTTCACAAAAAAGGACGGTGTGAACCCCTGGTTTACTACGAACGATGCGACGATATCGTTTCCGCTATAACAAGGGAGAAGCAGATCAAGAAACGGAATCGGGCGTGCAAGCTGGAGCTGATCGAGGCACAGAATCCCGATTGGAAAGATTTGTGGGATGATTTTTAGGGGGAACGAACCTGGATTCCCGCGTGCGCGGGAATGACACAATAGGCGAAGGAGCACCACTCAATTTACGCCTTACGATGCTTGAACGATGATTCTCGCCCAACAACTCATCCTCGGTCTGCTCGTCGGCGGCCTCTATGGATTGGCCGCTGCCGGACTGTCCCTGACATTCGGCGTGCTCCGCGTTCTGAACGTGGCCCATGGCGAGCTGATCATGCTCGGCGGTTATGGCACGTTTTGGATGTTCACACTCTGGCAGATCGATCCGTTTGTTTCTTTGCTCGGCGTCGCCCCGGCCATGTTCCTGCTCGGAATGTTGCTCTATTGGGCTCTGTTTCAGTTCGTCGTCAAAGCGCATGAAGAAACACGCATCAAAAATTCCCTGCTGATCGGTTTCGGCCTGACTCTGGTCTTGCATGCGCTTGCGATTCGATTTTGGACCGCGGACGAGCGCGCGGTGACAACGGCGTATTCGGGTGCGGTGCTGCGACTCGGCGGCTTGGCACTTCCCTGGCTGCGTCTGACGAGCCTTCTGTTCGCGTTCGCGATTCTAGTCGCGCTGCACCTGTTTCTTGCCAAAGCGCGCTGGGGCCGCGCGATCCGCGCTACCGCGGAAGATTGGGAAGCGGCAGCGTTGATGGGAATCCCTGTCGGAAAAACCTATCTGCTCGCTTTCGCGCTTGGCACCGCGCTCGCCGGCATCGCCGGTGGACTGGTCAGCGTTTCCTACGCGATCAGTCCGTCCATCGGCCTGGAATGGACGCTCAAGGCGCTGGTGGTGATCGTTCTCGCCGGGCTCGGATCGCTTTTCGGCAGCTTCGCCGGCGGCATCATCCTCGGCCTCGCGGAAGCGATGAGCGTGGTGTTTCTCGGCGGTCCGTATCGCGAAGTCGTCGGACTGATTCTTTTTCTCATTGTCTTGGTAGTGCGTCCGCAAGGACTCTTTGGAGCGCGCGCGTGAAATCGCT
>Ga0207683_10004289_pt1 | contig 12317 bp, 7 predicted proteins | sample KBSM73metaG_FD_184333 | JGI IMG/M metagenome (GOLD analysis project Ga0207683, IMG submission 184333) | Miscanthus rhizosphere microbial communities from Kellogg Biological Station, Michigan, USA - KBS M7-3 metaG (SPAdes) (version 2) | ecosystem: Host-associated > Plants > Roots > Rhizosphere >...
AACCATTTGACCTCGTCGCAAAAACGGCGATGTCGCAATGTTCAAGTGGCGAGGTGAAACGGGAAGCCGGTGCGCCCACGTATCGTGAGGCAATTCCGGCGCTGCCCCCGCAACGGTAAGCAGGTCACGTCCGCTCTCAATGCCACTGCGCCCAGGCGCGGGAAGGCGAGCGGACCGGCATCACCCGATGCCGCTTGCGAGCCCGGAGACCGGCCTGCGCAGGTGGTTCGCATACAGCGAGCCGCCTCGAGCTCAAGGCGTTGCGGCGGGCAACGGTCGGGCGTGCCGCAGCCATTCCGCCGCACCACTGACCAACCCTCCAAAGCGTCTTGCCATCAATCGCGGGTGAGCGTCAGGAGTGGTCATGTTACGCAAACTGTTTTTGCTTTTTTCTTTTCTTGCTGTCTTTTCGGCACGGGCGCAGGAAGCGCAGCTGCAGCCGACAATCGAGGTCACCGCGACGCGCGTCGCCGAAACCGTCGATTCCAGCCTGGCCGACGTCAGCGTCATCACGCGCCCGGACATCGACGCCAGCCACGCGCCGGATCTGATCGAATTGCTGCGCCTGCAGGCCGGCATCGACGTCGTGCGCGGCGGCGGCGCAGGCGCGCAGACCAGCATTTTCATACGCGGCACGAATTCCAACCACGTTCTGGTGCTGATCGACGGCGTACGCGTGGCATCGGCCAACACCGGCGCGTTCGCGTTCGAAAACCTGCCGCTCGACGCGGTCGAGCGCATCGAGATCGTGCGTGGTCCGCGTGCCAGCTACTGGGGCTCGGATGCGATCGGCGGTGTGATCCAGATCTTCACGCGCAAGCTCGAGGCGGCACACATCGCGGCAAGCTATGGCAGCTACAGCGATGCCGACGGCAGCGTCGGCATCGGCCACTGGTCGGACGCCGGCGGCTTCAGCGTGCAGTTCGGCGCGCGCCACGTCGGCGGGTTTTCGGCGACGAATGCCGGAATCTGCAACGGCCCGGACGACCCGTACTGCATCTTCAACCCGGACGACAACGGTTATCACAACCACGACGTCGTCGCCCAGGGCGCCTATCGGCTTGGCGCGCAGATGCTGTCGGCGACCGTATTCCGCAACGAAGGCGGCGTGAGCTTCGACAACGGCAGCGCCTCCTCCAACGGCAGCGGCGTCGGTTATTCGTCCACGCTGGATCAGGCGATCGGAGTGAATCTGGAAGGTCCGCTGGCGCCAGACTGGAACCAGCGCTTGTCGCTCGGCACCTCGCGCGAGGATCTCGACACGCCGGCGTTCGGCAGCGGATTCCGTTCGACGCGCGTGCAGGGCGCCTGGGTCAACGATGTGACATTGTCCACAACGCAGCATATCGTCGCCGGCGCCGATTACAGCCATGACCGCGGCGTCACGCTCGACAGCACCGGCTTTGGCCCGACCTACGACGTCGCGCGCGACGACGGCGGTGTCTTTGCCGGGTGGCACGCGCAGTCCGGCGCCGTGAACGGCGAACTGTCCGGGCGCTACGACGACAACAGTGACTTTGGTGGCGCGTTCTCCGGCTCCGGCGCAATCGGCTGGAAGGCAACCGAAGATCTGCGCCTGATTGCCAGCTACGGCAACGCGTTTCGCGCGCCGACGCTCAATGAGTTGTTCTCGCCGGGCTACGGCGGCTACTACGCCGGCAATGCGCAACTCGACCCGGAACGCTCGCGCACGGCCGAACTTGGCCTGGACTGGCGCGTCGATACGGCCAACCGGCTCGGCGTCCGCGCGTTTTCCACGCGCGTGCACGACCTCATCGATTTTGCCGGCGGCAGCACGTTCGAGGCGATCAATGTCGCCCACGCCCAGATCAACGGCGCCGAGATTACCCATCACCTGAACTCGGGCGTGTGGTCGCTCGATAATGAGCTGACCTTGCAGAACCCGCGCAACACCGACACCGGCGCGCAACTGTTGCGCCGGCCCAAGCAGAAATTCTCGAGTGTGCTGACCGCCGCGCTGGGCGAGCGCGCCAGCGCCGGCATGGAGTTCGTCTGGAGCGGCAAGCGTGAGGACTATGCCGGCACGATGCTGGGCGCCTACAGCCTGCTGAACCTGCGCGGCAGTTACGCACTGAACGAGTCCTGGCAGCTCGGCGCGCGCCTCGAAAACCTGTTCGATCGCGACTACGAACTCGTTCACGGTTACAACACCGCGGGCCGCTCGGTCTACGCAACCGTGACCTGGCAGCCGCGCCAGGGACAGGAACACTGATCCGCGCGATCCGGCCGAGCAGCACTGACGCACCGGGGCAGTGCTGCCGCAGCAAGGCTGCCTGGGCGGCAGTGGCCGGATCGACGTTTGCAGCATAGAATTCCGGACAGGGGCACTGTGTACTGGACGAACACGTATGGCGCTTGGGGGAACCGGCTCGGAGCACCTGACGGATCTGGATCCGCTGGACCTGACCAGTCTGGCCAGCCGTGACGACCTGCCGGCGCGTGTTCGCCAGGTGCTCGAAGGTGTGTTCGGCCTGTTCTCGCGCAATCTCGAGCGCTCGCTCGTTCCGGTCCTCGACGAGTTCGAAATATCGCTGGTTCGGCTGGCGAGCAAGTCGCAGGCCGGAGAAGCCGGCCAGCGCAGCCTGGAATCGGTGCGCAAGCTCAAGAGCACGCGCAATCAATTGCTGCCACGCCTGATCCTCGCCCTCGAAGACGGCGTGGCACGGCTCGACCATCGCGCCGCCGGCGCGCCTAAAAAAACCGGGCCGGTGACGCTGGCGCTTCAGGACCTCGAACTGGTCGGATCGACCGATCTGGACGAGTCGTTGACCCTGCAGGACATGGCAGCGCGGCTCGAAGCCCGCCATTCGCTCGCTCTTTACGAACTGGGCCACCGCTTTGCGGTGCTGGTCGCGCGGCCTGCCTTCCCTGCCGAATCGATGCCCCTCGGACCGGCACATATCGGCGAAGCATTGCACTACGCTGCCGCGGCCCTGGACATACCGGTCGATCATCGCGTGCTGCTGTACGAGGTTTTCGACCGGCTGGCGATGTCCGGCGTCGGGGCCTTGTATTCCGCCGCCAACATGCATTTCATCGAACAAGGGATTTTTCGCCATTTGCAGGTGCAGACCTCGCTGCGTGGCCGTGCAGCCGGTGCGCGCCCGGGCGCCGATCCGCGTCCGGCAGTTCCCGCCAACACCGCGAGCGAAGCGCCGGCGCCGCGCCCCGGCCCGAAAAAAACCTCGACGATGGGCGAGGACACGGCGGCTTTCGGCCTCGCGGCTTTCGAGGTGGTTTCCGCGCCGGTGCGAGCCAGCCGTCCGACGACGGCGCCGCGCGAGGCGCCGCCAGTGCTGCGCACGGCCGCGGAGTTGCGCGATGCGGAGCAGTTCAAGCCGGTAAGCGAATGGCTTGCCGCCCGCCGGCGCGTTCTTTGCATTAGTACACCGATGAAAGATGCCCAGGCATACGAGCCCAGCGCGCGCGAGGTGCAGACGGCGCTGGGTACGCTGCAGGTCCGTTCTCCGCCGACGATCATGCTCGGCGGCAAGGTCGTGCATCGCACCCTGGCGCAGCTAAAACAGGATCTGCTTAACCAGTTGCGCCAGGTAACCCCGCCCGGGCAGGCGCTGCAGCTCGGCGACGAGGACACCGACACGATCGAAGTGCTCGGCCTGCTGTTCGACGAATTGATGCACGCGCTGCGTTCGAGCGGACGCACGCCATCGCTCCTGACGCGGTTGCAGGTGCCGATCCTGCGCGTTGCCTTGCGCGACAAGGGCTTCTTTCTGCGCGCGGATCATCCGGCGCGGCAACTGCTCAACACGGTCGCCGAGACCGGCGTCCACTGGATCGACGATGTCGGCGGCGAGTCCGATGTGGCGCTGATCGAGCGCGTGCAGCGCGCGATCGAACGCGTGAACCACGAATTCGATTCCGACCTGAAACTGCTGGAGCGGATCAACGACGAGTTGCTCCTGCACATGCAGTCGCTCGCGCGCCGGGCCGATGTCGCCGAGCGCCGCCTGGTCGATGCGGCGCGCGGACGCGAGAAGCTGGCCATGGCGCGCGAGACCTCCAGCCGCGCGATCGCCAGCCGACTGGCCGCAGCCAAGCCAAGCCGCCTGTTGCGCACGTTGCTGGAACAGGCATGGACCGACGTGCTGGCCCTGACCGTGCTGCGCCAGGGCGAAGGCAGCGAGATCTACAAGCGCCAGCTCGACGTTGCCGATCAGCTGATCGCCGCGGGCGACGCAAGCCAGGGCGCCGGAGTCCGGCCGCTCGCCGCCGCGTGGCGCGAAGAGATCGAGACCGGCCTCGCCCAGGTCGGATATCACGACGACGAGGTACGCGCCGTGGTCGACCGGGTGTTTACGCCAGAGCGCGCGGAACATGACGACACGGCCATCTCGCAGACCGATCTGGCCATGCGCCTGAAGAGCAAGATGCGGCTCGGCGAGACGGTTGCGGCCGAAGCGCCTTTGCAAACCGCGCAGCTGCGCCAGGCCAGCCTGCAGCTCAACGCCGAAGAGACGCAGATGCTCGAGCGCCTGAAGTCGATGCCCGCGGGCGCCTGGTTCGAACTCATCGGCAAAACGCCCAACGATCGCACGCGCCTGAAGTTGAGCTGGTCGTCGGCGATGAGCGGCCGCTGCCTGCTGGTCAATCAGCGCGGCGCGCGCGTCGACGAATGCGACCTGGACCACCTGGCGCGCGACATCATCGCCGGCCGCGTGCGGCTGTCGCCGCCGGAGCGCGAGTCGCTGGTCGATCGCAGCTGGAAAGCCGTCGCCACCACGCTCAGCCAATTCGTCACATCAGCGAGCACGACTCAGCAGTAACCGGGCCGCGGCATGGGGACGACACACCTGCCATGGCGAGCCCGCGCAGCCAATGCCGCGGCATTGCTACGGACTGTGCATCGTACTAACCTCGATCGCGCGGTATCGATTGCTGGCGCTGGTTTTGCAAGGCAAGTGGAGGCATTCGGGGTATCCGCGTCTTCGTGGCGCAGGGGCCCATTGGCCAAGTCGCTTCCACAAGGGGGAAGACGGTCATGACGCAGGGAGGTTCCCCGTTTCGGCGCGTCGCCGCGCCGCACGAGCGGACGCTGAACAAGCTGTCGCAGCGACAGGATCTGGCGCCGCGCGTGCGCCACATGCTGACCGGCCTTCTGGGGCTGGCGACCGGCAGTCTTGCCAATTCGCTGGGGATGGCGCTCGACGAGTTCGAGAAGGAACTGTTCGACCACGCGAGCAAGGCGCACACGAACGAGCAGTGCAGCCGCTTCTTTGACTCGCTGCGCGAAGTCAAACGCGTTCGTGCCGATGCCGCTCCGCGTTTCCTGCTTGCGATCGAGGACGGGTTGGCGCGTTTCGACCGGCCCCGCAGGCTCGGCCATGTCGAACCGTCCCGATCCGGAGCGCCGGTGCCTGCGGAATTGTCACTCGTGGAGACCACCGACCTGGAGGACTCGCTGGCCTTGCAGGAGGTAGCGACGAAATGCGAAGTTCGCCAGGCACTGATGCTGCACGAGCTTGGACATCGCTTCGGCGTCCTCGCCGGACAGCGCGCATTCGAAGCCGAAAGCGTGCCGCTCGGGCCGGCGCAACTGATGTCTGCAGTGCGCCATGCCACGGCCTGCATGGACATCCCGATCGAGCATCGCGTCCTGTTCTACCACACCTACGAGCGCGCTGTCGTCAGCCAGGTCGGCACGTTCTATGCGGCGCTGAACGCCTTTCTCGTCGAACACCGCATCCTCAGGCATCTGCGCATCTACGTGCCGTTGCCGACCAGGAGCGGGAACGCAGGCCACGGCGAGGGCGCTGCGCCGCCGGTGGTCGGTCGCGCCGCGGGAGCCGGCGCGCCAAGGCAGGGCGCACTGGCGCAACCGCCGGTGCGCCGCGGGGTCGATGCCGATGCAGGGGCTTTACCTGTCGCCGGAGCCGGTGGCGCTCCGGCGACTGCCAGCGCTCCGGACACCAGGCGCTCGGCGCCGGGCGCCGGCGCATCGGGGGGCGTGAGCGACGCCGAACTGTTTGCCACGCTGCGCGAACTGCTTGCGAGCCGGCGCCCCGAGCCGGTGGCGCGCGCGCCGCAGAGGGAACGTTCCGGCAGCTATGTGCCGAGCGCCGACGCGATCCAGTCGGTGCTCGCGAAGCTGCAGTCCAAACCGGTCATTCAAGCCGGCGACGCGGCCGGGCAGTCGACGACGCAACTCAAGCAGGACCTGCTCGATCAGTTGCGTCAGTTCGCACCGTCGGGACAGAAACCCCAGTTGAAGAGCGAGGATGCGGACACGATCGACCTCGTCGGCATGCTCTTCGACCAGATCGCGCAAAATGCGCCTGCGAAAGGCAACACCCAGTCGATGTTGACGCAGTTGCGCGTGCCGCTCATGCGCGTTGCGTTGAGCGACAAGGATTTTTTCGCACAGCGGTCGCATCCGGCGCGCGAGCTGCTCAATGCTGTTACGGAAGTCGGCATCCACTGGATAGACGACGCCGAGAGCGAACCCGATCCCGCCCTCCTCCACAAGCTGCACACGGTCGTCGAACGACTCAACAACGAGTTCGATGGCGACCTGAGTTTGATCGAGCACATGCTCGGCGATCTCTCGCAGCACATGCACAAGCTCGCCCGCACGGCCGCGGTGGCGGAGCGCCGCCTGGTGGATGCGTCCAAAGGGCGCGAAAAACTGGCGCTTGCGCGCGAAACCGCAGCCAACGCGATTGCGACGCGCATCGCTGCAGCGCATCCCAAGCGGCTGCTGCGAACGCTGCTCGAACGGGCCTGGACCGACGTGCTCGCGCTGACCCTGATGAGCCAGGGCGAAAAAAGCGAGGCCTACCGCAAGCAGTTGGCCGTCGCCGACCAGCTCATTGCAGCGAGCAACACCGTCCGTGCAAGCAACGAGCCGCCTGCCGCCGCGCTGCGACGGGAAGTCGAAAAGGGACTCAGCCAGATCGGCTATCACAAGGACGAAATCCATACGGTGGTCAAACGGCTGCTGACGCCCGAGACTGCGAACGAGGAATACGCGGTATCGCAGACGTCGATCGCGCTGCGGATCAAGAGCAAGGCTCCGCTCACCGGATCGACCGACGACGAAAAACCCCTGCATGCCGCAACGCTGCGCCGGGCCGCGTTGCAGCTGACCGACGCCGAAGAGAAGATGCTGGAGAGTCTCAAGCGCGTTCCGTTCGGCACGTGGTTCGAGTTCGCCATCAACCAGCAAGGCCAGCGTGTGCGGCGCAAGCTGAGCTGGTTTTCGCCACTGACCGGACACTGCCTGTTCGTCAACCAACGTGGCGAGCGTGCGCGCGAATGCACGCTCGAACAGTTGGCGCGCGACATCGTGCGCGATCAGGCCAATATCGTGAAGCCGGAGCAGGAGTCCATGGTCGATCGCGCGTGGAAGGCGATCGTCGCTTCGCTCAAGCAGCTGACCGGTCGCGGCACGGACGCGCCGCCGCTGCCGGCGTAGCGACGTGCGCGATCGCGTCCGCGCCTCTCCGATCGCACCGCCGTGATTCCATGCTGACGCCGACTTCACTCACGCACACTGACGCACTTTTTGTGCGAGATGCGAACACCCGCTCCGACCAAAGCAAAAGACTGTCGGCACAGGCATTGCCAGCGCGTCCACATCGGACTAGGCTCAAAACCGGGCCGACATGATCTCTGGCGCTGGCCCTGCTTTCATGATGCCCTCGCGGACGGCTCGGCGACGGCGAGACAATCGCGCGCCACGACACTCCTTATCGCTTGCGCGGGACCGCGTACGCTGAGCAACTGCCGCCGCTGGCGGCGCGAATGGACTACCTGGTCGAAACAAGAACAGGCAGGGGACACGGGACATGATGCAGGGGGCTTCGACGTTCGGCACGCGTGTCGTGCCGCGGCAGCCAGTGCTGAAAAAACTCGCGCTCCGGCGCGAGTTGCCGCCGCGCGTGCGCCATATCCTCGCCGGCGTGCTCGGGATTTGCACGCGGAGTCTCGCCGATTCGATCGGTGCCGCGCTCGACGAGTATGAGCGTGAGCTGTCCAGGCAGGCGGCCAGAGCCCGCAGTGGTGAGCAGAGCCGGCGCTGGCTGGAATCGCTGCGCGCGGTCAAGCGCGCGCGCGACCAGGTCACGCCGCGCTTCCTGGCGAACATCGAAGATGCTCTGGCGTGCTTCGACGAGGGCGCGGATGTGCACGGCGCAATGCCGGCGCAGAACGGCGCGCAACACACCGGTGCAGAACTCTCGCTGGTCGAGCCCGGCGACCTGGATCTGTCCCTGGCAGCGCAGGAAATCGCGGCCAGATCGGAAACCCGCCAGTCATTGGCTTTGCTCGACCTCGGCCACCGCTTCGGCGTACTCGCCGGGCAGCCCGCTTTCGAGGCCGAGCGAATGGTCCTCGGGCCAGCGCATTTGCTCTGCGCCTTGCGCGATGCGAGCGCTTGCCTGGACCTGCCGGCCGAGCATCGCGTGTTGTTTTGCCACGCCTTCGATCGCGTCGCGCTGAGCGCGATCGGCCCGTTTTACGCGGCGCTCAACGCGTTTCTGATCGAACACCGCATACTCAGGCACCTGCGCGTGCATGCGCCTGTTCGGCCCAGGAACAAGAACGGCAGTCTCGAAGAGCAAACTCTTGCGTACACGGAGCGCCCGCGCAGCGGCACGGCCGTGACGCAGTTGCTGCCCTCGGCAAACGTGTCGAGCGAAAACAGCGGCGGCCGCATCGTTCCGGAATCGAGCGATCCGGAATTGTTCTCGACGCTGCGTGGACTGCTCGCCGGCAGGAACCGCGCGCACGGTGCGCGGACCGCTGCAAGGACGGACAGCCACGCCTATGTGCCGAACGCCGAAGACATGCAATCGGTGCTGGGCCGGCTGCAGTCGAAACCCGGCGTTCCGGTCGAGGCCGGCGGCAACGTTGCGCAACGCTCGGTAACGCACCTGAGGCAGGAACTGCTGGACCAGTTGCACCAGTTCGCGCCGCCGGGCCAACGCCTGCAATTGGACAGCGAAGACTCCGACACGATCGATCTCGTCGGCATGCTGTTCGACTACATCGAGAAGAGCGCACCGGCGAACGGCAACACGCAGAAGATGCTGACCCAGCTGCAGGTTCCGCTGTTGCGCGTCGCTCTGCGCGACAAGAGCTTCTTCAGCCAGGGCTCGCATCCGGCGCGCCTGCTGCTCAATGCAATTGCCGAAACCGGAATTCACTGGATCGACGACAGCGACGGCGAAGCCGATCCGGTCCTGCTCAAGAAGATGCATCTTGTCATCGAACGCCTCAACGCCGAGTTCGACGGAGACCTGAGCCTGATCGAGCGCATGCTCGGCGATCTGTCGCAGCACGTGCAGACCCTGGCGCACAAGGCCGAAGTCTCCGAGCGGCGCCTGGTCGATGCATCCAAGGGCCGCGAAAAGCTCGGACTCGCGCGCGAAGCGGCAAGCAACGCGATCGCCGCGCGCATCGGCGTGGCGAAACCCGGGCGTCTTCTGCGCACGATGCTCGAGCAGGCATGGACCGACGTGCTTGCGCTCACGGCGCTGCGCCATGGCGAAGACAGCGAGGCCTTCCGGAAGCAACTGGCTGTTGCCGATCAGCTGATCGCTGCCGGAAGCGGCAAGGGCAGCGCCGACCAGCCCGCGATCGCCGCACTGCGCCAGGAAGTCGAGAAGGGACTTGGCCACGTAGGCTTTCATCACGACGAAATCCAGGCGGTCGTCAGGCATCTGCTCGCCCCCGGCGAAGTGGCGCAGGACGACAGTCAGCCGTCACAGACCCAGATCGCCGTGCGGCTCAAGAGCAAGACCCACCTTGGCCACGCCGCCGGGGAGGAAAAGCCGCTGCAGGCGGCCGCGGTACGCAGAGCATCGTTGCAGCTCAACCCGGCCGAACTGCATATGCTCGAGCGCTTGAAGAGCGTTCCGTTTGGCACCTGGTTCGAATTCGCCACCAACCAGCAGGGTGATCGCGTGCGGCGCAAGCTGAGTTGGTACTCGACGATTACCGGGAGGTGCCTGTTCGTCAACCCGCGCGGGGTGCGCGCCTTCGAGCGCACGCTCGAGCAATTGGCGCGCGAGATCGTGCGCGGGCAGGCCAATATCGCCGCGCCCGAGAAGGAATCGCTGGTCGACCGCGCGTGGAACGCGATCGCCGCATCGCTCAGACTGCTGACCGGCCAGGCCCCGGGCAGCAGCCAGGCGGCGCGTTGATCGCACAGGTTCTTGATTGCGACCGGGTAATGCGCGTAGGGTCGCATCCTGTAGTTGGAGGTAAACCAGATGGCCGAACAACGCAGATCACGGCGCAAGAAAGCGCCGCAGACGATCCAGGTTACGAATTCGATTTCCGGCGAGGTCATCGGCTTCGTCGGCAATCTTTCCATTGACGGCATGCTGCTGATCGCGAACCGCACGTTGCCGGACAATGCGCTGTTCCAGTTCAGTTTCGAATTGCCCGGCCACGCCGGGTCCGCGAGCCGCAGGATCGAGATAGGCGTGCATGAGCAGTGGAGCGAACCTGCCGGCATTCCCGGCCAGGTCTGGGCCGGCTTCCGCATCATCGACATCGACCCGCAGGACCGCGTCGCGCTCGGCGCATGGGTCAACGCGCAGGAAGAACAAATCGCCTGACGCGAGCCGCCGGTCAGCGCGCGCCCGGGCGGACAATTTGCGGCACAATAGCGCTTTCGCCCAGCGGAAGCGCCCCTCATGTCCGACCTGCTCGCCCGGCTGTACCCGGGCCACCTCGCCACGCTGCGCCAGCGCGCCGACGCGGCGCTCGAACGAGGCGGTTTCGATCACCTTGTCGTCGCAGCCGGCGTTCCGCCCTACCAGTTTCTCGACGACCGTCCGTTTCCGTTTGCGGTCAATCCGCACTTCAAGCATTGGCTGCCGGTCACCAAGGCGCCGGGTTCATGGCTGCTGTATACACCGGGACAAAAGCCCAAGCTGATCTACCTGCAGCCGCACGACTACTGGCACGTCGTGCCCGACGCGCCGGCCGGTTACTGGGTCGAGCACTTCGACATCGTGATCGTTCGTGAGCCGAAGCAGGCGCGCGCGCATCTGCCGGCGGCAACGGCGCGTTGCGCGATCGTCGGCGACACGAATGTCGCCGCGGGCGATTTTGCGCCGAACAATCCGTCCGCGGTGTTGAACTACCTGCACTACCATCGCGCCTACAAGACCGACTACGAACTGGCGATGATGCGCGTCGCCAGCAAGCTCGGTGCGCGCGCGCACCGCGCGGCCGAGTCGGCGTTCCGCGACGGCGCGTCCGAGTACGGCATCCACATGGCCTATCTCGCGGCCGTGCACGAAACCGAGAGCGAACTGCCGTACAGCAATATCGTCGCGTTGAACCAGCACGGCGCGGTGTTGCACTACACCGATCTGAATCGCGCGCCGCCGGCGCATTCGAACTCATTCCTGATCGACGCCGGCGCCAGCTTCCACGGTTACGCCAGCGACATCACGCGCACCTATGCGGCCAACGGCGCGGCGGAGTTCCAGGTCCTGGTCGACGCGGTCGACACAGCGCAGCGCGGCTTCGTCGCCAAGGTGCGCGCCGGACAGTCGTATGCGGAACTGCACGTGCATTCGCATCAGGTGCTGGCCGGCATCCTGCGTGAGCAGGATTTCATTCGAATGAGCGCTGACAGTGCGGTCGAATCGGGCGTCTCGAGCGTGTTCTTCCCGCACGGCCTCGGCCATCTGATCGGCCTGCAGGTGCACGATGTCGCCGGTTTCCAGCGCGACGACTCCGGCGGCACGATCGACAAGCCATCCGGGCATCCGTACCTGCGCCTGACGCGCACGATCGAGCCGCGCATGGTCATGACGATCGAGCCCGGCATCTACTTCATCGACATGCTGCTTGCCGAACTGAAGGGCAAGCCCCAGGCCAGCGATGTCAACTGGGAAAAGGTCGACCGCTTTCGCCAGTACGGCGGCATCCGCATCGAGGATGACGTTGCCTGCACCGACGGCGCGCCGGAAAACCTCACGCGCGACGCTTTTGCCGCGGCCGCCTGAGTCCACTGCCTCCGGCCGCGACAACCGCTGAATCGCCGCCGGCACGACGCAGCGTATAATCCGCCACGCCAATGGACGTCGCGACGCACACGGCAGACGATCGTATCGAACGCTCCTGGTTCCGGAGCCCGCAGGGCGTGCGCCTGGCGGTCGAGCTGGGCGCGGTAATCCTCGCCAAGATCATCGCCCTGATCCTGCTGTATCTGTTGCTGTTCGCACAACCGCGCGTACAAACCTCGCCCGCGGCGATGCGCGATCATCTGGCCGAAACCGGCACATGGGCTGGTTGCGATGATCGATCCTGACGTC
>Ga0207683_10004293_pt1 | contig 12310 bp, 11 predicted proteins | sample KBSM73metaG_FD_184333 | JGI IMG/M metagenome (GOLD analysis project Ga0207683, IMG submission 184333) | Miscanthus rhizosphere microbial communities from Kellogg Biological Station, Michigan, USA - KBS M7-3 metaG (SPAdes) (version 2) | ecosystem: Host-associated > Plants > Roots > Rhizosphere >...
CCGCTGGGTCGAGAGGTCTCGCCGACACGCAGCGGCACGACTCGCCCCCCTCACCCCTCCCTCTCCCCCCGCAAGCGGAGGGAGAGGGGGAGGGAAGGGAGCTCCTTGGGACGACAGCGCGCTTACGCGCGCAGAGTCACTTCGCCGCTTCGACCGGCTTGAGGTCGAACGCGCCGATGCCCTCCGCGAAGATCAGGCACTCCGACGCCTTGTCGCAAGAGGTCGTGTGCTTGTAGTCGCCGCCCGGCTGGAACAGATACGAGCCCGGACCGAGACGGAACTCGGCCTTCCCCTCCGGCTTCTGCAGGAACGTGCCGGAGACGACGATGATCTTGACCGCATTGGTGTGCGTGTGCAGCGGGGCCGCGAACCCGGCCGGGAACTTGATGAACGCGCTGAACGCGCCCTTCGTGTGGTCGCCGGAGATGTCGGCGATCTTGACGCCCGGTCCGGTCTTCGGATCGAGATCCGTCCACTTCATGTCGGCCGGCTGCATGACGACCGGCGACCTGCCGAGCGTCTTCGGCCCCGGGCTTCCGCTTCCGCTTCCCTTCGCCGCGCCCGCATCCTGCCCGATCACGATGGCCGCCAGAACAAACGCCGACGCAAAGGCCAGAGCGCCTCGTCCTCTCATCGTTCTACTCCTTGTCGCTGTTGCCGTTGTTGGTTGACGGCGCGGATGCTACCACCCGCGCCCTCACGGCGCCGCCCGGGCCGGCCTCTCCTTCGACATAGACTCCGTACGCCCCCCGGCCTTTCAAGAAGGAGTCGCCGATGCGTATGCCCTCAGTCGGGCGCAGGTGTCTCGTGTCGATTCTCGCGATCGCCGCGTCGGCCTCGGTCCATGCCGCGACCTTCACCGTCACCAACACCGACGACTCGGGCGCGGGCTCGCTCCGCCAGGCGATCACGGGCGCCAACGGGGGCGCCGGGCCGCACACGATCGCGTTCAACATCCCCGGCGCCGGCGTCCACACGATCACCCTCGCGACGGCACTGCCGACGATCATCGTCGCCGAGGGAGTCACGGTCGACGGCACGTCGCAGCCCGGCTACTCCGGCGCGCCGCTCATCGAGATCCATGGCGCCAACACGTTCGACTGCCTGGCCATGGGCTTCACGCCCGCCACCGTCAAGGCGCTCGTCGTCAACGGCTGCAACAACGGAATCTTCAGCTCGAACGGCGGCAGCCTCCTCCTGACGGCCAGCTACATCGGCACCGACGCCACCGGCACGACGGCGGTCCCGAACTTCGTAGGCGTGTACGTGGCCAATGGCGGCGCCAACACGATCGGGGGCTCGACGGCGGCCGAGCGCAACGTGATCTCGGGGAACTCCTCCGGAACCGGCCTCTTCCTGAGCCTGGGCTCCACGACGGGCACGATCAAGGGCAACTACATCGGCACCGACGTCACGGGGGCGGCGGCGCTGCCGAACGGCGTCGGAATCTCCTGCAGCGGTGCAACCGGTCTCGTGATCGGCGGGACGACCGCGGCCGAGGGCAACGTGATCTCCGGCTCCACCACCGGCCCGGGAATCCTGCTCGGGAACTGCGCGAACGCGGTGATCAAGAAGAACCTGGTCGGGACCAACGCGCTCGGCACCGAGGCGATCGGGAACCTCCGCGGCATCGAGGTGGACGGCTCGGCCGGCGCCCAGATCGGAGGCGCGCCGGGAGGCGGAAACGTCATTTCCGGCAACGGTATCGGCATCCAGACGGTGAGCGACGGCACCGTCATCCAGGGCAACCTCATCGGCACCGACGCCTCGGGCACGCTGCCGATTCCCAACGACCTCGCCGCAAAGCTGAACGGCACCAACGCGATCTTCGGCACCGCGACCCCGGGCGGGCCGGGAGCGAACATCGTGGCGTTCAACGGCACCGGTGTCGCGGTGCCGGGCCTGACCACCAACACCGTCCGCGGCAACTCGATCCACGACAACAAGTTTCTCGGGATCGACGTCGCCGTCGGAGGTCTCACGAGCAACGACGACGGCGACACCGACAACGGCCAGCAGAACTTCCCCAACATTGCGTCTGCCGCGGTCGAAGGCGCGGGCGTGCGGGTCATCGGCTCGATCGACACGACGCCGTCCGGCACCTTCGACCTCGACTTCTACGAGGAGCCGGGGTGCAGCCGCTTCCCGCAGGAGCTCCTCGAGGGCGGGCACTGGCTCGGCACCGCGCAGGTGATCACGGACGGGAACGGCCACGCGGACTTCAACGTCCTGCTGACCCCCGTCACGGTGCAGCCGGGTTTCCGCGTGACCGGCACGGCGACCGACTCCGACGGAACGACGTCGGAATTCTCGCAGCGCCTCGTGATCCAGTCGGCGGCGCTCACCGGCGTGCCCAGCGGCAGCCCGATCCAGGTCCTGGGGATGCAGTTCGAAGCCGGCGCCACCGTGACCGTCGGAGGCGTTCCCGCGACGAACGTCAACGTGCTCGACCAGTACAGCCTCACGGCGATGGCGCCGGCCCTGCCGGCCGGCTCGATCAACGCCGTGACCGTGACGAATCCGTCGGGGCTCTCCGGCTCGTTGCCGAACGGCTACGTGTCCCTCTTCTCGGACGTCGATCCGGGCAACCTTTTCCGGCCGTTCATCGGCGGTCTCGTCGCGAACGGGCTCACGGTCGGCTGCGGCGGCCCGAACTACTGCGCGGAGAGCCCCGTCACGCGCCAGCAGATGGCGGTCTTCCTGCTGCGCGGCAAGCTGGGGCTCTGCTACACGCCGCCGCCGTGCACCGGGACGGTGTTCGACGACGTGCCGTGCGCGGGAAACTCGTTCGCGCCGTGGGTCGAGGCGCTGGCGGGCTACAACATCACGGGAGGCTGCGGCGGCAACAACTACTGTCCGACGGCGCCCGTCAACCGGCAGCAGATGGCGGTCTTCCTTCTGAAGGCGTTCGAGGGCTTCGATTACGTTCCGCCGGCGTGTACGACGGCGACGTTCGACGACGTGCCGTGCTCGAGTGTCTTCGCGCCCTGGATCTACGAGCTCGCCGCCCGGCAGATCACGGGCGGGTGCGGAGGGAACAGCTACTGTCCGACGGGAGCGGCCAACCGGGGGCAGATGGCGGTCTTCCTGGTGAAGACGTTCGGTCTGCCGTATTGAAACCGAGCCCGGGCCCTGAACCGACGGGAGGCCTGCGGACGTATTAGCCAACGCTAATGCGTTCCGGGGGCCTCCTCGCCTACGCGGTCACGATCGCCAGGTAGAGGTCCTCGCCGGGGACGCTCCCGCTCTCGTCGCCGTCGCTGTCGCTGTTGGCCGGTCCCCGGCGCGGCTGGCCGTCGGGGTCGACCTCCACCTGGAAGGTCTGGCCGTCCCGCTCCACCTCGGCGCCGTACCCGACGAGGTCCCCGCCCTGCGTGAACGAGTGCGTCTTCGAGATCTTTCCGTCGCCCGCGGCCTTGCGCAGGCCCTCCTGAACGGCCGCCTCGAGGTCGTCCCAGCCGACCTCCTCCTGGACCGCGATGACGTCGCCGTCTTCCGAGATGAGGATTCCCTTGTCGTGGCCCCCGACCTTGAGGTCGACCTCGTAGACGGCCGTGCCCTCGGCGTCGTCCTGCCACAGCGCGACGACCCGCGCGCCCTCGCTCTCGCGGTCGACGGTCTTCTGGACCTCCTGGGGGAGATCCGCCTTCTTCACCTTCTTCGCCGCCGCCTGCGCCGCGCTCGCGGCGAGGACCATCACGAGAATCCCTACGGCCAACCTCGCCGCCCGCTTCATGGGGTCTCCCCTCGGAATGCGGCCGGAATCTTTCGGGCCGCTCGAATCTCCTAGCAGCGATCGTGCCGGAATTGCCCCGGGGAGGGCTCCGGGGGTAGAGAAATCACCCGAGGCTCGAGGGGTTGATTCGATCGAGACCGGGGGGTAGGGTCGAGATTGCTGGAGCGTCCGCCAGGGCGCTCGCGACGGAGACACGGTTCCGGTCGGATCCCATCCGCGGGAATCGAATTGGGGTTTCTTTTCTGGAGGTTTCATGAACACCACATCCACCAAAACTCGGAACACGCTTTCGGCGACGACGCTGATCGGAGATCCGGTCGTCAACAGAAACGGCGAGAACCTGGGGAAGATCGAGGACCTGATGATCGAGCCCGAGAGGTCCCGCGTCAGCTACGCGGTCCTCTCGTTCGGCGGGTTCCTCGGCATGGGGAACAAGCTCTTCGCCGTTCCGCTGCAGGCGATGAGGCTGTCCCGCGAGGAGAAGAGATTCGTCCTCGACGTGGACAAGGAGAGGCTGAAGAACGCGCCCGGGTTCGACAAGGACCAGTGGCCGGACTTCGCGGATCCGGCGTACAACACGAAGCTGTACTCGTATTACGGGATCAACTACAGCCCGGATCACTGATCGCGCCTATCCCGGCGGCACTGGGGCCGCCGAGTCTTCGGTCCACGGAGCGCCGCAAGGCGCTCCTTTTTTTACCCTGTCATCCCGAGGAGCGCAGCGACGAGGGACCCCTTTCTTTCCCCAGGTGGTGGATCTGCACCGCGGCGCTCAAAGGGGTCCCTCGCTCCGCTCGGGATGACAAGTCAGGACGGCGTCGTCTTTCCTTCCGATACGATCCCCCCGTGCCCTGGCGCCTCCTGCTCTCCCTCGCCGTCCTCGCCAGCGTGATCCTCATGATCGCGAGCAAACGGCGTCCGCTCTCCCCCGCCAACCGGCGGCTCTTCTTCGCCGTCCGCCTCGTGCTCGTCGTCGCGATCGTCGCCCTCTTCTACCTGACCTTCTTCGCCGGAGCGGCCTGAGCGGCAGACCGCCCGCGCGCCCGTTTCCCGCGACATACTCGCACTCGTCAAAATGGCTCACTCCGCGCCAGCCCCCGCCGCACGCTCCCGGTCCGCCGCGACGGGCCGCTGGGTCCTCGCCGCCTCCGTGCTCGGCTCGAGCCTCTCCTTCATCGACGGCAACGTCGTCTCCGTCGCGCTGCCCGTCCTGCAGCGCGAGCTCGGTGCGACCGTGTCCGCCGCGCAGTGGATCGTGGAGGCGTACCAGCTCTTCCTCTCCTCGCTCGTGCTGCTCGGCGGATCGCTCGCCGACCGCTTCGGCCGCCGGCGCATCTTCGTCCTCGGCACGCTCGTCTTCGCCGCCGCGTCGCTCGCGTGCGGCCTCGCGCCGACGACGAACACGCTCATCGCCGCGCGCGCGGTGCAGGGCATCGGCGGCTCCCTGCTCGTCCCCGCGAGCCTCGCGATGCTCGGCGCGGCCTTCGACGAGAAGAGCCGCGGCCGCGCCGTCGGGACGTGGTCCGCGCTGACCGCGGTCGCGACCGCGGTCGGACCCGCCCTCGGCGGCTGGCTCGTCCAGGCGATCTCGTGGCGCGCCGTGTTCCTGATCAACCTCCCGATCGCGGTCGTCGTCGTCTGGATCGCGCTCCGCAAGGTGGCGGAGACGCGGAACCGCTCCGCCGGCGAGCTCGACTTCGCCGGGGCGACGCTCGCCACGCTCGGCTTCGGAGCGCTGGTCTACGGGCTCATCGAGGCGCCGACGGTCGGTTGGGCACACCCGCGCGTCTGGGGGACGATCGCCGGCGGCGTCGCGCTCCTGGTCGCGTTCGCCATCGTGGAGCTTCGGTCGGATCACCCGATGGTCCCGCTGCGCCTCTTCCGAAACCTGACGTTCACCGCCGCGAACGTCCTGACGCTCCTGATGTACGCCGCGCTCGCCGCGACGTTCTTCTTCCTTCCCTTCTGGCTCATCCAGGCGCACGGCTACACCCCGGCGGCCGCGGGCGCATCGATGCTGCCGCTGGTATTCACCGTCGGCGGATTGTCGCGGCTCTCGGGCAAGATCGCGGACCGCATCGGTCCGCGCATCCCGCTCACGGTCGGACCGCTGGTCGCGGCCGCGGGGTTCGCGCTGTTTGCGGTGCTGCCGGCGGAGCGGGGGTTCATCGCCGGCGTGCTTCCGGCGCTCGTCGTGCTCGGGCTCGGGCTCGGGATCGCGGTCGCGCCGCTCACCGCGACCGTGCTCAATTCCGTCGACCAGAAGAACCAGGGGGCCGCGTCGGGGATCAACAATGCGATCGCGCGCGTCGCGGGACTGCTGGCGATCGCCGTCCTCGGGATCGCCGTGGCGGGAGTGTTCAACCGAAACCTCGACCGGCGTCTCGCCGCCGCCCACGTTCCGGAGGCGACGCGGGAACGCCTGAAGCCGGAGCGGCAGAAGCTCGGCGCCATGAAGGCGCCGGAGGGAGTGCCGCAGGAGCAGGCGCGCGCGATCGATGGCGCCGTGGCGGCTTCGCTGGACCGCGCGTTCCGGATGCAGAGCCTCGGCTGCTCCGGGCTGGCCGTCCTGGCCGGGGCCGCGGCCGCGATCGGCATTCGCCGGAAGGGTGCCCACGGGCGCCGGGGGAAGGCCGCGCAAGCCGCGCACTGAGCGCCACGCGAGCCTCACACGCGGGGTATAAAGTCCGCTCCGAAGGAGGCCTACCCATGGAGACCTCGAAGCCTTCGACGACCGCTCCCGCCGAGGCCACGCGCTGGGATGCCTGCGACGATACGCCCGCCGTCACCGTCCGCGTCGGCGCGCCGCACGTCCGGCCGCACGTCGTTCCGATCCAGGGCAAAACGGGCAGCCGTCTCGCGAAGGAGGACCTCGTCACGAGCTTCATCGTGGTGTGGCAACCCAACCCTCCGCCTCCGCCGCTGTGGGTGCGTTTCCTGAAGGAGGCGCCGTTCGGGACTCAGCTCGTGCGCGCACACGATCTCCACTGGGACGGAAAGTACCTGTCCATCGAGCTCGTCAACGAGGTCGACATCGACGGCTACGCCGCCCAGATCGGCAACTGGGTCGAGTACGCGAACGCGACGCTGGCGAGCTGCGAGAAGTCCCCCGCCGCGCTGGCGCAGAAGGAAGCGGAGAAGCGCGCCGCGGAGATCGAGAACCGGCTGAGAAGGTAGATCGACCGAGCTCTCGATTCCCGCTCTCTTCGCGAACCGATTGATTCATCCCCTCTCCCCACGCGTGAGCGGGGGAGAGGGGTTTAAGTCGACCGCTGGACCTTCGTTATCTCACCCGTGTCGCGGCGCTAACGGACAACTAGGCCTCCAGCGGCATCGCCCGTCGACGCTCGCCCGTCGCGTCGAAGATCGCATTCGCCACCGCCGGCGCGATGCCGACGATCGGCGTCTCGCCCGCGCCCGCCGACGGCAGGTCCTTGCGGTCCAGGATCACCACGTCGATCACGGGCGCATCCGTGAACCGCGGCAGCCGGTACTGAGCGAAGTGCGGGTTGAGGATCTTCCCGTTCTCGAACCGGATCGCCTCGAACAGCGCGCCGCCGATTCCCTGGATGGTGCCGCCCTCGACCTGGTTGCGCAGCCCTCCCGGGTTCACCACGGCGCCGCACTCGAACGCCACGGCAACGCGTCGGATGCGCACGCGCTTCGACTTCTCGGCTCCCTCGACCTCGACCTCGGCGCAGGTCGCGACGCAGCCGCCCTTCTCGAAGCCGCCGGCTATTCCGAAGCCCGAACCCCGCCCCGTCGCCTTCTGCTGCTGCTGCTGCCGCTTCGCCCAGCCGAACTTGTCGGCCGCCGCCTGGAACACGGCCTTCAGCCGCGCGTCCGATAGGTTCTTCAGCCGGAGCTCGAGCGGATCCATCCCGAGCTCGCGCGCGAGCTCATCCATGTGGCTCTCGCGCGCGAAGTGGTTCGCGGTGGCGGCGAGGGCACGGTAGGAGCCCTGGCGCAGCGGCGACTTGACGGCGTGGAACTGGACCTTCTGGTTCGCGACGTCGTACGGCGTCCCGATGCCCGCCGGACCGGAGTTGTAGTTGTGCATCTCCCACGCGACGAGCGTCCCGTCCTTGCGCGCGCCGCTTCGGATCTCGATCAGCCCGCCGGGGCGCAGGTACGCCCAGGTGAACTCCTCCTCGCGCGTCCACGTGACCTTGACCGGCTTGCCCGCGGCCTTCGCCAGCCTCGCCGCCTCCACCGCGGCATCGCCCGTGTGCTTGCCGCCGTACGCGGAGCCGGTGTCGGGGACGATGACCCGCGCCTTCTCGCTCGGCATGCGAAATGCCGTCGCGAGCTCTTCTCGGACCGCGAACGGGCGCTGCGTGCCGGTCCAGACGGTGACCTTGTCGCCCGTCGACGCCCATTCCGCCACCGCGGCGCGCGTCTCGAGCGGTGAGTGCGCGATGTACTGGACCGTGTAGGTCTGCGAGAGCCTGACGTCCGCGGAAGCGAGGCCCTGCTCGACGTCGCCGGTCACGCGCGGCTCGGAACGTTCGGAAGCGCCGCCCGCATCGGCGTTCTTCTTGAAGTAGTCGAAGATCGTCGCGGACGACGGAGGCGGCTGCTCCGCCGGCTCGGTCCACTTCGCGGTCTCCGCGAGCGCCTGGATCGCCTGCTGCGCGGTGTGCGCGTCCGGGGCGACGACGCCCGCGAAGTCGCCGTCGCGGACGACGCGGACGCCTCTCAGTGCCTGGGCCTTCGAGGGATCGATCGACACGAGCGTCGCCTCGAATCGCGGCGCGCGCAGGACCTTGCCGTAGAGCATCCCCGGGCGGGTCATGTCCGACGCGTAGCGGTGCGCGCCGGTGACGAAGTCGCGGCCGTCGACCTTCGGAGCCGCGGCGCCCGCGATCTTCCACTTCGACGCCGGCGTGACGGGCGCCTCCGCGAGGTCCGCGGGCAGCGTCTTGACGAGCTTCTCGCCCTTCGTCAGCTCGCCGTAGGTGAGCGAGCGTTTCCACGCCGCGTCGACGACCTTGCCGTCGCCGACCGCGAGGCCGTCCCTGGGAACCTGCCAGCGCGACGCCGCGATGCTGAGCAGCGTCTCGCGCGCGGTCGCGGCGACGGCGCGCAGCTGCGGCCCCATCGTCGGCGTCGTGCGGCTGCCGAACGTGCCGGCGTCCCACGGAACGAGGTCGGTGTCGCCCATGACCATCGTGATCGAGTCGACACCGACGCGCAGCTCCTCGGCGACCTGCTGCGCGAGCGACGTGCGGATGTTCTGGCCCATCTCGACCTTGCCGGTGAAGACGGTGACCTTGCCGTCCTTGTCGATGTGCAGCCACGCGGCGAGGTCCCTGGGAAGCTCCTGCGGTTGACGCGCGCGGCCGGACTCCTGCGAGAAGGCGTCCCGGGGCGCGGCGGCGGCGATGGCGATGCCCCCGCCGAAGATCTGGAGAAAGCGCCGCCGGTCGAGCGCGAACCAGTGGAGGGAGGGGACGGAGTGCTGGGAGAGCTCTCGCTCGAGCCCTTCTTGAGCGAGTTCTCCGCCCTCACCGCGTTGCTCGTTAGAAGACCCCCTCTCCCTCCGCTTGCGGGGGGAGAGGGCAGGGGTGAGGGGGGTCTTCCGCGCTTTCACTTCGTCCCACTCTTCGCGGCGGTCGAGCTCTTCGCCGCAATCTGCACCGCCTGCAAAATCCGCGGATACGTCCCGCAGCGGCACACGTTGCGCGTGAGCGCCCCCGCGACGTCCTCCGCGCTCGGGCTCGCATTTCCCTGCAGCAGCCCGACGCACGCGACGATCATGCCGGGCGTGCAGTATCCGCACTGAAACGCCTCGGCCTCGAGGAACGCCGCCTGCACGGGGTGCAGCCGTCCGCCCTGCGCGAGACCCTCGATCGTGACGATCTTCTTCCCCGCGGCCTCGGAGAGCTTCGTCTGGCACGACGTCGTCGCCTGCCCGTCGATGAGCACGGTGCACGCGCCGCACTGCCCCTCTCCGCAGCCGTACTTGGTCCCGGTCATGTCGAGCCGGTTGCGGAGGACGGAGAGGAGCGTCTCGTCCGGCGATGCGTCGACCTGTTGCGGCTTGCCGTTGACGGTGAGGGCGACCGAGGACATACCGATCCCGATTCTAGTTCGGGATCTCGCGGATGGATCGCCGCTTCCTGGACCGTCGTAGGGGCGGGGCTTGCCCCCGCCCCCTCACGCGGCCGATGTCACGTTGGGCAGGATTCTTGCGCTGAGGTACTCCGCAGGCGGGCCGGCTGGCGGCAAGCGGACGGCCGGTCCGCGACGACCCACCCCGATAAGACTGGAACACAGCTCGAGCCGTGACCGACGAGAACGAGAAGAAGACCGCGACACCCGACGATTCCGACTCGCGAACGCGGTGGATCGCCGCGGGCGCGGCGGTTCTCGCGTTCGTCGCCGCATGGCACTTCCTTCCTCTGAAGGGCTGGCTCGAGACCCTCGAGGATCGCGTCTCCGGCATGGGCGTACTTGGGGGCTTCCTGTACTTTGCCGTCTATGTCGTCGCGTCGCTTCTCTTCGTGCCGGGCTCGATCCTGACGCTGGGCGCGGGATACCTGTTCGGCATCGGCGGTGGAATGGCGGTCGTGTGGGCGGCGACGACGGCGACGGCCGCGATCGCTTTTCTCATCGCGCGGCATCTGGCGCGGCGTCCGGTCGAACGGCTGGCCAGGCGCCACCCGAGATTCGCCGCGCTCGACGACGCGATCGGCAGGAACGGCTGGAAGGTGGTCGGCCTCCTGCGTCTCTCGGCGATCGTCCCGTTCTCGCTGTCGAATTACTTCTTCGGACTGACGTCCGTGGACTTCGGCGCCTACGTCGCGACGACCGCGGTGGCAATGCTGCCGGGAACGTTCTTCTACGTGTACCTGGGTGCCGCGGGAAAGAGCCTGGTCGAGGGCGAGAAGAGCCCCTGGGAGTGGGCGCTGATCGGCGCCGGCGTCGCGACGACGGCGGTCACGGCGGTGATCCTCGCGCGGGTGGTGAAGAAGTACCTGGTGTCGAGAGCACAGTAGGAGCGGCCGTTGTTCCCCGCACCGTGAATGACGGCGGCGTTTGTCGCGTGAGCGGCACCAGTCTCACAAGCCGTGCCCGCCCTCGGGGATCGTCGTAGGGGCGGCCCTTGCGGCCGCCCCCTCCACAGTGAATGACGCGGCCGATGTCGCTGCGTGAGGGGGCGGGGTCGAGCCCCGCCCCTACGCCGATCCAGAACCGCTCGCGGGCTGCGCGATCGGAGCTTAGAAACTGATTTTCAGAATCCGCCCGTCCGTCCCGACCAGCCATCCCGCGTCCGGGCTCGAGAACGCGACCGCCCAGTAGTTCTCCACGCCCTCGAGCGGGATCCACGTCTCTCCCTCGTCCGGAGTCCACGCGGCGCCGGCCGGTCCGGTGGCCACCACGGTGTGCACGTGCGGTCCCCCGTCTCCCTTGCCGTCGCCGCCGCCCGGCTTCCCGATGTAGCTCAGTCCGAAGATTGCTCCGGTGATCGGCGCGTTGGTGACGAGGTCCCAGGTCTTCCCGCCGTCCTTCGAGCGCGCGAAGTTGTCGACGACCTCCGTCCCGATGAAGTCTCCGCCTCCGATCACGCCGTGCGTGGGGTTGCGGAAGTCGACGCTGAACACGCCGGCGGCTCCCGTGGCGTTGGAGGCGATCGGGGTCGAATAGGCGTTCCAGGTCTCACCCTGATCGGTCGTCGCCAGGATCCGAGCCTCGGTCGTCGTGCTTCCGGTGCTGATCCACGCCCACCTCTTGCCGACCGTCGCCACGCACGTCCCGCTCGCCGCGAACGCGAACTCGCCGCCGGGCAGCGGGTCGGGCAGGTTGTTCCCGATGTCCTGCCAGGTCTCGCCGTCGAGCGTGCGGATCACGGGGAAGCGGCCGTTCACGGAATCGGCCATCGTGAGGCCCCTGGTCGGTGACCAGAACGAAAAGCAATCCCAGAAGCCGGCCGGATCCGCGTTCTGGAGCTGGAGCGTCCACGTCGCTCCGCCGTCCTCCGTCTTGTAGATGCGCGAATCCGTTCCGGCTCCGGACGCGAGCAGATACGCCACGCTGGCGCTGACGCCCTCGACGTCGCGGAACTGCAGGGTCTCGGCGCCCGGCACCACGTGGGACACCCAGTGGTCTCCGCCGTCCGTCGTGAGGGCGTAGGTGCCGCCCGTGCCGCTCGCCCAGACCACCCGGTCGTTTACGGGACTCACCGCCTGAAGCCGTTCCGTGGTTCCACTCACCTGGGGCGTCAGAGTGGGACCTTCCTTCTTCTTCGGGGCACCCGAAACCACGCCTGCCAGCAGCAGTGCGGGGATGCCGACTCGGACCACGCTCGAGAATCTCGCCCAACTTCCGTTCATGGCTCCTCCTGGACGCAAAAGAAAGACCCGGACGCCCCGCGCGAAGTGAGCGCGCGACGCCCCGAATGACGCCGGTTCGAGCCTAACGGAGGGAAGAGACGGAGGGCGCGTGCTTTGTCATCCCGAGGAGCGCAGCGACCGAGGCTCCCTCTGGCCTGTCATCCCGAGGAGCGCAGCGGTCCTGAGGAGCTAAGCGACGAAGGAGGGACCCCTTTCTCCGCCGCCATCTGTATTCACA
>Ga0207683_10004295_pt1 | contig 12307 bp, 12 predicted proteins | sample KBSM73metaG_FD_184333 | JGI IMG/M metagenome (GOLD analysis project Ga0207683, IMG submission 184333) | Miscanthus rhizosphere microbial communities from Kellogg Biological Station, Michigan, USA - KBS M7-3 metaG (SPAdes) (version 2) | ecosystem: Host-associated > Plants > Roots > Rhizosphere >...
CGCCGAAGGCATATCTCCGACGCCGTTCGAAGCAGTAAGCGACATCTGGCTCACATCAGTGGTCGACGCCGCGACGATCGAGCAGATGAAGTCAGCGTACGAGCGGCGCTGCCCGCTGCACAATCTATTTCGCAAGGCGGGCTGCCGCATGATTGAGAACTGGCACGTCGAACAGAAATAAACTCCACGCGGTCTTACAAGTTCGTGCTTCTACACATCAGCCCGATCGGCGTTGATCAGTCGGCGTAAACACCCGCAGCCTTGATCACCGGCGCCCACTTGCCGACATCCGCACGCATGAAAGCAGCGAACGACTCGGGTGTCGCGCGTTCGGCGGTCACCGGCTGAGCGCCGAATTCCCCAAGGCGCTTCACGACAGTCGCGTCGGTGATAGCGTTCTTGAGCGCAGCCGATAGCTGATCGACGATGGGCTTCGGTGTTCCCTTGGGCACCATCAATCCGTACCAGACTGATAAATCGAAATCGGCAAGCCCCGCTTCGCTTAGCGTGGGTAGCTCGGGCGCCGAGGGTACGCGCGCTTTCATAGTGACCGCATAAGCCTTGATCGTCGCAGCCTTCATGTGGGATGTGGTAGTGGTGGTTTGATCGCACAGCAAATCAAGCCGCCCGCCGAGCACGTCGAGCATCGCAGGCGCCGAGCCGCGATACGAAACCGTCGTCATCTCGGCCTGCATCGCGCTCATGAACAAAAGCCCGCAAAAATGCGATGCCGAACCGACGCCGCCATTGCCGTAGGTGACTTTGTCTTTGTTCGCCTTTATATAGGCAATGAGTTCGCCGATGTCCTTCGGCGGCAAATCCTTGCGGCCGACGATGACCATCGGCACTTCGGCAATGAGCCCGATGGTGTCGAACGCGCCAACCGGGTCGTACTGTAGTTTGCGATAGAGCGTGACGCTCGCCGATTGCCCGATGTGCGCGAGGAGCAGCGTATAGCCATCGGGACGGGCTTGCGCTCCCTTTGCTGCGGCCAGCGTGCCGCCGGCGCCTGTGACGTTGTCGATCGCGATCTGCTGGCCCAGTGTCGCACTCATCGCTTGGCCGATCACGCGCGCGAGCGCGTCGCTCGGCCCGCCTGCGGCAAACGGGACGATGAGATTGATGCTGCGTGCCGGATAGTTCTGCGCCGCAGCTTGAAGCGCGGCGAGAGCGAACAGCGCAGGAATCAGCCGGATGAATCTTTTCATGCTCGCTGGCTCTTTCAGCGCGCCGGTGCTTCAGCCCGCTGTTTCAGCTTAGCATGCGCCGCGCGCGCACAGTGCCGCATCACCTGGAAATCTCGCCTCACCCAATCGGCGCCGATTTCGCACGGATGTGGACCTTACCGATAGCAAACCCAAATAGTTTTATTCTTTACTCCATGTTTTTGATACTTACAGAGCAGCGCCGACGGTGCGGACCGCCGGCGCTTAGCGCATCTTCGAACTACGCGCGCGCGACGCGTTTGCCGCCGAGCACCGTCGCAGTAGGGAACAGGCGCTGCTTCCCGTTGCGCGTGCCTTTATAGTTATCGACGAATTGGAAGTCGCCGTCACGCAATTCCATGATCGCCACGTCCGCCGGCGCGCCGACGTTGAGTGTGCCGCGGTCGTCGAACGCGGGGAACACGCGTGCTGCGTTGACCGTTGCGCATGCGATGATCTGGCTGACCGACATCCCGAACATCAAAAACTTTGACATCACGTTCGGGAAATCGACGACGCCGGTCGTTTTCGACGTGACGCTCCAGTCCGTCGAGAACGTATCGGGCCAGAAGCCCTGCTTCATTGCCTTCTCCACCATGTCCCACGTGAAGTGGCCGTTGACGCCATTGCCGAAGTCGAAGATGACGCCACGGCGGCGCGCCGCGGTCACGTCCGGAAACAGCCGACCTTGCTCGTCGAGAATGCTATTGGGCGGCGGCGCATACATGTGCGTGACGACGTCGCCGCGCTTGAGCAGCGGCAGAATCGCGCGCATGGGCGAATAATTCTGGCCGACATGAATCATCACCGGCAGATTGAAGGGGGCAGCCGCTTCCTGCGCGCGACGCAGGCACTCGAGATCGTTCGCTTCGGCGACGTCGTTCGACATGCGCACCTTCATGCCGACGACGACATCACGGTGGCGTGCAATCGCGCCGCGCGCGAGATCGACGTTCGCTAGATTGATGTCGTGTAACTCGCCGGTGCCGCTCATCACGCCCTTACGCGAGATATTTACGAGCAGGCGGCCGATTTGCGGCGAGCTTCGCGCAACAGCAGCGACCGCATCGATGTTATCCGCACCTGCCGTGCCCGCATCGATCCAGCCGGTCACGCCATCCTGCAGCGCCAGCGGCGGACCGTCTTTTCCGCGGCCGGCATGCGTATGAATATCGATCAGGCCGGGCGCGACGATCTTGCCCCGCGCATCGATCACGTCCGGCGCGTTGCCTGCAATGCTCGGCTCAACGCCTACGATTCGCCCGCCGGCGATGGCAATGTCGCGGATAGCGTCGAGCCCGATCGAGGGATCGATCACGCGCCCGCCTTTGATGATCAAGTCGATCGATTGCGCAAATACATTGGGAATGCGGGCGAACATTGCAGCGCCCGCCGCTGCCGCAGAGATAAATTGACGCCTGTTCATCATGACTCCTCCCGACACAGTGCGAACGCAGATATTTTTCTGTCCCGGCTGACGCCCGCAAACGTTTCGATCGTAATGCGGGCGCCGACAGTGCATCGGATTGTGGTCGGACGCGCTGCGAGTGTCAACGGCGCCGCGCTCAATGCGCTCGCCTTCACTCCAGCTTCGTGCCCGATACCTTCACAGCATTTCGATACTTCTCCGTTTCACTTTTTATGAACGCGAGCAGCGACTGCGGCGTGTTCGCGCCAAAGTCGTTGCCATCGCTTGCGAGTTTCTCCTGCACGTCGGGAAGTTTGAGGATGCTGCGCAGCTCCGCGCCCAGCTTGTTCACGATCGCCGGCGGCGTGCGTGCGGGCAGGAAGACGCCGGACCAGCTGATTGCATCGTAGGCGATGCCCGATTCGATGAGTGTCGGCACGTCCGGCAGCTTGGGCAGGCGTTTCGCCGTGCCGACGGCCAGCACCTTGGCGCGGCCCGATGCGACGAACGGCATCGCCGCAATCATGTCGGCGAACATCATGCTCGCCTGCCCTGCGATGACATCGGCAATGGCCTGGCCGCCGCCCTTGTAGTTGATGGACACCGCGTCTATCTTCGCAAGGTTCTTGAACATGTCCCCCATCAGGGACGACGGCGCGCCGATCCCGCCGGATGCGAGCACCAGCTTGCCCGGCATTTTGCGCGCGAGCGCGATCAGTTCCGGTACCGAATTCGCGGGCACCGACGGATGAGTCATCAGCACATAAAACGTGGGCGCGACCATGGTCACCGGCACGAGATCTTTCACAGGATCAAACGGCAGCTTGGCGAACAACCACTGGTTCACCACGATTGGCGCCGGATTGGTACAAAGCACCGTATAGCCGTCGGGCGCGGAATTCACGACGATTTCCGTGCCGATATTACTGGCGCCGCCGGCGCGATTGTCGACGATCACCTGCTGACCCCAGCGCTCGCTCAGCTTCTGTCCGGTTACGCGCGCGGCGATATCGGTGCCGCCGCCTGGCGCCAGCGGCACGATCACGCGAATAGGTCTGGTCGGATAATCCTGCGCAAACGCGCCGGTGGTCACGCCACACGCCGCGCCGATCGCGATGAGACCGATTCTCGCCAGAGTGCGATGAAGAGAAGGATCGAAGTGACCATCCTGACGCTTTGCGATCATGTTGGCTCCGTTAACGGCATTACGGCCAACAATAACGCATGTCGTGTAGTCCAGCCACGGGCGAGGCACATCGTCGGATATGTCTGCCGGGTACAGACGGAACCCGCACGCAAAGCACGTGTCTCAAAATTATGGACACAAAACGTATAGTCGCGATGTTGTTGATTGCCACGGCGTCTGCGGCCGGTGTGCATGTGTACGCTGCCGACACGCCGCCAGCCGACGTGCGCAAAGACGCAGGAAAGCAAGGTGGATCGGTGAATCCGCCGATGGCGGCTGAGCCCGTCAAACCCGGCACGTCGGACAGACTGCCGCAGGCTGTCGCTCCCGGCACTGCTGACGCGCCGCCGAAACCCATCGCACCCGGCACACTCGACAACAACGTCCGAAATCCCGATGCCGAAATTCGCAGCACGGGCAAGCCGATTCCGAAGTAACCCTGCGCTGCACGCCCCGCGGCGGATAGCAGTGTAGAAACGCCGCTTGCCCTCGCAACGTCTAGTTGGTCACTCCGGCTTGGCCGCCATCGCACGAACAATCGTTTCGAGCTGCGGGCTCATCGGCAGATCTATGCTCTGGCCCGATGGCAGACGCTGTAAAAACCAGCGCTTGTACTGACGCTCGACCTCGCCATCCTCGGCGAGATCGTGAAATGCGTTGTTCACCAGATTCGCGAGTTGCGTGTCGCCCTTGCGGTACATGATGCCGTAGGGATCGTACGAGAGAAATTCGCCGATGACCTGATACTTTTTCTGCGCCTTGTTCTGCGCGATCAGTCCGTAGAGAAGCACGTCGTCGGTCGCAAAGGCGTCGGCGTTCCCCGCTTCGACGAGCGCGAAAGACTCGGCATGGTCGCGTGACGTCACCAGTTTTAAATCAACCTTGAATTTCTGTGCGAGTTCGCGCATCGTTTTTTCATTGGTGGTACCTGCGGTGACGACCACGGTCTTCCCCGTGAGATCGCGAAAGGATTTGATTGGAGAGCCACGCTTCACCATCAACTTGGTGCCTGAGACGAAGATCGTCGGCGAGAATCCAACCAGCTTCTGCCGTTCCAGATTGTTCGTCGTGCTGCCGCACTCCAGATCGGCTCGACCGGAGACAATCGCATCGATGCGCGATTCAGAAGTCACCGGGAGCCACTTGATGGCGACTTCGCGATGCACCGCGTCACCGATCGCATCCACGAGCTTGCGACACAGCTCAATGGAATAGCCGACCGGTTCGTTACGCGCCGATAAATAAGAAAAGGGTACGGACGATTCGCGGTACGCGATCGTGACTGCACCCGAGCTGCGCGCCTTTTGCAACGTGCCCGTTAATTGCACTGGCACAGGCTGCTCGGACTGCGCGCCGGCGGTAGCCGCCGCGAGCAACAGTGCTGCAGCGGTCAAGCCGGTCCAAACAGATTTCATGCCGCGGCCTTGAGCGGCGCACCCTCCGGCACGGCTACGTCGAGGGTCAGTGCGAATGCTTCAGCCTCGGCCGCAGGCAGCAACTCTCCTTCCCATTTGGCGACGGCGGCGGTTGCGATTGAATTGCCGATCGCATTGGTGGCCGAGCGCCCCATGTCGAGGAAAGTGTCGACGCCGAGAATCAGCAGCAGGCCCGCTTCCGGAATGTTGAACTGGTTGAGCGTCGCGGCGATGACCACCAGCGAAGCGCGCGGCACGCCCGCCATACCCTTGGAGGTGAGCATCAGGATGAGCAGCATGGTGATCTGGGTGCCGAGCGAGAGCTGGATATCGTAGGCCTGCGCGATGAAAAGCGTTGCGAACGTGCAGTACATCATCGAGCCGTCGAGATTGAACGAGTATCCCATCGGCATCACAAAGCTTGAAATCTTGCGCTTGACGCCGAAGCGATCGAGCGCGTCAAGTATCTTCGGATACGCCGCCTCGGAACTCGCTGTCGCGAACGACAGCATGAACGCTTCCTTGATCAGCACGAGCAGCCTGAATATGCGCGGGCCCAGGACCACAAAGCCGGCGAATACCAGCAGGCCCCATAGAAGGACAAGGCCGAGGTAGAAGTCGCCCATGAACACGGCGAACTTGAGCAGAATTTCGAGGCCATTCACAGCGACCGTCGCCGCCATCGCGGCCAGCACGGCAATCGGCGCGAGCTTCATCACGTAGCCGGTGATCTTGAGCATGGCGTGCGCGAGCTCGTCGATCGCGTGCACCAGCGTCCTGGCTTTCTCGCCCAATGAGGCGAGCGCGACGCCGAAGAACATCGAAAACACGACGATCTGCAGAATCTCGTTGTTCGCCATCGCTTCGGCAAACGATTTGGGCACGAGATGGCTGACGAAATCCTTGATGGTGAACTTAGAGGTCGCGAGGTTGGCCGAGGCGCCGATGTCCGGTAGTGGAAGCCCCAGATCGTGGCCGGGCTGCAGCACGTTGGCGAGAATCAAGCCCAGCACCAGCGAGATCAGTGAAGCGGTGATAAACCATCCCAGCGCCTTGGCGAACACACGTCCGACCGAGGCCGCGTCGCCCATGTGCGCGATGCCGACTACGAGCGTCGAGAACACCAGCGGGCCGATCAGCATCTTGATGAGGCGCAGGAAGACGTCCGACATGATCGAAACGTAGCCCGCGATCTGTGCCGCCGCCTTCTTGTCGGGAAACTGCACGAAGATCATGTAGCCGATGATGATGCCAAGCACCATGGCGACAAGGATGCTGGCCGCCGGAGGAAATTTCTTTTTCATGCGAACTCTCCCTGTTGTGTTACCCGTTTGCCGCGACCTTGCGTTGCTACCTCCTTGTTTCGATTTGGCAGTATGACATAGCAATGACTCGTCGCGTCGGAATTGGAAACTTGCGAATCGCTGCTGTCGGTGACGGCTCAAACGCTGAGCATCTGAAGATGTCACATGCCGACGTACTAAGCTGACGCCTTAAGAACTTTGACCAACGCCTGGCTTGAGCCGGCAGCATTTCTGCTAAGCTTTCCGCATGCTTGGAAGGCTCACAAATCGCGCATTGATTGTTGTAGCGCTCGCATCTGTAATCATGTCAGCGCATTGCGCCGCTCAATCCTACCCGCAGCGCCCGATCCGCTTCGTAATTCCATACGCCCCCGGGGGCAACACAGACATGATTGGCCGCGTGCTCGGCGCAAAGCTGTCCGAAAGCATGGGCCAGAGCGTCGTCGTTGAGAACAGGGGCGGCGCTGCCACGTTGATTGGAGCGGAGAACGTCGCCAAGTCTCCGGCGGACGGATACTCGATGCTCCTGGCGACAAGCACCACGCTTGCCATCAATCCGCATCTATATAAGAGTCTGCCGTACGATCCGCTGAAGGATTTTGCGCCAGTGATTCTGGTGGCACGCATTCCGATGGTGCTGGTCGTGCATCCGTCGCTGCCGGCTAAGACTGCCCGCGATTTGATCGCGCTGGCGAAAGCAAAACCCGATCAGCTGAGCTATGCAACACAGGGCGTTGGCAGTCCCGCCGATATGGCGATGCTGCTATTCGCCGAAGCGACGGGTATCAAGGCGATTCCGGTTCCATATAAGGGCGGCGCGCCGGGGCTGATCGATCTGATTGCCGGCAATGTCACGATGATGTTCGACAACAGCAGTCTTGCTTATGTGAAGTCCGGCAAGCTCCGCGCGCTCGTGCAGACGGGCGAAAAGCGCATGCCGAATCAACCCGACATACCGACTGCGGTAGAGCTCGGATACAAGAACTGCGTCTTTTATCCATGGCAGGGCGTGGTTGTTCCCTCGAAGACGCCACCGGACATCATTGCGAAGCTGCACAATGAATTGCGCAAGGCGCTCCAACTGCCCGACGTGCGTGAGCGCATTACATTCGATGGCGCTGAAGTCATCGCGGGCAGTTCGGGCGAGTTTGGCGAATACATCAAGTCCGAGCTCAATCGTTTCGGGAAAATCATTCGCGCTACGGGCGCTCAGCCTCAGTAGCTCTGTGACTCTAAAGGTTTTCGACTTAATGTGTCAGGAGTAAAAGTTGCAAATAGCAATCGACGTTCATTCACACATGCTATGTCAGGAATGGCTGGATCTCTTCAAGGCGAACTGCGGCCCGCACTTCACGATCCAGAAAGTGGTCGGCGGCGCCGAGGTGATTCACTACGATGGCGTTGCCTTCATGACGCCGCAGCCGACGATGTTCGATTACCCGGCGCGGCTTGCCGCAATGGACAAGGCGGGCGTCGGCATGGCGATCCTGTCGTTGACCGGTCCGAATGTGTACTGGGGCGACGCGAACGCGAGCTCGAGAGCCGCCAGTGCAATCAACGACAGCTTTGCGGAAGCGAGCGGCAAATACCCCGACCGGATCAAATGGATGGCATCGCTGCCGATGCAGTATCCGGACAAGGCTGTCGCAGAGCTTGAGCGCGCAACGAAGAAAGGCGCTGTCGGCGTTGTGGTGCTCGCGAATGTCGGCGGCGCGTCGCTCACCGATCCGCTGTTCGTGCCGATCTGGAAAGAAATCGACCAACGCGAACTTCCGGTGTTTGTGCACCCGACCGTGCCATGCGGCTGCGGCATGATGGACATGCAAGTATTTCAGTTGAGCGCCTCGGTCGGCTTCACTTTCGACACGACGCTCGCGATCTCGCGCATGATTTACGACGGGTTCTTCGACCGCTATCCAAACATCAAGCTGATCACCGCACACGGCGGCGGCGCGCTGCCGTTTCTTGCGGGGCGGCTGGATCGCTGTTACGACGTCGTCGCGGCATGCCGCACGAAGATCAAGGATAAGCCGAGCGCTTACTTGAAACGCATCTATGCGGATTCGGTCGTGTACACGAGCAACGCGCTTCGCGACAGTATCGAAACCTTCGGCGACGATCACGTCTTATATGGCACCGATTTCCCGCACAACATCGCCGATATGGCCGGTACCCTCGCGCGCATCGACAAACTGGAGGCAGCCGCACGTGACAAGGTACGCGGCGCCAATGCACAGCGGGTGTTCAAGCTGAAGACGTAACCTGAACGCGCAACCGATACGCTGTTGTCATGCGAAATGCGGCGCCATCTATGCTAAATTGATCTGGCGCATTGCCAGGGAGAATCGCATGGAGCTATTTCACGGACCGGCAGCCACGCTGTGGATTCTGCCAATATTTGCGCTGGCGATTGCTATCGAGGCGATTCTCTACAAGCGCGCAAAGGGCAAAGCATATCCATGGCGCGAAAGCGGGCTGTCGCTGGTCATCGCGATCGGGCACAGCGTCGCGGGCGCCGTTAATCATGCGGTCATCATCACGCTACTTGGTGGATTGGCGTGGAATTATCGATTCGCGACCGTGCCGATGGACCAATGGTGGGCATGGCCGCTGCTCTTTATCCTCGAAGAGTTCGCGTATTTCTGGTATCACCGTTGCGCGCATCGCATCCGTTTCATGTGGTCTACGCACAGCGTGCACCACTCACCCGAGGAATTGACGCTCGCATCGGCATACCGTCTGGCGTGGACGCCGGTACTATCGGCAACGTGGCTCTTCTTCCTGCCGCTCGTGCTGCTGGGCTTTCATCCGGTGGCGGTATTCGGTCTGCTCGCGGCGAGCCTGATTTACCAGTTCTGGCTGCATTCGACGCTCATCCCGCGCCTGGGCCCCCTCGAATGGATTTTCAATACACCGTCGGCGCATCGGGTCCATCACGCAAGCAACGACGAATATATCGATAAGAACTTCGGCGGCATCCTGATCCTGTTCGATCGGCTGTTCGGCACCTACAAGGCGGAAAATCCGGCGGTGACCCTGCGCTATGGGTTAGCGTGCCCGATCACGACCAATAATCCGCTTAAAATTGTGTATGGCGACTTCATTGCGATGTTCCGCGACGTCTGGTCCGCAAAGTCGTGGAGCGACCGCTGGAGCATGATGTTTAAGCCGCCCGGTTGGATACCCGAGCCGGTCAAGCTCAACTGACGGTCGCATTCACACCAATACACGCAGCTTTCCACAGGAGAGGTAATGGAGAAATCAGCGATCAGTATCAGAACGTGCACGAGAGCTTTTCTGGCCGGCCTCTGCGTTTCAGCGCTAGTTGCGAACGCCGCAACAGTCTCGGTCGATTGCGACGCCGGAAACACGATGACCGGTGCCATGAGCAGCATGAAACCGGGCGATACCATGCTCGTGAGCGGAACGTGCAAGGAGCAGGTCAGCATCCCGCCGGAGATGGTTAGAATCACCCTCGACGGGCAGAAAAAAACCACCATTCAGCATCCGGGCGGTCAGGCGCCATCGCCGCACGCTCTGTACAACCGCGGTAAGGAAGTAACCATCAAAGGCTTCACGGTGACCGGCGGTCAGGACGGCATTCATCTTTCCGGGCCGGCTTCCGCCGTCATAGACGGTAATACTGTCCTGAAAAACAGCGGACGCGGGATCCATATCGACAAAGGCAGCGTCGCGCGCATTCTCAATACCACAGTGCAGGAGAGCGGCAGCATCGGCATCGATATCACCGGGGCCTCGTACGCATACATCGGTGTTTTCATTCCACGCGTGCCGGCGCTCGGGCCGAATACGATCCGCAACAATGGCGGCCCCGGCATCAACATCGAACGAACGGCAGGCGCCTGGATCGTCGGCAACACGATCAGCAATAACAAAGAGAGCGGCATCACCGTGCACCGGAATGCGCAGGCCGACGTGATCGCCAACACGATCAACGCAAATGGCGGCGATGCGATAACGGTCAGCTACAACAGCGGCGTGAACATGAATAGCGAGCCGCGCAAAGATGGACCGAATCAGACAACGTCGGGGCAGAGCAACGCGGGGGCTGCAATCAAATGCATGATCGGCGGCTACGTCGATGGACCACCCGGTACGCTCGCTGGGACGAAGGGCGCGAAAGATTTCGACAAGACCTGTGTCGACCGTGTAGCCGCGCCCTAACGCTCCTACGAAATCGAGCGCTGCAGCGCGCGCAATCTCAAGCTCAGACAAACGCATGGAACTCGCTTCACGGATTTTCGACGCGGAAAGCATGGAAGCTGCCGTCGAGCTGTGCTTTGAACGCAAGTGGACCGACGGACTTCCGGTGGTGCCGCCGACGCGCGGTGCAATCGAGCGCATTCTTGATTATTTAAAACGTGATCCGGCCGAAGTGATTGGTACGGTGCCGCCGCGCAACGGTGTCGCGACGATCGAGAAGATCGCGATCAACTGCGTGATGGCCGGATGCAAGCCGGAATATGTCCCGATCGTGATTGCCGCCGTTGAAGCGGTGCTCGAAGAAAAATTCAACCTGAACGGCGTGCAAACGACCACTCATGCGTGCGCGCCGCTGTGCGTCGTGAGCGGACCCGCGGTAAAAGCCCTCGGCTTCAACACCAAGGAAGGGGCGCTCGGTCATGGCTGCCGCGCTGCGGCGACGATCGGCCGCGCAATTCGCCTCGTGCTATGGAACATCGGCGGCGGTTTTCCCGGCGAGCCGTGCAAGACGACGCTCGGGCATCCAGGCTATTTCAGCTTCTGCGTGGCTGAAGATGCAGATGCGAATCCATGGGAGCCGCTGCACGTCGAACGCGGATTCGCGGCTGCCGATACCGTCGTGACCGTCACGGCGACAACCGCGCCTTACTCAGTCGCGACCGGAGCGGGCTACAGCAATATAGACGACGCGCTGTATCTGCTGGCGGATTCGATTGCAACGCTCGGCAGCAATAACATCACTGGCGGCGATATGGTGCTCGTAATGGGACCGATGACCGCCAAAAGTTTGGCCGATGCAGGACTGAGCAAACGGCAGGTGAAGGAAAACATCGCGCGCCTTGCCACGAGACCTGTGCGCGAGGCGAAACGGCGTCATTCGATTTCACCCACGCATCCCATGCACTGGAGCCATGTCGTTGACGGGGATAACGAAGATGCGCGCGTGCCGTGGCTACGCTCGCCTGAGAATCTCGTGATCTGCGTGACGGGCGGATGGGGCTCGGGCGCCGGTTTTTGCGCGCTGTGTGCTGGCTGGGGCGCGCTCGGCGGCTACACGCAGAGTAGGAAAGTCGTGTTTCCTGACTAGTGCAGAATCAGCCGCGCGAACACCCGTCAGCCACTGAGATCCAGTTCGAAGTCCGCGATGACTAGCGTTCATCTGCGGCGCATTGAATAAAAGGAGAACTACATGACGATTCAATTATTCGATCCCGTCGGTGAGGTCGAAGAAATCAAATCGAAGCCGCAGCGCGTGCTGGAGACGCTCGGCGGCAAGCGCGTCGGCTGCATATTCAATCAGCACGTGTCCGCGCTTGCGTTCTGGAAGGCGCTCGAGACCGAGCTCGAAAAAACGTGGCGGCCTTCGAATGTGTTGCGCGTGTACAAGTCGAATACGTGGGCGCCGGCACCGCGCGCAGATGCGCAACGCCTGCTTGCCGACACGGATTACGCACTGGTCGGCGTCGGCGCCTGAGGCTCATGTACGTCCGGCGCCGTGCGCGACGGAATTTTTCTCACCCGGGCGGGACACCCTACGGTGGTTTTCGTGCATGATTTTTTCGAAC
>Ga0207683_10004296_pt1 | contig 12305 bp, 14 predicted proteins | sample KBSM73metaG_FD_184333 | JGI IMG/M metagenome (GOLD analysis project Ga0207683, IMG submission 184333) | Miscanthus rhizosphere microbial communities from Kellogg Biological Station, Michigan, USA - KBS M7-3 metaG (SPAdes) (version 2) | ecosystem: Host-associated > Plants > Roots > Rhizosphere >...
GCCCGGTTCGACTGCCAGGCTCTCGCCTACGGACCGTACTTCTTCGCGGACCTGACGGCCACCGGCGACGCCGACGAGCAGGCTGCGATCGACAGCGGGCTGATCCAGGCCAACCGCATCCAGTACGCAGGCCAGCGCAAAAGCCACCCGCCAGTGCCCTCAGCGTAAGCGGCGCGTTTCCCACGTTCCTCTGGTCACTGACCGTAAATAAGCCCAGTCGGATTTGAACACGCTAACCGCCGTTAGGTGCGGTCCTCGTGCTCCGTTCGCCGATCATCTCGGGCGCGCAAAACTGGCTGATCTGGCGTGACGCTACCACCGTAAGCATGCGGAGATGTGAGGAACAGTAGCTACCTGTCGCCCTCACTCAGACGTAGTACGTCCTTGATCTTCTCGTTTCGCAATGGTACGTACTGGCCGTCGACGAACCGGCCTCCGCCAAACACCTTCATGAGTCCAGCCGAGGTTTCGTCATCGAGCAGCGAGGCGTTGGCCTCAAGCATCCGATTCATGCCGTCTGTGAGCTGCGAAACTGTGAGCTTGTCCATGGCGTTCCGCAACTCCGGCGATGCATCTTCGATGCGCGCATTGGATAGCACTCTCATCTGCTCCGCGATGAACGCCGCAGCCACCAGGATGGCAAGAATGCGTTCTTGAGCTTCTGCGCCGCTCATGCTCGCCTGGTGCTCTTCGAGCACAACGTCCACTTCGTTGGCAAAGTCCGCGGTCACAGCCGCTGGGTGAGTTCCTGGCGCAGGGACTCGGTGAATCCGTTCACGCCGAACTTTGTGAAGCTGTAGACGCCGTAGCCGTTCCTGGCGACGCGGCCGGCGATCGAGCTGATGCTGACGATGTCGGCGACCCGGCGCGGGCCCTGTTCGGCGGCCTGCAGCAGGTGCGGGAGGGCGGCGCGGGTGGTGTAGAGCAGGCCCTGCACGTTGATGGCGATCATGCGGTCCCACTCCCCGGGGTCCGCGCCGAGGACAGGGCCCAGGAGCATCAGGCCGGCGTTGTTGACCGGGATGTCGATTCGCCCGAATTGCCCGGCCGCCTGCTGGACGGCCGCCTCGGCCTGGGCGCGGTCGGTGATGTCCGCTTCGACGGCCAGCGCGGTGCCGCCCGCGTTCTCGATGTCGGCGGCGAGGGCCTGCAGGCGGTCGCGGCGGCGGGCCACGAGCGCGACGCAGGCGCCGTCTTGGGCGAGCCGGCGGGCGGTGGCGGCGCCGATACCGCTGCTCGCGCCGGTGACGAGCGCCGCGGTGCCGGCCAGTTTCGGTGTCATGGGTGTTGTCCGTCTTCTCTGGATGTACGGCACTGGGGCAGGCGGCGGGGCGTCCTCACGTGGTGCACCTCTGGCAGCGTCAGCGGGCGGCCGTTCAGCTGCTCGCCGAGCGCGCCAGGTAGCCTGCCTGCTGGCGTGGCACCTCGCGGTAGGCGAGCGCGCATGCTGCTCGTGCCGGTACCTGCGCCCGTGCGGGAGCCGGCTGGCCTGATCGCTTCTGGTGGGCGGTGGCTCAGGCGTCGTCGTGGGCGAGGCTGCTGGACAGTTCGCGGTAGGCGCTGGCCTGGGCAAGCAGGTCTCTGGCCTTCTGCTCGAGGGCTCCTACGGCGTCGGCGCCGGCCGCGAAGCGCAGCGGCGGCTCGTCCTGGCTTGCGAGCTGGACCAGCGCGCCGGCGAGCTTGGCGGGGTCACCGCTTTGCAGGCCGTTCATGCTCTTCCAGCCGGCGACGGTCTGCTCTGTGCGCTCGGCGTAGTCCTGGATCGAGGAGACGGCGTACTGCGTCGACTCCGGCGTGAGCAGCTCGGTGCGGAAGAAGCCGGGCTCGACGAGCATCGTGCGGATCCCGAACGGCGCGACCTCGGGGGTCAGCGACTCGATCCAGCCCTCCACCCCGAACTTGGAGGCGGCATAGGCGGTGCAGAACTCCTGGCCCGCGATGCCGGCGGTCGAGGAGATCGTGATGAGCAGGCCGGAGCGCTGGGCGCGCATGACCGGAAGTGCCGCGCGGGTGACGTTGACCGGGCCGAACAGGGTGGTCTCGATCTGCGCCCGGAAGTCCTGAGGGCTGATCTCCTCGAAGAACCCGGCGTTGAAGTTGCCCGCGTTGTTGACTAGCACGTCGAGGCGTCCGAACCGTTCGATCGTCGCCTTCACGGCGGCCTCGGCGTCGGCGGGGTCGGTGACGTCGAGCTTGACGGCGAGCAGGTCGTCGTGCTCGCCTAGGGCGGCGGTGACGCTGCCGGCTTTACGGGCGGTGGCGACAACCGCGTCACCGGCGGCCAGGGCGGCCCTCGCGATGTCGACGCCCATGCCGCGGCCGGCTCCGGTGATGAGCCAGACCTTCTTGTCCCTCATGTGGGTGAACTTCTTTCTGGTTGATGTGCCGCACCCCGCGCCTTCCGCGGTGGCACTGTCCACACAACCAGCCAGCGCGGCGAGGTGGCAGACCCTGATGAGAGGGGTACTCGCAGGGACTCCCAAGCTAGGCGGGACCTCTCGTACAGTGGCAGACATGGCAGGCACGAGCGACCCGGCCGGCGTCCGCGGCGAGATCGGGGCGTTCCTGAGCACGCGGCGTGCCAGGATCAGTCCCGCGCAGGCCGGGCTACCCGTGTACCGGGGAGAGCACCGGCGGGTCCCGGGCCTGCGCCGCGAGGAGGTCGCCGTCCTCGCCGGGATCTCCACCGAGTACTACACCCGGTTCGAGCGCGGCAACGCCACCGGCGTCTCGGACAGCGTTATCGACGGCATCGCGCACGCGCTGCAACTCGATGACGCTGAGCGGACGCACCTGCTCGACCTGATCCGGACCGCCGGCCGCACCCGCCGGCCGCGCCGCAGGCCTGCCCCGCAACACGTCCGGCCCGCGGTCCAGCGCATCATCGACTCGATGACCGGGACGCCCGCGCTCGTGCTTAACGGCCGGCTGGACATCCTGACCGCCAACGCCCTGGGGTACGCGCTCTACTCACCGGTTTACGCCGGCCCGGGCCGGCCGGCCAACAACGCCCGGTTCCTGTTCCTCGACCCGCACGCCACCGAGTTCTTCCGCGACTGGGACAAGGTCGCCAGCGACACCGTCGCCATGCTGCGCGCCGAGGCCGGCCGCGATCCCTACGACCGGGGGCTGTCGGACCTGATCGGTGAGCTGTCCACCCGCAGCGACCAGTTCCGGGTCCGGTGGGCCGCCCACAACGTCCGGATCCATACCACCGGAGTCAAGCTCATCCACCACCCGGTCGTCGGGGATCTCGATCTCCCCTACGAGTCCTTCCCGATCCCCGCCGAACCGAGCCAGAGCCTGCTCACCTACACCACCGAGCCCGGTTCTCCCTCGCACGACGCATTGAGCCTGCTCGCCAGCTGGGCCACCAGCCCCGCGCACGACAGCGAGGCCAGCCCGCACGACAACGACGAGCAGTCCACGCGGCAAGACCGCGGAGACGACACGCCCAGCGGATCCGCTTCCAGGCCCCGCCAAGCCTGAGAGGTCCCAAGCTTCGGGGCAGCCCCGTTCCGTATGCGCGAGAGAGGACTTGCCCTCCCAGCTGACGGGCCATGGCTATTGCGGCGGCCGGGCCGCGCAGTAAGCGCCCCCCGCTCGAGAGGCGTGTTAGTCAGCCCGCGTCGAGCCAGGATCAGCCCCGAACCCGTGATCTGCGTGCGAGCCAACGTCGCCGGTAGCGGCCTTCGGGTGGAAAGGGGGAGCGTCCAGCACAGGCGGCCTGCATCGCCGCTAGGTAGCGGCCGGCATCAGATGCTGTCTGGAAGGAACGGTTCTTCGGGCCTGAACGACGGGCCGGGTGAGGGTTGCTTCTGGCTTCTCAGGACGGCACGGGTCGTCTCGAGGTAGCCGCGGACCAGCGGTGAGACCGGTCCCTTCTGGTAGGCGACGGCGAGCGGCACGGTGGCCTGGGCTGGTCCGCGGAGCGGCCGGTGGGTGACTCCGCTGATGCGGAGATGCCGGACCGAAGCCGGCGCCAGCGCCACTCCGAGCCCGGCGGCCACCAGGGCGATGAGGCTGGAGGTCTCGGCGACCTCCTGGCGGACCTGCGGGGAGAATCCGGCCTGACGGCAGGCGCTGGTGACGGCCTGGTAGACCGAGGAGGGCGGTGAGCTGGGGTAGCCGATGAACGGCTCCTCGCGCAGGTCGGTCAGCTCGAGGTTGATCTGCGTGGCCAGCGGGTGGGTGACCGGGAGCAGCGCGACGAGCGGCTCGTGCCGGAGAACCTCGACGACGAGGCCGTCGGCGGCCACCGGCGGCCTGAGCAGGCCGACCGTGATGCTGCCCTCGAGCAGGCCGCCGACCTGCGCCGGGGTGAGCATTTCGCTGCGGACCTCCAGCGTCACGTTGGGGAACCGCTGCGTGTAGGCCCTGACGAGGAGCGGCATCAGCTCGTAGGTCGCCGACCCGGTGAACGCTAGCGCCAGCCGGCCCAGGTGCCCTTGTCCCGCCAGCCGGGCGTTGTCGGCGGCACGGCGGCTGGCGGCCAGCAGCGCGATGGCCTCGGCGTACAGGATCCGGCCCGCTTCGGTGAGCTCGACGGACCGGGTGGTCCGGTCGAACAGGGCCGTCCCGAGTTCTCGTTCAAGCTTCCTGATCTGCTGGGAGACAGGCGACTGCGCGATCGTCAGGCGCTCGGCGGCCCGCGTGAAGCTGAGCTCCTCCGCGACGGCCACGAAGTACTCGAGGTGCCGAAGTTCCATGCCGTAGGCCTCGCATTGAGCTCATAAACATCTGAATAGCTGAACTTTTCGGTGTTGGACTACTCAATATCACGGGACTTAGCGTGAAGTCACCACAGGGAAGTGACCGCCGTCACACGCGGCGGCGTCCAGAGGGAGTCACCTGATGCACACGAACCGCCCCGAGCCCCGTCACCTCCGGTCCTGCCTGTCGCGGTTCGTCACTGGCGTCGCCGTGGTCAGCTACCTGGCTGACGGCGAGCCGCGCGGCGTGACGGTGAACTCGTTCACCTCCGTGTCGATGGACCCGCCGCTGATCCTGGTGTCGCTGGCCCGGACGGCCAAGGCGGCGTGCCACCTGTCGGAGGTCCCGTTCACCATCAACGTCCTGAAGGCGTCCCAGTTCGACATCGCCATGCAGTTCGCCGGCCGGCCGCGGGACGGCCTGCGGGTGGCCTGGAAGGCCCCCGCCGACGGCCTGGCCCCGGTACTTCAGGGTGCTCTGGCGACATTCCGGTGCCGCCCCTGGCAGGCCTACGACGGAGGTGACCACGTCCTCCAGCTCGGGCTGGTAGCCGAGGCCGACGTGAGCGGCGACGAGGAGCCCCTGCTGTTTGACCGTGGCCAGTTCGCGATGGTCGGCCTGTCGCTGTTCGACAACCCGCGCGTGATCGAGTCCGACCCAGTGACCGGCGGCGGCATCATCCGCTCCCAGCTCGTCCACCACCTGGCCACGGCCAGCTGAACCATCCCGTGAAGCACCGGGAACCCCGCCCTAGGAGGACATCATGAAGATCTCGCTGTTCGCGCAGGCGCCGTACCGGTACCTGCCCGAGGACTTCGAGCAGCACCACGAGTCGGTGTGCGACGTCCCGTACTCGCTGACAACGCGGGAGGGGGTGTACTCCTCGGTCCGCGACTTCATGGACGAGCTGATGTTCGGCGCCCGATCCGGCTTCGACGCGGTCGCGGTCACCGAGCACGGGCAGAGCAGCTATGACATGGTGCCCAACCCGGACCTGGTCGCCAGCGCGCTGGCCTACATGACCGAGGCCGAGGGAATCGACGTGGGGATCTTCCCGATGGGCCGCTCGCTCGGCAAGTCGCGGGAGCCGCTCCGGGCCGCCGAGGAGTACGCCATGATCGACGTGATGAGCGGCGGGCGCCTAGTCCCCGGCCTTGTCGTCGGACTGTCGTACGATTCCAGCATCAACAACGGCGTCCCGCCGATCGAGGTGCGCAAGCGCTTCGATGAGAACCTCGAGCTGGTGCTGCGCGCCTGGAAAGCGCAGACGCCGTTCGCCTGGAACGGCAAGTTCTCCCAGTACCCCATGGTCAACATGTGGCCCAGGCCGCTGCAGGCCGACCTGCCGACCTGGATCACCGGCATCGGCAACCCCAACACCATGCGGATGTGCCTGGAGCGCGGCTTCGGGTTCACCTACCTCAGCTGGTTCGGTGCCAAGCTCACGGGCAAGCGCATCTTCGACCGCTTCTGGGAGATCGCCGACCAGGTCAGCGTCCCCCGCAACCCCTACCGGCTGGGTTTCCTGCAGACCGTCGCGGTCGCCGAGAGCGACGAGCAAGCCGAGCGGGACTACGCCGAGCACCTGGAGTACGGCTTCCGCAAGGGGCTCGGCTCGATCCCGATGGAAAAGCTGGGCCTGCCCGGCGGCATCGACATCCGCGGCGTCCAGGCCCTGCTCAAAGATCCCGGTGACTTCGGGCTCTACTACCAGATGAAGACCGCCACCTACCGCGACCTGGTCGACGCCGGCGTGGTCATCGCCGGCAGCCCGGCGACCGTACGCGACCAGCTGAGGGAATTCTGCCGGGAGTATGGCATCGGCAACCTGCACGCCATGCTCAGCTTCGGCTCGCTGCCGCGGCACCTGGTGATGAAGAACATCCAGCTGTTCTCCGAGGAGGTCCTGCCGCACCTGCGGGACCTGTGGACCGATACGGGGCACCAGCACCACTGGTGGCCCGAGCGCCTCGGCGGCTCGCCGGGCACCCAGCAAATCCCCGCGAACACCGGATTGGCGGCGGCACGATGACCACCCAACCGACCATCAGCGAAGAGACCATCGGAGTCTGGGACGGCCGCATCACGATGCGCGTGAAGGTGGCCGGGGCCGGCTCCCCGCTGCTCTACCTGCATCCCGCAGCCGGACTGGCGTGGGACCCGTTCCTGAGCCACCTGGCCGAGCGGTACACCGTCTACGCGCCGGAGTTCCCCGGCACCAGCGTGGGCGACCCTTACGCCATCCACCAGGTCGACGACCTGACCGACCTCGTCCTGCTCTACGAGGAGCTCGTGCGCAAGCTCGGGCTCGTCAAGCCAGTCGTCGTCGGCCAGTCGTTCGGCGGCATGCTGGCCTGCGAGCTCGCCGCCCACTTTCCCGACGTGCCCTCGGCGCTCGTCGTGCTCGACCCGATCGGGCTGTGGCTGGATGAGCACCCGGTCGCCAACTGGATCGCCACCCCCGCAGACCGCCTGCCCGCGCTGCTGTTCCACGACCCGGACAGCCCCGCCGCCCAGGCCATGCTCGCGCTCCCGGAAGACCCCGAACGCCAGCGGGCCGCCATCGCCGGCCTGGTCTGGGCGTTCGGCTGCACCGGCAAGTTCACCTGGCCGATCCCTGACCGGGGCCTGCGCGGCCGGCTGCACCGGATCAGCGCCCGCACCCTGATCGTCTGGGGCCGCCAGGACAAGCTCGCCAACGTCGCCTATGCCGGTGAGTTCGCCAACGCCATCGCCGGCAGCAAGGTCGCCATCGTCGACGACTGCGGCCACATCCCGCAGGTGGAGAAGTACGACCAGACCGTCCAGGCCGCCGACGAGTTCCTCGGCTGACCCGCTCGCACGGGCTGCGGTTCAGCCACGTGCCGGAGCCCCGGACTAGGAGCACCGACATGAAGATCACTCGCGTCGAAACGGTCCCGTACTCAATTCCGTACCTGAAGCCGCTGCGCTTCGCCAGCGGGGAGGTGACGGCCGCCGAGCATGTACTGGTCCGCGTCCACACCGACGACGGCCTGGTCGGCATCGCGGACGCTCCGCCACGGCCGTTCACCTACGGCGAGACGCAAAGCAGCGTCGTGGCCGTGATTAATGACCTCCTCGGCCCGCAGCTGGAGGGCCTGTCTCCTCTGGACCGCGAGGCTGCGCACGCGCGCATGGCCCGCACGGTCGGGAACCCGGCCGCTAGGGCCGCGATCGACATCGCGCTGTGGGACCTGATCGGCCAGAGCCTCGCGGTGTCGGTGACCGAGCTGCTCGGCGGCTACACCGACCGGATGCGCGCCGCCCACATGGTCGGGTTCGCCTCCGCCGGAGAGATGGTCGACGACGCAATGCGCATGCGCGAGCAGCACGGCATCACCACCTTCAAGGTCAAAGTCGGACGGCGGCCGGTCCAGCTCGACATCACCGCCTGCCGGGCCCTGCGCGAGGCACTCGGCGATGATACCGAGCTCTACATCGACGGGAACCGCGGGTGGACCGCCGCCGAATCCGCCCGCGCGCTGCACCAGCTTGAGGACGTCGGGCTGTTGTTCGCCGAGGAGCCGTGCCCGGCCGACGACATTGCCGGCCGGCGATGGCTGGTGCAGCACAGCAACATCCCCATCTACGCCGACGAGAGCGTGTCCCGGGCCGCCGAGGTGACCCGGGAGATCCTCGGCGGCTCAGCGACCGGTGTCTCCATCAAAACCGCGCGCACCGGATTCACCCACTCACAGCGCATCCACCACCTGTGCGAAGGACTCGGCGTCGAGGTGGTCATCGGAAACCAGATCGACGGCCAGATCGGCTCGGTGTGCAACGCGGCATTCGGCGCCGCTTACGAGGCCACCTCTCGCCGCGCCGGTGAGCTGTCCAACTTCCTCGACATGCGCGACGACCTGCTCACCGAGCCTCTGGTCATCGAGGACGGCACCGTCCTGGTCCGCCAGGGCGCGGGTCTGGGCATCGACATCGACGAGGACAAGCTCCGCCACTACCGGCACGACGGCTGACGGCCGCCAGGGCCACCCGCCATCCAGAATCCCCAGAGCACCGCTGTTCCGCCAGCAGAAAAGGAGAAGCACTGTCATGAGCACGACCCAGGACTCACCCACCGCCGCCGGCTCCGGCGCATCGGCCAGCAAGTCGTTCAAGGCCAGCGTGGCCGGGCGCGGCGTCGCCGCCACATCGGCCGAACGGGTGGCCACCGTGGTGACCGCAGTCCTTCACGGCATCCATGAAGCTATCAGCGAGCACCAGGTCACCTACCCGGAATACCAGGCCGCCAAGGCATGGATGATCGAGGTCGGCGAGACCGGCGAGTGGCCGCTATTCCTTGACGTGTTCGTAGAACACGCCATCGAGGAGGTGGCCTCCCGGACTCAGAACGGCACCAAGGGCACGATTGAGGGACCGTACTACCTGCCCGCCCAGGCCCGGCTCGACGCCAGGGCATCCCTGCCCCGCCGGCCCGGCGAGAAGGGCACGCCCTTGATCTTCACCGGTCAGGTCCGCGACATCGACGGGACCCCGCTCGCCGGCGCCGAGGTCGACACCTGGCACGCCGACGCGGACGGCTACTACTCCGGTTTCGCCCCGCAGGTGCCGGAAGGAAACCTCCGCGGCGTAGTGATCACCGGCCAGGACGGCCGTTTCGAGATCGACACCATCCAGCCCGCGCCCTACCAGATCCCCCACGACGGTCCCACCGGCAAGCTGATCGACGCGGCCGGCTGGCACCCCTGGCGGCCGGCGCACCTGCACCTGATGATCCGCGCCCAAGGGCACCGCACCATCACCACACAGCTGTACTTCACCGACGGTGAGTGGCTTGACTCCGACATCGCGCAGGCAACCAAGCCGGAGCTGATCCTGGACCCGAAGACCGACAGCGACGGCGTCGCCCGCGCCGAATACGACTTCCAGCTCGAGCCAGCCTGATCCTCAAGACGGGTGTGCCGGTCCTTGGCCCGCACCACCGCCCGACACCCCAAGGACGACGCCATGCTCTTCCAGGTCCGGATGGACGTCTCGATCCCGCCACACCTGCCCGAGCAGGAACGCGCCCGGCTCCTCGCCGAGGAGAAGCACCGGGCACAGGACCTGCAACGGCAGGGAGTGTGGCTGCACCTGTGGCGGGTGGTGGGCTGCTACAGCAACATCAGCATCTTCGACGTCGACTCCAACGACGCGCTGCACGAGGTGCTGTGGACGCTCCCGCTGTTCCCCTTCATGCAGGTTGAGGTCACCCCGCTGGCCCGGCACCCGTCTGCAATCGAGGCCGGCTGACGTGCACAGCCGCACCACCCCGCACAGATCCGCCATCGGCATCGCCAGAATGACTGCGGGGCTCGGCATAATTGGCTGATCTGCGTTCAACCCTGGAATCGACCCCGATCAAAGCCGCCGACACCGAGTCGGCGATCCGGGCGTTCGGCAGGGGGCCTGGCCTACTACATTCCGTAGCCGGTGCTGGGCTGCCGCTTTTAGGTCCGTAGCCGTCGTCCTGCGGCGCCCGGCTGGGTCCCCGGGTAGCGGACGGACAGGTCGCCGTCAGGTACCCACAAGTGCGGCCGACCGGCGCGGCGGGAGGGGCGTGGGAGACGATGGGACGGTGGAGTCGCTGACCCGGCTGCGTGAGCAGCGGGCGTTCCTTTGCCGGCTCAGCCCCGACCGGGCGCTGGGGTCGGTGGAGGAAGCGGATACGTTCCTGCGGGACCGCGGGCTGCTGACGCGCACCGCCGACTGCGCGCTGCCGAGCCTGTATGAGGCGTGCCATGAGGACCCGTACCAGCCGGGCAGACCTGGCTTCGCCACCTGGCCGGCGACCAAGTGGCCGTGGTTCGGCGAGCTGGCCGATCGCGGCCACCTGATCACCGCGGTGCACCGCGGCAAGAGCCTGCTGATCTCCGGCGCGGTGGCACGGCTGCTCGACCCGATCTGCCGCGCGGAGATCACCCGCATGGGCACCGCCGACCGCGGCTGGGGCCGGCTGCTGGATCACCTGGCCGCCGCCGGGCCGTCCAGCATCGAGGACCTGCGCACGGAACTCGGGCTCAAGCGGCAGGAACTGAAGGCGCTGCGGGCACCGCTGGAGCGGTGCGGCGCGATCGTGTCACGATCGCTGCACGTCACTGCCGGCCAGGGACATCAGCACTCCAGTGAGCTGGCCCGCTGGGATCAGGCCTACCCGGGTAGCGGCGGCGGCACCGGCGAGGACCCCGTGGCCGCGCTCGGGGACCTGATCGCCGCGGCCGTGCGCGCAGCCGTCCTAGCGCCGGAGACCGAGCTGCGGCGCTGGTTCTCCTGGCCGTGGTACTGGGCCGATTCGCTTGTCGACGACCTTATCGGCCAGGGCCGGCTGCGCAGGATAGACGGCCATGTCACGCCCCGGGGCATCCGGAATCCTGCTTGAAGTCAGCAACAGTGCCTTCCCAAGGCGACCAAGAACCGCCTAATGCACGGAAACGCCCTCTTCGATCTGGCTCGTTGGAGGCGCGCCTAACAGGATCTTCTGTTGCTCGCTATCCCCGGCGAAGTTTAGCGGCCTGGAACTGTGTCGCCTGGTCACGAGCATTGTGAGACTGATCTGCGGCAGATCTTTGCGGCTATCGGCAGCAGACTCGATGTTATGACAGGGCCGGGCACGGTGCTGTGGTCATTGGTCTGCGGCAGCGCCAGATGTAGGTCGCGCTGGTCGGCCGCGTGGACGTGGTGGCACATGTGCGTGAGGCAGCCCGGTGCGGCGACGCGCCCGTGCGGGACGGCCTCGATCCGGCCGCGGTCATACCTGACGTCTGTCCGCGGCGCGGCCATGCTGACCGCGACCGGTCAGGATGGGCGTCCAGCCGGAAGCAGTGGCCCTATAAGGCGTGGAGCAGGTCGTAGGTGCAGTCCAGGCCGACCGCCATCTTCACGGCCTGTTCCTTGAATTCCGGAGTGTAATACTTTCCTTTCGCCATTTCCGCCGTCCCCTTTCAGGGAAGGCCTTATTGATCTCCCTGTCGGGAACTCGGGGGCACCTCAACTATTCATCTGGCTGTGGCTGGCGGGGTCCATATCGGCCGTGCTGACGGTTTGCGGAGGGCATTGCGCCTGCAAGAGCGGGTCGGGTATCCGGTCGCCGAGTCGCAGCAAGCCGGCTCCGGTCAGTGCTACCGCCAAGGCGCCGCCCCACCAGACGGCGTCGGGTGACGTTGCGAGCAGCGCGCCGCCGACCGCGGGGCCGAGGGCCACGCCTGCCGTGAAGGAGAGGCCGTAGAGCGACATGTAGCGGCCGAACAGGTGCGGCGGTGCGAGGTCGGCGACGATTGGGCCGAGCACGATGAACTGCGCGCACTCACCGATCGCGATCACGATCGCGACCCCAGCCAAGACGGTGGTAGCGGTGAGCGTCGAGCTCGTTAGCGTTGCGAGCAGGACCGCGAGCAGGCCGATCGCATATAGCGCGCTGGTCGCGGCAAGAGCGTGTGTGCGGCGCATCCGCTTGACGATCCGTGTGGCTGGAATCTGCGCGACGACGATGAAGAAGGTGTTGATGAAGAAGACGACGCCGATCTCGCCCGGCCCGACAGGCGTGTGCGCCTTCGCAAACGGCGCGAGGATGTTGG
>Ga0207683_10004297_pt1 | contig 12305 bp, 19 predicted proteins | sample KBSM73metaG_FD_184333 | JGI IMG/M metagenome (GOLD analysis project Ga0207683, IMG submission 184333) | Miscanthus rhizosphere microbial communities from Kellogg Biological Station, Michigan, USA - KBS M7-3 metaG (SPAdes) (version 2) | ecosystem: Host-associated > Plants > Roots > Rhizosphere >...
GTCCAGTCGCACGACCTCGAAGCTATGGAGCCCGATGACCACCACCATCTGGTGCGGGTAGAGCACCACCGTCTCCTTGGAGAGCGGCAGCGGCAGCGCGGCGAGCGGCTTCATCGCCGGATCGCCGGGGAACTTCAGCACCATGTTCTCGCCCAGCGTCCACTGCCCCTTACCGAACGGCGACCAGCCGCCGCCGTGGGCATAGCGATCGGCGAGCTGCTCCCTGGCCGGGCGCGGATCCTCGGGGCGTAGGATCTCGGGCAGGAAGCCGAGGAGGTCACCGGCCGTGACGCTGCCGCCGTAAACCCGCCGGGCCTCGTCGGCGAAGATCGACCATGTGATGCTCATGACGACAGCTCCTCCACCATGGCCTCGGCCGCGGCCAGGGCGCGCTGATAGGCGCACTTCTCGGTCGCGCCGACGAATTGGCGCTCCCAGGTTTCCACGATCCGCACCACGCCCCGGGCGCGGTCTGAGATCATCTTGGGCTCCTCGCCCTCGGGGAGGTCCGTCTCGACCACGGCGACGCGGCGATAGGGCGAGCGGACGGAGGACGGCATTTGCGCCGTCGCGGTCATGACGATGTAGCGGCTCATGGCTGAGCCCAGCCGATGCCGAGCAGCCCAATGATGGCGAGAGCGGCGATCCAGTAGATGGCTTCCCAATCTTGCATCAGTGTTTCCTCCCAATGAGTTTGGTTGCGAAGGCGACGGGGTCCACGCCTTCACCGGCTGCGGCAGTGCTTTCAATGAAGAGCCGGCCCAGCTCGATACTGTCGTGGGCCTGCTCAAGGGGGCAGTAGCCGAGGGTGCGGGCGACCTTGTCCATGAAGTCGATCCATTGCTCGGGGGTCGGTGGTTTGCTCATTACACTTACTCCGGTGGTTGCAAGACAAGAGATAGTGGCAGTCATTCACAGCGTCAACCGCATTCATTCGGGGGTTGCTGCCGCTTTCGTGGTGGCACATATTCCTTTCGGTCACGGAGGTAACCGCATGGGGCGCGAGCGCAAAAACCACGAAAATTTAACGGCCCGATTTCCGAGCGGCACGTTAACGAGGATCGAGCGCGCCCTGCGTGGGCGAGAAGGCAAGGCGGATTTTATTCGCGCCGCGGTTGCAGAGAAATTGGCGCGGCGTGAGCGGAACCTCCCCGCCGAGGAGGCGGGCCTAGGCGGGGAGGAACTGCCGGATCCGCCGTCCGAGTTCTAGTCGTAGGGGCCCATGTAGTCGGTCGGATCGTGGTCGGGGTTGCCGTTCGACTTGGCCGGCGACGCCCGGGTGCGGAAGAACTGACCGCACTCCGGGTGCTTCGCCATGAACCAGCGCGCCAGGGCCGGCGTCCAATTGTTGTTCAGCTTGAAGTCCCGGTCGCCCTTCTCGATGTGGTGGTGCCAGCGGATCCGGTGCAGGACGGCGCGGGCTGAGTAGTGCTCCCAGCCCGCAGCGAAGACTTCCAGGGAGAGCCGCTCGAAAAGGTAGACGACATCGAGCGGCACCTTGCCCGGCGGGCGGTTGAAGAGATCGCCCTGCATAGCCGTCACCCCGCGAGGCGCTTGCTGATCCTGATGAAGGCATTCTGCGCCCGGTCGAGCAGCTCGGGCTTCCCTTGCAGCTCGTCGTCGGGGCCGTAGTCGTTGTAGATCGTCTTCAGCTCGGTGACGTCCTTGGCCGCCTCCATCGCATCGATGAGCCCGTCGATGTCGAAAGCGGTGTCGTCGGAAACATCCTTCGATTTCGTTTCCGACGCCCACACAACGCCGTCATCGTCACGCTCGACATTGCCCTTGCCGGATCCCTCGGGGAATGCCGCCCGGCTCGGGCTCGGCGGCTGCCGGCGGGGCCGTGGCGCCTCAGCGCGGGCTGCTGGCTCGCTCGGCGGGCTGAGATCGACCACCGGCCCCCCGACGTCCGAACCCTCGTCCAAGGCCGCGGAGATGCCAAAGGCCAAGCGGCTGGCTTGAACAAACGCCCGGTGCCGCAGCATCCGGCCGGGGCTTTTCCGCCACGCCGTGCTGTCAGGCATGATGCACTCATCCAGAAACTCGGTGACCGTGGTCGGCCGCGAGCGGTCCTTCCTGTACATCGAGCACGTCACCGCGATGATCCGGCCGTTCTCGTCCTGATCATAGGCGAACTCGACGCCGTCATATTGCTCCTGCCGGTTGATCACCCGGGCGTAGCCGTCGACCGAGATGTACGGATAGATCCGGCCCTTGCTCTTGATGCAGTAGATCTCGCGAGCAAAAGGATCGAGATCAAACCTATGCGCGAGTTGGATGAAGGCGACCAGATCCTCCATGGTCGCCTCCTGCGGCATGATCGTCTTGAACAAGACCGCCTCCAGGGCCTTGCGCTCCATGTGCCGGCTGGTGGCGTATTCATCGATGATCGAGAGCGATTGTCCTGGGGCGTTCATGATGGTGCTCCTTTGTCGGCCGCATCGGCCGCGGCGATGAGCTGACGAGCGAGTTCGCGCAGGAAGTCCGTCGTCAACGGCTTGTCGGGGGCGGTGAGGCGGCTGGCGAACCATGTCGCGATCTTGGTGGGATCCGTGATGTCGATCCTGACGACGATCACCGTCGCACCCGCTGGGTCGATTGGCGCGATACGGCGGGTATTGCGCCCGGCCTGCTTCTCGGCGCGGATGATCCGCTCCGTCTTCTCGGCCAGCTTGCGGGCGCGTTCCAGCTTTGCCGGGTCGCTCTCTGGGGTCAGACCCGTGACCGGCTCCTGGCCGCTGGCTCTAGCGGCGGCATTGGCCATTGCCTCGACGCGCTTGGCCTCACGCTGAAGCGTATCCTTGCTGACCGAGAGTTCCCGAGATGCGATCGAGGTCACCGTTTCCAGTTTTTTCCCGTCAGCCGCATCATGCGGTTGACGGGTTACGGTCGCTTCCTTGTTGGCATTTCTGACTTGCCCGGCGCTGGCTACCCGCCCCTGCTTGGCGACCAGTTCGACATAGCGCATGCGCTGGATCGAGCGCATTTCCGGCGTCAGTTCGGTGCGGATCAGGTTCTCAGAGATCTCGCGCCGCTCGACCAGCTCGGCCGGGATCTCCTGATGGAAGATGATCGCCGGGATCTGCTGCCACATCTTCGCTTGGCGGAAGGCCTCCTCATCCTGCACGCCGCGCTCGGCGAGCATTTTCTGCGCCGCTCCCCAGCCGTCCTGATAGGCCGACAGGCGGTTGGCGCCCCACATGAGGATATACTTGCCGGGGCGCGTCGGATGGCGCCGCACCCCGATCGGCTGGAGCAGGCCGATCTGCTCGATGTCGGCGCGCAGGGCGTTGACGTCAGCGGTCATGGGCTCGCGCTTGCGCGGGCCCATCTCGATGTCATCCACGATGATACGGCCGACAGAAGCGGGGCCATGATGGCCCCGCGACGGTGGGTTGGTGATCTGGTTCATGATGCTGTCTTCGCCGACTAGGCCAGCACGCCGATCGATCTCGGCTCGGAACTCGTCGCCGCCGCTCATACCAGCGCCTCCTTGATGGCGGTGATCCGCTCCTGCTGCGGCAGCCCGGGCTGGCCGTCCTTGCGGCCGGTGTCCTTGTAGGCGGCTTGGCCGGCTTCCCAATGGAGCTGCACCGCCGACGTGCCCTTGGCGGCCAGGGCGCCGGCCACCTGCCAGACCAGCGGATTGGTGCGGCCGACCGCTTCCTCCTTAATGCAGAGTTTGAACAGATCGGCGAGCTGCCTGTCGCAGCCGCCGTCGATCGCGGGTGAGCCCGGCTCATTGAGGATCGGGAAGTAGCCCTTGATTGAGCGTTCGAGGGCGATGTCCTCCAGCTCAAAGCCGGCGGCGAAGCACATCGAGTGGACGAAGCCGGTGATGTGGTTCTTGGTGGCGCCGCCCTTGGGATTGAGCGCCTCCAGCGGCTTGCCGGCGATCACCAGGGCGTCGTGGATGGTCTGCGACAGGCCCCCGGTGTGGTTCTTGGGGCCGAGCACGCTCTCCGAGATCGGCCGAGCGAGGCGGTTGGTGTCGTGCAGGATCTGCATGGCGTGCGCCTCGCTGATCCCGCAGTAGAAGACGAAGTCGATGTGATCCTCGGCGCTGTCGGGATCCGAGCCGGCGAGATTGATGCGCCCCTGAAACTGCGTCTCGCCGTCGATCACCATGACCAGGGCGTTATAGGGGAGCTGCATGTAAGGGATGCCGTCACTCCCGATGACGAGCTGAGCCTCCTCGGGCGAGTAGAGGGTGAGCGGTGGGGTGCCGCCCATGATCTTGCCCTTCCGCAGTTTGCCCATGTAGTTGGCATAGCTCTCGGCCCGCTGGATGCGGGTCTTGTCCCAGCTCCGCTGGACGGTCTGACGAAGCAGCTTGAGCGGCTTGTCGTCGTCGGCGGTCTGCTTCACCGTCTGGCGATCGAGCGACAGCGGTGAGGCGAAACCGAAGTGGCGCAGCTCGTTGAGGTCGGCAATTCCGACGAAACGAGAGACTGTGGTCTGCAAAGCACGCAGTTGCTTGCCCCGTTGAGAGGAAGTGTTCATGATGGTTACCTCTTGGTACGAGTGACGTGATGGTGCCGATCGGCGTGGTGATGCTTGTCGATTGGCACCCCGTCATCGTGGAACTCTCTCCCTAGGCGAGTCAAACGCTTTTTTCGAGCGCGTACCTCTTTTTCGGTAACCCCCTAATTTCCCGAAATTTTTATCTGGCCTGCCTGATAAAACGGCACTCTCCCCCCAGTTGCACCCATTTTTGCACCCACTCCGCGCTGGCGGTCGCTAACCCACTGATTTCATTGGGCCTAAAGGATGATCATCGATCACAGTGTTCGGCTTTCGGGTCAATGGCTTACGGCGATGCAACCTATTGTATTGCTTGGGGAAAATCCATGTGACTCCTTGCGCTTGCAAGCTTATGGGTGCATATAGAAGGGACAGTTCGCACCCACTTTTCACCCACTTTTAGGAGCCTCCCATGACCAACCTCACTGAAGCCGCCATCGCCTCCAAGAAGTTCACGGCGCCCGAGATCAAGTACGACGACCACAACAGCCTCGTGATCGTCGCCGGCAAGAAGGGCCGCCATACGTGGCGGATCAAGACCCGCAGCGGTTCGGATCGGATCGGCTACTACCCGGCGATGTCGCTCAAGGAGGCGCGCGCGATCGCTGAGGAGCGCGCCAACCGCATCGACCGCGGCATCCCGGTGACCGCGACGCCGGCCGCGCCGAACGCCGGCATGACCATCGCCGACCTCCTCGACAAGTATGAGCAAGCCCGCCGCTACGACGGACTGGCGACGCTCGCGAAGAGCATGAAGGTGCTGCGCCGCGGCTTCGCCCTCTACCTCACGCTCGATGTGGCCGCCTTCAGGAAGAGCGACATGCTCGATGCCTTCGACCGCATGCGCGAGCCGCTCACGCCGGGTGGTGAGCCGCGCCTCGTCGCCGCCAACCGCTTCGCCGCCTACGCTTCGAAGCTGTGGACGTGGTCGATGAACCGTGACCTCGTGGCGCAGAACTTCTCCAAGGCTTGCGAGCGCGCCAAGGAGGAGCCGCGCAGCCGCGTGCTCAGCATGGACGAGCTGGCCGCCGTCTGGCGGGCGACGCTGCGCCTGGAGCACCTCGGCACCGGCCGGGGCCGCACGTCCCGCCGCACCTACGGCCGCATGGTTCGCTTCCTGATGCTCACCGGCCAGCGGCTGAGCAACGCCACCGGGCTCAAGCACGGCGACATCGTCAACGGCGTCTGGACGCAGACCGTGAACAAGACCAAGACGCCGCTCGTCCTCACCCTGCCCGAGGCCGTCCTGGCCGAGGTCGGCAAGGGCGAGCCGGGCGCGCGGGTGTTCCCCTCGGATCGCGGCGGGCTGCTCAACAACCTCACCGCCTTCAACGATGAGGTGCGGGAGCTGTCGGGTGTCGCCGACTGGTCGCACCACACGCTGCGCCACACGATCGTCTCGCAGCTCGCCCGCGCCAAGGTGCCGTTTGAGATCCGCGAGACGATCCTCAACCACAAGGACAAGGGCATGGGCAAGATCGCCGCCGTCTACACCCACTACGAATACGAGGAGGAGATCCGCGACGCCCTGAAGCTGTGGGCCGACTTGGTCACCAAGGCCGCCGGCCCGACACTCAAGGCCGTCGCCTGATCACGCGCTCATGACGATAAAAGGGGCCCGCTGGGCCCCTTTTGCGTTATGGAGTTGTGAACTCCTATTTGAATGCATGGATATGCATCTGCATCGAAGTTAAACTCGTCAGCCGCACAGTGCGGTTGACGGATCTATATCGGAAAGACGCCCCTATGCAGCACTTCGCCTCCGACCGCCCGGTCAAGCTCAAGTATGCCGACCTCAACCGCATGCAGATCGTCGGCTCGCGCACCCATCTCAAGGATCTGATCGCCCGCGGCACCATTCGCCCGCCGCACAAGGACGGCACCAGCCGGCAGGCAGCGGCATGGTGGTTCTACGATGAGATCATGGAGGACATGGAGCGCCTGCGTACCAGCCTCAGCGGACAAAGGCCTTCACCTCAATCGTGAACCCGGGGATCTCGGTCTGGCCGCGATCGACGGCTTGCTGCGCCAGCCGGATCATCACCTCGGCGACCTCATCGGCATAGCCGTAGCGTTGCAGCGCCATGGTGAGGTCGTTGATGCCGGTCACCACCCGCTTCTCCCTGACCGACGCTGCCCGGCCGTAGCCGGCGCGGATCTGCTCCTTTGGCGCAGGGGAGGGCGCTGGTGCGGGTTGTGGCTTAGGGGCACCAAAGTCTGCTTCAAACGCCTTGCGCTCTTCAGCGAGCCGCGCTGCCTCAGCCTCACGGGCGGCCTTGCGCTTGCGCGTCTCCCAGCCCTCGATCAGCGCCTTCAGCGCACTGGCACAGCCGGTGGCTTTCTTGACCGGGGTCATCCAGATTTCATCGACCTCGCGGGCGGCCTTGAGGTGCGGGGCCTTCAGCTCCTCGCGCTTCTTGTCGACAGCCCCCTTCAGCTCCAAGAACCGAGCGCGCAGCGATTGCGCCCTGGCCGCTGTCTCATCGTCCTCGATCTCGCGGTAGGCTTTGACTTGCTTCTCCAGCTCATCGATCTGGTCGACCTCATCCATGCCGGCGCGGACGTTGTCGCCCATGCCGGCCAGGGTGGGATCGAGATCGGGCCATGTGCCGCCGTTCTCGACAATGCGGAACCACTCTTCGCTGACCGGCCGCAGGGCGCAGTTCATCCAGATCCAATCGTGGTTGTGCGGCTCGATGTCAGCGCCATCGAGGGTCATGACGACGGCGCCATCGGCGGTGTCGTAGTCCTGCCAAATGGCCACCGGCCTGCCGGCCTTCGTCCTGTAGAAGCCCTCTTGTGGTTCGCTCGTGATCTTGAAATCGCGGGATTTGAGGCGCTTGGGATCGGCCATTGCGGCCTCCCAGTAATCGTAGCTCATGGCGGCGTTCCCTTTGGTTGACCATAGGATAGGTATTCACTATCTGTTGGGAAATCAATCTAACCATGTGAAGGATAGCCACTAGTGAAGACGCATAAAAACCCGTTCCGCCGCTGGCTGGAAACTCAGCCGAGGGACATCACCCAGACCTCGATCGCCAAGCAGGTGGGCGTCGATCGCAGCTACATCTCGGACCTCATGAGCGAGACGTCGGTGATCTTCCCGAGCCTCCAGCTCGCGTTCCGAATCGAGCTGCTGACCAAGGGCAAGGTGAGCGCCCGCATGCTGCATGACTTTGCCGCCCATAACCGCACCGAGCAGGAGCAGGCGGCATGAACGAGGCCGACAACGATCTCCCTCCAGACAATGCGGCGCCATTGTGGGCCGAGGTGCGGCTACTGACCAAGCAGCGCGAGCTGCTGGAGGCGGCGCTGCTGAAGATCGCCTACGAGGGGCACAAGGTCACCTGGGCCAGGGCCGTTGCCCGCGACGCCCTGGACGCCAGCTTTTTACTGGGAAGGCGGGAGAAGGCAGCATGAGCCAGAGGTTCTTCATCGAGCTGCACAGCCCGACCAGCAAGATCATGTGCTGGTCGATCAACGTCGATCACATCGTGCAGGTGCGCCGAGTTGATCCCGACGATACCTGCCAGATCACGCTGATCAGCGGTCAGATCACGCCGGCCGAGAGCTACACTGAGGTGCAGGCGCTGTTGCGCGGGGAGCGCGTCGTATGAAGCGAGATGACAAGCTGTGGGTGCCCGAGCCGCCCTGGTGGGTGTTCTCGATCGTCGGCGCCATCGTCTCGGCGTGGCTGGTGGTTCAGCTCATGGTCTGGCTCGGCGATATCATGCTGGATTGGGCGACATGAAGCCGGGCCAGATCGATCTCTTCACCAAGCGGGTGCGCAGGCCGCCCGATCCGCTGGAGCGCGAGCTGCACATCGCGGTGATGGACACCCTGAAGAAGGGCGGGCTCACCTCGGGCTGGGTGGTGCTACACCCGGCCAATGGCGAGGACCGCAAGGACAACACCGGGGCGCTCCTGAAGCGGATGGGGGTGCTGCCCGGCGCCTCGGATCTGCTCTTCTGCGCGCCGCCCTATGGCCGCTTCCACGCCCTGGAGCTGAAGCGGCGGGGGAAGAAGCCGACCCAGGAGCAATGGGACTTCATCAACGCCATCCAGGCCGCAGGCGGCGTCGCTGACTGGTGCGACAGCTATGACGATGCGATGGTCATCCTCAAGCACTGGGGCGCGCTCAGCGAGCGCATGCACATCCAGGGCTGAGCTGCAAACCTCGTTCCCCGATATCCACAGCCGTGGAATGTGATCCTAGCGGCGGTTGGCAAATCGGATAGGCTGGGCAAAAATGAGCCGGCAAGAGTGTCAGTCTGCCGGCCCAAGGTGCGTTTAGCGGTACGCTTACTCACGAAGGACGCCGACCCAGGTGATCATTGGGCCGGCGCTTAGAGAACATCGACAGGAATGAGGGGAAATGCCGATGTCCGGTCACCAAGATATCGCTCTCATTCACAGTGTCAACCACATTGCCGCCGGGTAGCGGGCGATGCTGAGCTATGAAGAGCTGGCGGCGCTGCTGGGTTCCCGAGCTGTCGCTGATACACCCTGCCCGGCCTGCTCGCATTTACGCAAGCTAAGCCACCGCAAGCTGCCGGTGCTGCGCATCTGGTATGTCGACACCGGCATGCTCAGCTACTACTGCGCGCACTGCGAGGAGAGCGGCTACTGCCGATCAGACGAGGATCCGCGGCCCGAGGATCGAGGGCTGAGGCTGGCCCGTGGCCTTGCCAGGGCGCAGCATGAGCGTGAGGCGATGCGTCACCGAATCACCCGCGCCCAGGAGCTGTGGCACGAGAGCGTCTCGATCCGCGGCACCTGGGCCGCGCAATACCTCTCTGAGCGTGGGCTGGTGGCCGGCGATAGCCTTGCGCTGCGCTTCCATCCACGCTGTCCGTTCCCCAATGGCGGCCGATCGCCTGCGCTGATCGTGGCGTTCACCGCCTTCATGGATCTGGTCAACCCCGATCAGGATCCGTTCGCCGAGCCCGATCCGGTGGCGATCCATCGCATTCGTGGGCGTGGGCATGAGAACAAGGCGATGCTCGGCCCGGTGGGTGGCGCGGCGATGATGCTCGACCCACCGCATGAGATCGCCAGCGAGCTGCATGTCACCGAGGGCGTCGAGACGGCGCTGGCGGTGCGCAAGTGGCGCGGTCGGCCGGTGTGGGCGCTGGGCAGCGCCGGCGCCATGGAGAGGTTCCCGCTGTTCAGGCGGGTCAGGCGGCTGACGATCTGGGCCGACAATGATGCATCGAAGGTGGGGCAGACAGCGGCGAAGCGTTTGGGCGAACGCTACAGCCAAGCTGGCCGGCAGGTGGTGATCCGCTGGCCCGAAAGGCAGGGAGACTATGCAGGATGATGACGGGCCGCCGCCCGAGAACGTGCATGTGCTGCACCCGAAGAAGAAGCGGCCGAAGTTCAAGCCGACTGAGCTGGAGATAGGGAGACTGCTGCGCGAGGAACCCGAGCTGGGCGAGGGCACGCTGTTCCGCCTAGACACCTTCAGTGGGGCGACGCTCCTGATGCGACCGATCCCCAGGCCAGGGCTCAAGCTGCCGGCCAAGTTCACGCCGCGTGATGTCACCGATGTCGACATCACTCACCTGATCGAGTGGTTGACAGCCAATGGTGCATCGAAGGATGTCAGCCGCACCAAGGTCGATGCGGCCGTCCAGGCCGAGGCTGAGCGCAATCAGTTCAGCTCGGCGCGTGAGGCGCTCGATCGGCTGCCCGCCTGGGACGGGATCTGGCGGCTCGACAAGTTCATGGCCGAGATCTGCGGCGCCAAGGGCCATGAGGAGGGCATGGACGACCTCGCGACGTTCAGGCGCCAGCGATACCTCGCCGCGATCGGCCGGGTGCTGTTCATCGGCCTTGTGGCCAGGATCCTGCGGCCGGGCTGCAAGCTCGACACGGTGATCATCTTTGAGGGCGAGCAGGGCACGCTGAAGAGCACGCTACTGCGCGCCATCGCCTTCGATCGGCATGAGTGGTTCTCGGACAGTATGGTGGCCGACCTTGGGTCGAAGGACGCCCGCCAGCACCTCAAAGGCAAGCTGGTGATCGAGCTGGCCGAGATGAGCCAGCTCAAAGGCAGCAAGGTCGAGAGCCTGAAGGCGTTCATCTCGGCCCAGGACGACAAGTACCGGCCGAGCTACGGCAAGCGCGATGTGATGCACCTTCGACAATGCGTCTTCGTCGGCACCACGAACCACTCCGAGTATCTGGTCGACCTCACTGGGAACAGGCGCTTCCTGCCGGTGCGCTGTGGCGAGATCAACATTCCAAAATCGCGTGAATGGATGCAGCAGCTTTATGCCGAGGCGATCAACGCGTTCGCCAAAGGCGAGCAATGGTGGCTGGCGGCTGACGTCGAGCTGGACGCGGAAGGCGAGCAGCGCGAGCGGCTCACCGATGATCCCTGGGAAGATGGTGCGCGGGAAGTGGTCGAGCAGGCAAGGCGCGAGGCAATATCCGCTGAAGAGCGGTTGTTCTGGGTGCGCAGCGTCGACGTCCTGTCAGGCATTGAGGTGAGGCGCGAGGACTGGGACAGGGCCGGGGAAATGCGCGCCGCGTCGCTGTTGGTGAAGCTCGGCGGAAAACGCCTCAAGATGCCGCGTGGAAAAGGCCATCCGCGCAATGGCTATCGCTTCGATCTTTTGGGCCGGAAGTGAGTAAGGCCGGTACAGGTGGGTCGCGCTGAGCCCTTATCCTGCAAGGCTCGCTCCCACTGTTCCTATAGTTCCTACCTATCCTTGTGTGGGTATAAAGGGGAATGCAGTAGAGAGGGGCAGCGTGTGCGTCTGGAGCTAGCCAGAATGAGGTGGGAACTTGGTCCGCATGGTACAGCGTTGATATCATTGAGCTATCTGGAACATGTGATAGGTCCAAGCTGGGTACAGCACCAACCATGGTCTGACCTACCATAGTGCTGGCGTCGGCGCGTGCGGGCCTCCCAGGTGCGCGCCGCCGCTCCTATCTATTGATTGCCTATCACCCTTTACTCTCATGTTTTCAATGACTTAGCTCATAAGTGGGTGCAGTTGTGGGTGCAGTACGGCAGGCCGGGGATGGCAGGGCGCACGAACCGCCCCCCGGCTTTCGTCGGGCGGGGGCCGGGGCGCCGGCTGTGGGGCCCCACAAAAACAGAGGCGCTTACCTCCCCTGGACCCCCCTTTCCGGTTGTCCACAGCCGCTGTCGTTGCTCCCCCACCATCTGCGGCATACACTCACCATCGCAACCACTGGAGCAACAACGATGGACATGTCGCATCACGAGCCGGAACGGGATGAAGGCGATCGCTTTGAGGTTCACGCCGCCCTGGCGGAAGCGGTGGTCAAGTTGATGTGTGTTGCGCTGCTCTCGATTGCTGAGGACACCGCCGAGCACCATGCGGACATGATGACCGCCCTCGACTTGATCGGCTTCAAGATCCTCCAGCACAATTATGGGCCGGGCGAGATCGAGCACGCCCTTCAGGCGGCCGAGCGGCATTGTGACGACATCAAGGATTTGTTCACCGAGGCATCGAGGCTGGCGCGGGAGGCGCGGCAATGAGCGGCATGCATTGGGAGAAGCGCAACCGCGAGAAGAAGATTGGCATCCCGCAGGCTGATCGGTTCGTGAAGCCGCCCGGCTGGCGCGACAAGCCGAGCCCGATCACCTTCAGGAAGTGGCCGACTGGCCATGTCACCCATGACAATTGCGGTGCGGTGGTTCAGGCCAAGCGCAAGGCGCGGATCACCCTGCCCGAGATCTCGATCCTGAAGTCCGACGACTGATGTTCGACGCGATCGTGGTGGTGCAGAAATGCATCGAG
>Ga0207683_10004300_pt1 | contig 12301 bp, 16 predicted proteins | sample KBSM73metaG_FD_184333 | JGI IMG/M metagenome (GOLD analysis project Ga0207683, IMG submission 184333) | Miscanthus rhizosphere microbial communities from Kellogg Biological Station, Michigan, USA - KBS M7-3 metaG (SPAdes) (version 2) | ecosystem: Host-associated > Plants > Roots > Rhizosphere >...
GGTGGCCGAGCGTGCGCGCGGTTTTCGGAAGTTTTTCCGGGCCAAGCACGATCAGCGCGACGACCGCGATGACCATGATTTCACTGATGCCGACGTCGAACATTGCGCTTCTCGAAAGCGGCCGGCTGAAGGCGCCTCAAGGCGCCCCGGACCCCGGCGGTCAACCCTGCTGGGTCCGCTCCTTCTTGACCTCGCCCTCGATCGTAGTGCCACCGATCTTCTGCGCGGGTGCGCCTGATTCCTTCGCCGCGTCCGCGGCGTCTTCGGCGCCCTTGACGCCTTCCTTGAAGCCCTTCACCGCGCCGCCCAGATCCTGGCCGATGTTGCGAAGCTTCTTGGTGCCGAAGATCAGCAGCACGACCACCAAGACGATCAGCCAGTGCCAGATGCTCATCGAGCCCATGCGATTCTCCTAGGTTTTCCGGTTCAGCCGGGCGGCCGCGCCAGCATGCGGCCGAGCGGCTCCGGTCCGCCGAGCACGTGCACGTGCACGTGCATGACATCCTGCCGGCCGATGCGGCCGGTGTTCACGATCGTGCGATAGCCTTCCGCCGAGCCTTGTTCTTTCGCCAGCCGCCCGGTGAGCGTCATGATGCGCCCCAACACGAGGCTGTCGTCGGACGTTGCGTCGGCAAGCGAGGCAATGTGCCGCTTCGGAATCAGCATGAAGTGGACGGGCGCGACGGGGTTGATATCGTTGAAGGCGAGGATCTCGTCGTCCTCGTAGACCTTCTCCGAAGGGATCTCGCCCCGCACGATCTTGCAAAAAACGCAGTCCTGCACCGATTCCGTCTCCGTAACGAGCCGCCGCGCGTGCGCGGTGGCGTATTCAGGGTTTTCGCGCCGCCTTTTCGGCGATTCCGGAAGTTCCTTCGCGCCGCGCGAGCTCCGCGCGAACGTCGTCGGGTCCGAGCCCGTGCCGCGACAGCAGGACGAGGCAGTGAAACCACAGGTCCGCGACTTCGGCTGTGATCCGCAGTTTATCACCGTCCTTCGCGGCCATGACCGTCTCGGTCGCTTCCTCCCCGATCTTCTTCAGGATTGCATCGTCGCCCTTCGCGAAGAGCGCCGCCACATAGGAGGACGACGGGTCTGCCGCGCGCCGCGCTGCGATCGCGGCCGCCAGCCGATCCAGGATGTCGGCGCGCGCCGCTGCGGGATCAGCCATGGCCGTAGATCGCCTGCGGGTCCTTCAACACCGGTTCGACTTCCACCCAGCGGTCGCGTTCCAGCCGCTTGAAAAAACAGCGCTCGCGCCCGGTGTGGCAGGCGATGCCGCCGACCTGCTCGACCACGAGCAGGACTGCATCCTGGTCGCAGTCGAGCCTGATTTCCCGCACTTTCTGCACGTGGCCCGAGGTTTCCCCCTTGCGCCACAACTTGCGCCGGGAGCGCGACCAGTAGTGGGCGAAGCCCGTGTCGGCGGTCCGGGCGAGCGCCTCGCGATTCATCCAGGCGAGGGTCAGCACCTTGCCCGACGCCGCGTCCTGCGCGATGGCAGCGACCAGGCCGTCGTCGGCCCATTTCACTTGTTCGAGCCAATCCATGTCGGAGATTGCTGCGTGTGGCGAAGAAGGAGCCGAGTGTTCTGCCGTTCGTGCCGGGGTGTCAAGGACGTGATTTCGACGAAGGCCCGCCGGCGCCGGAAAAACTAGCGCACTTCGATGCCGGCCGCTGCCATCGCGGCCTTCGCCTGCCCGATCGTGAACTCGCCGTAGTGGAAGATCGAGGCGGCGAGCACGGCGTCGGCGCCGCCCGCGACGATGCCGTCGACGAGGTGGCGGAGCGATCCCACGCCTCCCGACGCGATGACGGGGACATCGACCGCATCGACGACCGCCTTCGTGAGCGCCAGGTCGAAGCCGGAGCGCACGCCGTCGCGATCCATGCTGGTGAGCAGGATTTCGCCGGCGCCGCGAGCGGCGACTTCGCGCGCCCACTCGATCGCATCGAGCTCGGTCGGCGTCCGGCCCCCGTGCGTGTAGACGCGCCACTGCCCCGGCGTCGCCTCTTTCGCATCGATCGCCGCGACGATGCACTGCGCTCCGTAGCGCGCGGAAGCCGCGTCGAAGAGTGACGGATTGGCGACGCCCGCCGTATTGATGCTCACTTTGTCGGCGCCGGCGTTCAAGAGCGCGCGGATGTCGTCGATCGAATTGACGCCACCGCCAACGGTCAGCGGAATGAACACGACGTCCGCCACCGCCTCGATCATGTCGTAGAGGAGGCCGCGCGTCTCGACGCTCGCCCGGATATCGAGGAACGTGAGCTCGTCGGCGCCTTCGGCGTCGTATCGCCGCGCGACCTCGACCGGATCGCCGGCATCGCGGAGATTGACGAAGTTGACGCCCTTGACCACCCTGCCCGCGGCAATGTCGAGACAGGGAATGATTCGCTTCGCGAGTCCCATGGACTATTTGTGCTTGGTTACGATGCGATCCCTATTTGCGCGGAAGGGAGGGGGCACCTGTCGGGCTTCATCACTCAGGCGCCCGTCAGGCGCCCCCTCCCCTCCGCGCCCGGTGGGAGTGAGGGGCAGAGCCGGCGGGCGCCTGGGGCTCGAAGCCCGCCGGCTCTGCCCCCTCACTCCCACCGTATCGATTTACGTCAGCCGCCCTTCGCCGCTTTCATCGCGGCCTTGAAGTCGAGCTTGCCCTCGTACAGCGCGCGGCCGGCGATCGCGCCGATGATGCCTTCCTTCTCGAAAGGGATGAGGTGCAGGATGTCGTCGATCGAGGCGATTCCGCCTGATGCAATCACGGGAATCTTGAGCTCGCGCGCGATCTTGACGGTCGCGTCGACGTTGACGCCGGTCAGCATGCCGTCGCGGCCGATGTCCGTGTAGATGATGGCCTCGACCCCGTAGTCCTCGAATTTCTTCGCGAGATCGACGACGTCGTGTCCGGTCATCTTCGACCACCCGTCCGTCGCCACCTTGCCGTCGCGGGCGTCGAGGCCGACGATGATGTGCCCCGGAAACGCGTAGCAGGCGTCGTGCAGGAAGCCGGGATTCTTGACGGCGGCCGTGCCGATGATGACGTAGGTGATGCCGTCGTCGAGGTAGCGCTCGATCGTGTCGAGATCGCGGATCCCGCCGCCCAGCTGCACGGGAATCTCCTCGCCGATCACGCTCACGATCTCGCGGATGGCGAGCTCGTTCTTCGGGACGCCGGCGACCGCGCCGTTCAAGTCCACGATGTGCAGGCGCTCGGCGCCCTGCTCGAGCCAATGCTGCGCCATCGCCGCGGGGTCTTCCGAGAACACCGTGGCGGAATGCATTTCGCCCTGCTTCAGGCGGACGCAATGGCCGTCCTTCACATCGATCGCGGGAATGATCTGCATGGCGGGGGGATACGGCGGGGACTTAGAGGAGCCGGCGATGAAGCCGGCAGACACCGGGTTGGCTAGCTCTGTGGTTCCCAGGCGACGAAGTTGGCGAGCAACTGCAACCCTGCGCGGTGGCTTTTTTCCGGATGGAACTGCGTCGCGAAGATATTAGCCCGTGCAATCGCGCAAGTAAACGGCGCCGGATACTCTGTTGTCCCCGCCGTCAGCGCCGGATCGGCCGGCACCGGATGATAGCTGTGCGCGAAATAGAATCGCGAGCCGTCCGGGATGCCCGCCCACATCGGATGCGCCCGGGCCTGGCGAACCGGGCTCCAACCCATGTGCGGGACCTTGAGCTTATTCCCGGAGGCCGATGTCATCTTGTCGCGATCGAACTTGACGACTTCGCCGGCCAGCACGCCGAGGCCGGGCGTGGGGCCCTCTTCGCTCGTTTCGAACAGCATCTGCAGGCCGAGACATATGCCGAGAAAGGGGCGGCTTCGTGCCGCCTCGTCGACGACCTCGCGCAGGCCGCTCTCGTCCAGGCATCGCATGCAATCGGGCATCGCGCTCTGGCCCGGCAACACCACGCGGGCGGCGGCGCGGATCACGCCGGGGTCGGCGCTCACCACGATTGTGCGATCGGGCGCCACGTGAACGAGCGCCTTCGCCACCGAGCGAAGATTGCCCATCCCGTAGTCGACGACGACGATGTCCGGCATTTGTGCTGCGCCGCTCTCGCAAAAAAGCGCGGTGAAGCCTCTACAGCGCCCCCTTCGTCGAGGGTATCGTGCCGGCCGCCCGCGGATCGATCGCCACGGCCATCCGCAGCGCGCGGGCGAACGCCTTGAACACGGTCTCGGCCTGGTGGTGGGCATTCTGCCCGCACAGGTTGTCGACGTGCAGCGTGACGAGCGCGTGGTTGACGAAGCCCTGGAAGAATTCGTGCGCGAGATCGACGTCGAAGGCGCCGATCATCGCGCGGGCGAAGGGCACGTGGAATTCGAGCCCCGGGCGCCCGGAGAGATCGATGACGACGCGCGACAGCGCCTCGTCGAGCGGAACGTAGGCGTGGCCGTAGCGCACGAGGCCCTTCTTGTCGCCCAGCGCGTTCGCGACTGCCTGGCCGAGCGTGATGCCGATGTCCTCCACGGTGTGATGCGCGTCGATGTGCAGGTCGCCTTGTGCGCGGACGACAAGATCGATCATTCCGTGCCGCGCCACCTGGTCCAGCATGTGGTCGAGGAACGGCACGCCGGTCGCGAGGTCGGCGCGCCCCTCGCCGTCGAGGTTCACCTCGACTTCGATCCTTGTCTCTTTGGTGTTCCGCTCGACTTTGGCGCGGCGGGATTTGGGCATCGGGGAGCCTATCGATTCGTTGGGAGCGCTGCCAGCACGCTGTCGTTTTCTTCCGGCGTGCCGACGGTAATTCGCAGGCATCCCGCCAGCAGAGGATGCCAGCCGTGAAGGTTCTTCACCAGTATTCCGGCCTGCCGCAGCCGCTCGAACCATCGCGGCGCGTCGGGGACGCGCGCCAGCACGAAATTGGTATGGGTGGCGAACATCTCGACGCCCTGCAATCTCGCGAGCGCAGCATGCATGCGCGAGCGCTCCGACTTGATCCGCGCCGCCTGCTCCCCGAGCAACGCCCGTTCGGAGAGCAGCACCGGCGCCGCAGCCTGCGTCAGCGCATTGAGATTATAGGGCTGCCGGATCTTGTTGAGCTCCGTCGTCCACTCGGGAGCCGCGATGGCATAGCCCAGGCGAAGCCCCGCCATCCCGATCTTCGAGACGGTCCGCAAGACGACGAGATTGGGAAATCGCGCGAGCGCCGGGAGGAAGCTCGCGTCCGCAAATGCGTGGTACGCCTCGTCGACGACGACCAGCCCTGGCGCTGCGTGCAGAATCGCCTCGATGTCCGCCGGCGCGAACAGGTTTCCGGTTGGATTGTTGGGATAGGCGAGAAAGACGAGCGCCGGCTGCTCACGCTCGATCGCCTCCAGCATGGCGCTCGCGTCGAGCGAGAAATCGGCGGCCAGCGGCACGCCGACGAAACGCGCGCCGGCGTAGACGGCATTCATCCGGTACATCACGAACGACGGCTCGGGCGCCAATATCGTGACGCCGGGCGCGGCCACGGCGACCGTCAGCATCTGGATCAGCTCGTCCGAGCCGTTGCCGAGGACGATACCGAACGACTCCGGGATGGCGAACGCCTTGCGCAGCGCCGCCTTGACGGCCGAGGCGCCGCCGTCCGGGTAGCGGTTGACGGGCACGTCGGCGACCGCAGCGGCGAGCTTCGCCCGCACGGCCGCCGGCAGCGGATACGGATTTTCCATCGCGTCGAGCTTGATCAGGCCGTCGGCGTGCGCAACTTCGTACGCGGTAAGCGCGCGTATGTCCGGCCGGATCGCCGCGGTGACGAAATCGGAAGGCGTCGGCATTTTCAACCCGCGTCCACGCGATACCGTGCGCTTTGCGCATGCGCCGGCAGACCTTCGCCGTCGGCAAGAGTCACCGCCACGCTGCCCAGCATGCGCGCGGCCTCGATCGAGACGGCGAGCACGCTCGAGCGCTTCTGGAAATCGTAGACGCCGAGCGGCGAGGAAAACCGCGCGGTGCGTCCCGTCGGCAAAACGTGGTTCGGCCCCGCGCAATAGTCGCCCAGCGCTTCCGACGAGTGATGGCCCATGAAGATCGCGCCCGCGTGCCGGATCTTCGGCAACAGCGCCGCAGGATCGGCGACGGCGAGCTCGAGATGCTCTGGCGCGACGCGGTTCGCGACCGCGCACGCTTCGTCCAAGTCGCGCACCTTGATGAGCGCGCCGCGGTTGGCGAGCGATGCCGCGATGATGGCGCGCCGCGGCATCGACGCGAGTTGCCGCCTGGCGCTCGCCGCGACCGCGTCGATCAGATTCGCGTCCGGCGTGACGAGGATCGCCTGGGCGAGCTCGTCGTGCTCGGCCTGCGCGAAGAGATCCATCGCGACCCAGTCGGCGTTGGCGCTTTCGTCCGCGATGACGAGCACCTCCGACACGCCGGCGATCATGTCGATCCCCACTGCGCCGAACACGCGCCGCTTGGCGGCGGCGACATAGGCGTTGCCGGGACCGCAGATCTTGTCGACTGGCGGGATTGTCGCCGTCCCGTACGCGAGCGCTGCGATCGCCTGCGCGCCACCGATGGTGAACGCGCGCGTCACGCCAGCGAGATGCGCCGCCGCGAGCACCAGCGGATTGCGAGTTCCTCCCGGCGTCGGAACGACCATCACGATTTCGCCGACGCCTGCGACGTGCGCCGGGATCGCGCTCATCAGTACCGACGACGGGTACGCCGCCTTGCCTCCCGGCACGTAGATTCCGACGCGGTCGAGCGCGCTCACTCGCTGGCCAAATTCACTGCCGTCGGCGTCGCGATACGACCAGGACTCGAGCTTCTGCCGCTCGTGAAACGCGCGAATGCGCGATGCGGCGGTTTGCAGGGCGCTGCGGACCTGCTCCGGCAGCGCGGCGAAGGCGTCGCGCATCTCTGCCGCCGGGATTTCGAGGGCGGCCACCGAGGTCGCCTCGACGCCGTCGAGTTGGCGCGTGTATTCGAGAAGCGCCGCGTCGCCCCGCGCGCGCACGTCGGCGATGATCCGCGCGACGGTCGCGTCCACCGCCGGGTCCTGCGCCGTCTCGAACGCGGTGAGCGCGGAGAGCTCGCGATCGAAACCCGGCGCGGACGCATCGAGGCGGCGCACCGCCAGCGTTTCGTCTCTTGCCGGATTCGCCGCGGCGCTTCGCGCTTCGCTCATGGCTTTGCGCCCCGCGCGGCCGCCACCGCCTTCGCCATCTCCTCCAGCAGGGGCTGCACGAGCTCGCGCTTCAACTTGAGCGCGGCGGGATTGACGACGAGTCGTGCGCTGATCGGAACGATCTCCTCGACGACGACGAGATCGTTGGCGGCGAGCGTGCGCCCGGAGCTCACGAGGTCGACGATCGCGTCGGCGAGACCGGACAGCGGCGCCAATTCCATCGATCCGTACAGCTTGATCAGGTCGACGTGCACGCCCTTGGCCGCGAAGTGTTCGCGCGCCGTTTGCACGTACTTCGTGGCGACGCGAATGCGCGCGCCGCGCTGGACGGTGCCTGCCCAGTCGAAGCCGCGTCTCGTCGCGACGACCATGCGGCAGCGTGCGATTTCCAGATCGAGAGGCTGATACAGGCCTTCGCCCCCTTGCTCCAGCAGCACGTCCTTGCCCGCGACGCCAATGTCCGCTGCGCCGTGCGCCACGTACGTCGGCACGTCGGACGCGCGCACGATCACGACCGACACATCTGGCCGATTGGTGCCGACGATCAGCTTGCGCGAAGACTCCGGATCCTCGGCCGGAACGATGCCCGCCGCTCGAAGGAGCGGCAGCGTCTCGTCGAAGATGCGCCCCTTGGAGAGCGCGAGAGTGAGCGTCGGCACGGTCGGCAACGGATCAAGTCGAGTCTCATTCTACCGGACGAGACCAAACCTCCCTGCGCCCCCGCCGTTGCTGCCCTCACTGCCGCGCGGTGCGTACGTGTGCCGGCGGTCCGCCGCCTTCGCTGCTGCGATAGGGATTGATGTCGATGCCGCCGCGGCGCGTGAAGCGTGCGTACACGGAGAGTGTTTCGGGGCGGCAGCGGCGCCAGACGTCCGCGAATATCCGCTCGACGCAATGCTCGTGGAAACCGGGATGCCGGCGAAACGAGACGAGGTAGCGCAAGAGGCCCGCGGGATCGATCGCCGCCCCTCGATACTCGACCTGCACGCAGGCGTAGTCCGGCTGTCCCGTGACCGGGCATACCGAACGAAAGAGCCGGGTGTAGAACGCTTCGTGGCGCACCGCACCTGCGGCTGCCAACGCCTCCGGAGCGGGCTCGTAGTGCGCAACGGCAATGGGCAGCTCGTCGAGGCACGCGCCCGGAAGCTCGGCCAGTGGCAGCGCTCCATCCGCGCTCGGCGGGGTGAGCGCGACGTCGATTGCCGCGCCCACGGCGTGGGAAAGATCGCGCGCGAGTGTCGCGGCCACGTCGGACGGTCCGTCGAAGCGCGTCAGGTTGAACCCGGTGAGATAGAGCTTCACCGACTTCGACTCGACGAGCCGCGGCGAATCGGCGGGCACGGCGAACGTCGCGATCGCGACTTCCGGCTTCCCGTTCCGGTTCAACCAACTCAGCTCGTACGCCGTCCACAGATCGACGCCGCCGAAGGGCGGCGCGCCATCGAATCCGAGAAGCGCGCGCTGCGTCGCGCGGTCGATCGCGAACAGGAGCCCGGGGTCGTGATGCTCCGGGTATTTCGCCGCGCGTCCGAGCGGCGAGTCGCTCAACTCGCTCACGGTGCCTTCACGCTCACGGTGCGCGGTGAATCCGGGCGCCCAGGAGCGAAAGCTTTTCCTCGATCCTCTCGTAGCCCCGATCGAGGTGATAGATGCGATCGATCGTCGTCGGGCCCTCGGCCATCAAGCCGGCGATGACGAGACACGCGGACGCGCGGAGGTCGGTTGCCATGACGTTCGCTCCGGTCAGCTTGCCGACGCCGCGAACGATGGCCGTGTTGCCCTCGACCTCGATCTCCGAGCCAAGACGAACAAGCTCCTGCACGTGCATCATCCGGTTTTCGAAGATCGTCTCGGTGATGATCGACGTGCCCGAGGCGCGCGTCGCGACGGCCATCATCTGCGCCTGCATGTCGGTCGGAAAACCCGGAAACGGCGCGGTGCGCAGGTTGAACGGCGACAGGGGCCCGCGTCGCGCGACGCGGATCGCATCGCCCATGACCGTGATTTCGGCGCCCGCTTCGGTGAGCTTGCCGAGGGTGGCCTCGAGCGTGTCGGCCTGGGTTCCGCGGACCGTGGCTTCGCCGCCCGCGGCCACGATGGCCGCGAGATAGGTGCCGGTCTCGATGCGGTCGGGCATCACCGCGTGAGTCGCGCCATGCAGCCGCTCGACCCCTTCGATGACGATGCGGTCGGTGCCGGCGCCCGCGATGTTCGCGCCCATGGCGACGAGGCAGCGGGCGAGATCGACGACCTCCGGCTCCCGCGCCGCGTTCTCGAGCGTGGTCGTGCCGTCGGCGAGCGTCGCTGCCATCAGCAGGTTCTCGGTGCCCGTGACGGTGACGACGTCGAACACGTAGCGCGTGCCCGACAGTCGCTTCGCCCGGGCGCTGATGTAGCCGTGCTCGAGGTCGATTTCCGCGCCCATTGCCGCGAGGCCCTTCACGTGCTGGTCGACCGGACGCAGCCCGATCGCACATCCGCCCGGCAGCGACACGCGCGCTTCGCCGCAACGGGCGACGAGCGGTCCCAGCGCGAGGATCGACGCGCGCATCGTCTTCACGAGCTCGTAGGGCGCAAGCGGCCAGTCGATGGTGCCGGCGTCGAGCGTGATGTTTCCCGGCGCCGGCGCCTCCTGCGCGACGCCCATCTGCGCGAGCAGCGAGCGCATCGTGCGCACATCCTTCAACTGCGGCACGTTCGTGAGCACGAGCGGCTCCCGCGTGAGGAGCGCCGCGCACAGGATGGGGAGCGCCGCGTTCTTGGCGCCCGAAACGCTCACCTCGCCCTCGAGCGGGCGGCCGCCTTCGATCAGGAGCTTATCCACGCGCTTTCGCCCATTGCTCGGGCGTGAGGGTTGTCATCGACAGCGCGTGGATCTCCTCGCGCATCCGGTCGCCCAGCGCGGCATACACGAGCTGGTGCTGGCGTATCTTGCTGAGCCCCTCGAACGCCGGACTGACGATGACGGCTTCCCAATGGTGGCCATCGCCGCGCACTTCGAGATGCTCGCAGCGAAGCCCTTCGGCGATGGACGTCCTGATGGATTCCGGCGTGACCATTGGGGGTACCTCGATGCAGTGACGGGATAGTGGCCACGGGTGTCCCAAGGCGGACCGAGGGCAGTGTCCACGGGCTTCATACTTCAGGCGCCCGCGGACACTGCCCTCGATCCGCCCGGATTCTGCCCGACGTCAGTGCCTAAGCTTCCACCCTCGCTGCAGGAGCAGGAGCGTGACGAGCGAAAGCAGGATCGCGCACGCGGCGACGATTGCGAGGCTCAACGCCGGCGCCACGTCGGACAACCCGAAGAATCCGTAACGGAACCCGTCAATCATATAGAAGAAGGGATTGGCGTGCGACAGCGTTTGCCAGAAGGGCGGCAGTGAGTGGATCGAGTAGAACACCCCCGACAGAAACGTGAGCGGCGTGATGAGGAAGTTCTGGAACGCGGCGAGCTGGTCGAACTTTTCCGCCCAGAGGCCGCCCAGAAGCCCCAGCGTGCCGAGGATCGCGCTGCCGAGGAGCGCGAACGCGAGCGCCCACAACGGATGCGGCATGGCGATGAGCGAAGGCACGAAGAACAGCGTGACGATGAATACGCCAAGTCCGACGACGATTCCGCGGATCATCGCGCCCAGCACATACGCCGCGAAGAAATCGGCCGGCGACAGGGGCGGCAGCAGGATGAAGATCAGGTTGCCGGTGATCTTCGACTGGATCATCGACGACGAGCTGTTGGCGAACGCGTTCTGCAGCACCGACATCATCACGAGTCCCGGCACCAGGAACGCGGTATAGCTCACTTCTCCGCCGAACACGGATACCCGCGATTCCAGCACGTGCGAAAAGATGAGGAGATAGAGCAGGGAGGTGATGACCGGCGCCAGGATCGTCTGGAACGCGACTTTCCAGAAGCGCAGGAGCTCCTTATAGAGAAGCGTGAGCCATCCGGCTCCGGCGACGCGAATCATCGCGGCCGCCCCGCGCCCATGATCTGCAGGAACACCTGCTCGAGATCGGTCTCCTGCAGCGCGAGCTCGTCGATCGCGATGTCCTCCAGGCGCAGTGCGGCGAGCAGCGATTCGAGATCCGCGTAGCGCTCGAGGCCGAGGATGAAGATCCGTCCGTCATGGCTCGTCACCCGCGACTGCCAGCTGGCCGGAACGCGCTCCGCAACGAGGCGCACCGTGAGTCCCGCCACGCGCGTCAGGAGGTTCCTCGTCGTGTCGAGCGCCACGACCCGGCCCGCCTTCAGCATCGCGATCCGCCCGCACAATGCCTCGGCTTCCTCGAGATAGTGCGTCGTTAGGATGATCGTGTGCCCGTCGCGATTCAGCTTGCGGATGAACGCCCAGAGGCTTTGCCGCAGCTCGACGTCCACGCCGGCCGTGGGCTCGTCCAGCACGATCACCGGGGGCTTGTGCACGAGCGCCTGGCCCACGAGGACGCGGCGCTTCATGCCTCCGGAGAGCGAGCGCATGTTCGCGTCGGCCTTCGAAGTGAGATCGAGGTGGTAAAGGATCTCGTCGATCCAGGCGCCGTTGTCGCGGATGCCGAAATAACCCGACTGGATGGCGAGCGTCTCGCGCACCGAAAAGAATGGATCGAACACGAGCTCCTGCGGCACGACGCCGAGCGCCCGGCGCGAGTTGCGGTAGTCGGCAGTCACGTCGTGGCCCAGCACGCGCGCGCTGCCGCTGTCGGCGCGGGTGAGCCCGGCGAGCACCGAGATCAGCGTCGTCTTGCCCGCGCCGTTCGGCCCCAGCAGGCCGAAGAACTCCCCCTCCTCGACGCTGAGGCTCACGCCGGCCAGCGCCTGCACGCTGCCGAAGCGGCGAGCGACGTTATCGAATTCGACGGCGAGGGACACGTTCAGCGTGCCCGAGACAGGTCATCGGGCCGTGCAGCCAATTTTGAGATGGTTTCTACGTGTCGAGGATCGACTCGACGCCATACACCGCGGCCAGAGCGGCAAGTGCGGCGGGGACGTGAACGAAACGCAACGGCTTGCCCTCGTCTTCCGCGCGTCGCTTGAGGGCGAGCAGCACGGCGACGGCGGACGAATCGATGCCGTCGAGGTTCTCCAGATCGACCTGGCCGTCGGCCGGCAGCGCCATCGACGACGTGACGCCAAGCACGGGCCCCGCGTTCGCGAACGTGAGCGCGCCCATGTAGGTC
>Ga0207683_10004301_pt1 | contig 12300 bp, 13 predicted proteins | sample KBSM73metaG_FD_184333 | JGI IMG/M metagenome (GOLD analysis project Ga0207683, IMG submission 184333) | Miscanthus rhizosphere microbial communities from Kellogg Biological Station, Michigan, USA - KBS M7-3 metaG (SPAdes) (version 2) | ecosystem: Host-associated > Plants > Roots > Rhizosphere >...
GCTTGCGCTGATACGCGTCGTAGATCGGCCAGAAGCGCTTGGCCTCGGCGTCGGTCAGCGCGAGCGACTTCGCGACCAGCGCCTTCTTGTCCGACGGCGACTTCGCCTGCGCCTGGAGCGCTCGGACTTCGCCGGCGTCCGGCGCGGGGGCGGGTTGCGCGAAGGCGCTCGGCACCGAGGCGAGGGCAAGCGAGAAGAGGGCGGAAGCAAGCGGGCGGGTCATGGTCGGTCCTCGTTTCGGGGTGGGCAGCATTCTAATCGCCGGGCGCGGCTAGAGGCATTCGTCTAAACCCGGACTGGACAATTGAGCCTTCGTAGCGCACCATGACGCGCTTTTTGTCCGGCCCGGGCCCCGCGATGCTGGCGGGGCCGATGCTTTTCGCGCGACCTTCAAGCGACTCGCTGCCGAAGTCCCGCGGCACGAGCGTTTAACGCGCGGCGCACGCGGGCCGTGGCTTGCCGGGTGCTCGTGCGGTCGTCCCCGCCGCCGGGCGATTTTTGCGTTATGAGGTTGAGGACAGTACGATTCGCCCCTTCCCGGAGACAATCCTGCCCCGCCAGCCGACCGCTGCCGGAGCGGCGATGAAGCCCGGTGCCACCCGCGCCGCGAGCCAACGTCTCCGTTCCATCGATCCGATCGGATAGAACCCAGTCTGGAGAGACCATGTTGAAGATCACCCGTTGGGCCGCGCTTGCCGCGCTCGTGCTTGCCGCGATCGCGTTCGAGGTGCCGCTCGCACAGGCCCAGGGCAAGGACGCGCCCGCCCCCGCAGCGGCGACCCCTGCCGCGCCCGCAGCTCCGGCTGCGGCCCCTGCACCGGCGCCCGCGCCGGCCAAGGCCGCCAAGACGATGGAAGTCGTCGACAACCCGTACGGGCTCGAAGCGCTCTGGCGCGGCAGCGACGTGGTCGCGAAGGCCACGCTGGTGATCCTCATCATCATGTCGATGGGCACCTGGTACATCATCATCACCAAGATCTACGAGCAGTACAAAGTCGGCCGCGCCGCGAGCAAGGCGGACAAGGAATTCTGGAACGCGCCCTCGGTCAAACAGGGCGCCGACCGCCTGAAGGCCGGCAGCCCGTTCCGCTTCATCGCCGAGACCGGCCTCGAGGCGACCGACAAGCACACCGGCATGCTCGAAGGCGTCAACATGAACGACTGGATCACGATGTCGATCCAGCGCGCGATCGAGAACGTGGGCAGCCGCATGCAGGACGGCCTCGCGTTCCTCGCCACCGTGGGCTCGACCGCCCCGTTCGTCGGGCTGTTCGGCACGGTCTGGGGGATCTACCACGCGCTGACCGCGATCGGCATCGCCGGGCAGGCATCGATCGACAAGGTCGCCGGTCCGGTGGGCGAAGCGCTGATCATGACCGCGATCGGCCTCGCCGTCGCGGTGCCCGCGGTGCTCGGCTACAACTGGCTGATCCGCCGCAACAAGGCCGCGATGGAGCGCGTGCGCGCGTTCGGCGCCGACCTGCACGCGGTGCTGCTCTCCGCGCCGAAGTCGCACGCCGCCAGGGGCTGACGCCATGGCGATGAACGTCGGCGAGGGGGACGACGACGAAGTCGTCTCGACGATCAACACGACGCCGCTGGTCGACGTCATGCTGGTGCTCCTGATCATCTTCCTGATCACGATCCCGGTGGTGACGACGTCGATCCCCGTCACGCTCCCGAAGGAGCAGAACGAGGTCCGCGAGACCAAGCCCGAGAACATCACGCTCTCGGTCGACGGCTCCGGGCGCATCTACTGGAACGACCTGCGCATCGCGAACACCAATGCGCTGATCGACCGCCTGAAGAAGGTGTCGGTGCTGAATCCGCAGCCCGAGGTGCAGATCCGCGGCGACGGCGGCGCGAACTACGACTCGATCGGCCGCATCATCTACGCGGCGCAGCGGGCCGGCATCGCGAAGGTCGGCTTCATCACCGAGCCGCCGGTGCGCGGCGGCTGACGGGGACTTCGACTATGGCCATGAACGTCGGCACCTCCGGCAAGGAACCGGACGTCATGATCGACATCAACACCACGCCGCTGATCGACGTGATGCTGGTGCTCCTGGTCATGCTCATCATCACGCTGCCGATCCAGCTGCACTCGGTCAACCTGAACATGCCCGTCGGCAATCCGCCGCCGCCGCTGGTCAAGCCCGAGGTGGTCAAGATCGACATCGACAACACGAGTCGCATCTATTGGAACGGCGAGATCGTCGAGGACCGCGCGGTGCTCGAGGAGAAGATCGCCTCGGCGGCGGCCCAGCAGACGCAGCCGGAGATCCACCTGCGCCCCGACAAGAACGCCAAGTACAGCCAGGTGGCACTCGTGCTCGCCAGCGCCCAGCGTCTCGGTCTCACCAAGATCGGGATCATCGGCAGCGAGCAGTTCATCGAATAGGTTGCCGGCCCCGACGGGACACGATCCCCACGGGCCCACGGAGTCGACATGGACTACGCACGGCGACAGAGGGATCCGGGGCGCCACGTGCTCGGGATCGCGTTCGTCATCCTCGTGCACGGGCTCGTGATCTACGCGCTCGTCAGCGGCCTCGCCCGCAAGGCGGTCGAGGTGATCAAGAAGCCGATCACCGCGACGATCATCGAGGAGATCAAGGCGCCGCCGCCGCCGCCCCCGCCGCCGCCGCCGCGCAAGATCGAGCCGCCGAAGATCGAGGCGCCGGTCCAGCCGTACGTGCCGCCGCCCGACATCCCGCCGCCGCCGCAGCAGGTGGTCGAGGCGCCGACGATCACCGCCGTGACGCCGGAGCCGCCGAAGCAGGAGTACGTGATCGCGCCGCCGCCGCCGGTCGTCGCGCCGCCGCCGCCGAAGCCCGCCGTGCGCCGCGGCATCTCGCGCATCGCCGGCGACGACCCGACCTACCCGCGCGAGGCGATCCGCGCCCAAGTGTCGAAGGGCCGTGTCGTCGTGCGGCTGGAGATCGACGAGAAGGGCAACGTGACCGACGTGCGCATCGTGTCGTCCGACCCGCCGCGCGTCTTCGACAAGGCCGTGACCAGTGCGCTGCGCGACTGGAAGTTCCGCGCCGAGGGCGAGAAGTACACCGGCGAGGTCGAGGTCAACTTCACGCTCAAGGACGAATAGAAAGTCGTCGGGCTGAAGCCCGACCCACAAGGATCGGCAACGTCGCGGGTACCTTGTGGGTCAGGCTTCAGCCTGACGAAGTGAAACGGCCGCCCTCGGGCGGCCGTTTGCATTGAAGACGCGAGACGTCTATTCGCGGCGAAGGACGAACGCGGCGCCGCCGAACGTCGCGGCGCCCATCGCGGCGAGCGCGGCGAGCACGTGCATCGGTGTGATCGGCTGCGCGGCGACCAGGCGAAACAGCTCGCGCGCGACGTCGGTCGCCATCGAAGGCAGCGTCGCGGCGATCGCCGTGCCGGCGATGCCCCACAGCGCCCACTCGACCGGCCGGCGCCAGCGCGGCGCGAGCAGCGTCGCGGGCAGCGCCGACATCACGCGCGCGGTGAATCCCGCATCGTCGACGTGCGCTTCGCGCGCATCGCGCGCGTCGTCGACGAGCAGGCGCTCGAGCCAGTCGTCGCGGTCGATGTCGGGAGTCGGGTTCACGATGCAGCCTTGGTGTGCTCAGTCAGGTGCCCACGAGGCGAGCGCGATCTTGAGCTTCTGCTTCGCGCGGTGCACGTGCGTCTTGACGGTGCCGACCGGGCATCCGAGCACGAACGCGGCTTCCTCGTGCGACAGGTCGTTATGGTAGCACTGCACGATCGCCGCTCGCTCGCCCTCCGAGAGAACGGCCAGCGCGCGCTCCATGTCGACCTTGAGCGCGGTGCCGCGCGCGTGGTCGCCGCCGCTGGAACCCGACGGCGCGCCGTCGTCGTCGTCCTCGTCGGCGATCGCGTCGTCGCTGTCGCCGAGCAGCGTTTCCTTGCGCTTGCGTGCATCGGCGAGCCAGCAGTTGGTCGCGATCCGGTAGAGCCAGGTCGAGAAGCGGGCTTCCTGGCGAAACGACTTGAGCCCGCGCCACGCCTGCACGAAGGTCTCCTGCGCGAGGTCGTCGGCGAGCGCGTGGTTGCCCGCGGTGAGGCGGCGCAGGCACGCGCGGACCGCGGATTGGTGACGGCGCACCAGCTCGGCGAACGCATGGCGGTCGTCACCGACGACGGCGCGAGCGATGAGTTCGGCATCGGTCACCGGCGCGAGGGTAATCGCCTTCGAGCTTCGGCGTCACGCGGCCGGCGGCGGCGGGGACGGCGGCACGTTGGCCTCGACCTGCCGATCCTCGAAGTACCAGAGCACGATGTACGCGAGCCCGACGAACAGCAGGATCAGGCCGACGAAGTTCGGCGAGCCGTCGTCGAGCATCGAGTAGAACGTGAATCCCAGGCCGACCGCGCCGACGATGAAGCCCTTGCGCAGGTCCGACCACACGGCCTTGCGGCGCGCCTCCTTCGCCTGTGCGTACAGCGGCGCGGTCGAGGGCGCGGCCTGCGCGACGTTCGCGCTGCTTCCCGCGGCCGCGGCGTACGCCTCGGCCGGCGGCACCACGCCCTTCTCGGCGAGGCGGATCATCGTTTCGTTCAGCATCCGCGCCTTGCGCATCTTGTACCAGATGACCAGCGCGATGATCAGGATCGGGGTCAGGAACACGAGGAAGGTCACGGAGAACACGAGCCCGGCGATCCAGGGCGCCTGGTCGATGAACTGCTCGAACGAGTCGAACTCGCGCGCCCCGCCGGCGCCCTGGATGCGGACGCGGCCGGTTTCGTCGTCGACCGTCACGCCGACGCTGGCCCCCTTCTTGCGCTTGCCTTTGGGCTTCTCGGCAGGCTCGTCCGCCTCGGCGTCGTCGGCGGCCTTGGGCTCCGCGGCCTTGGGCGCGGCGGCGTTCTGGGCGATGCGGATCTCGATCGGGGCGCCCAGGGCCTCCGGGATGACGGTCGGGGCAGGGCGCAGCCCGCCCGCGGCGACGACGCCGAGCAGGACGGCGGCGGCCAGCACCCAGACGCGGTGGCGGGCGAGGCGGGAGGCGAAAGCGGGCATGACGGCTCCAACAAGGGTAACGGGGGTTGGATGCGGCGAGCGGCCGGTCTGGATTCGCGCGGGCGGCCCGCCCGGGCAGGGGCCCGGGGAGCGGGTGCTATCATCGCCCGGCCCGCCGACCGGGTCGTTACGGAGCGCGGTCTTCCGATGACCCCGCTGCACGCCAACCCGTCCCCGACTGCCCGCCGAACCGGGGCCGGTCGCCTGCTCGCCGCCCTCGCGTTTTTCCTGGCAATCGGCCTGGCGGTGCCCCCTGCCGCGGCGCAGGACGAGCCGGTCACGCTCAACTTCACCAACGCGGACATCGAGGCGGTCGTCAAGGCGGTCGCCGAGATCACCGGCAAGAGCTTCATCGTCGATCCGCGCGTCAAGGGCACCGTCACGATCGTCTCCGCGCGGCCGGTCCCGCGCTCGCTGGTCTATCCGACGCTCCTGTCCGCGCTTCGCACCCAGGGCGTGACCGCGGTCGAAAGCGACAACGTCGTGCGCATCGTGCCCGAATCCGAGGCGAAGCTGCAGGGGGGGCCGGTCGGGAGCGGCGCGGTGAGCGCCACCGGCGACCGCCTGGTGACCCAGGTGATCCCGCTCCGCTACGAGTCCGCGGCACAGCTCGTCAACGTGCTGCGCCCGATGATCACGCCGTCGAACACGATCGCGGCGTTTCCGAGCGCCAATGCGCTGATCATCACCGATTACGCCGACAACCTGCGACGCCTCGAGAAGGTGATCGCGTCGCTCGACCAGCCGCCCGGCGGCGAGCCGGTGGTCGTGCCGCTGCGGCATGCCTCGGCGATCGATCTCGTGCCGACGCTCACGCGGCTCCTCGCCGATCCGTCCGGCGCGGCTGCAGCCGATCCGCAGCAACGCGTCACCGTCGTCGCCGACGCGCGCAGCAACAGCGTGCTCGTGCGCGCCGACAACCCGGGGCGTACGGTGCGCGTGCGCCAGCTGATCGAGCAGCTCGACACGCCGGGACGCGCGGGCGGCAACATGTTCATCGTCTACCTGCGCAACGCCGAGGCCGCGCGCGTCGTGCAGACGCTGCGCGCGCTGCTGACCGGCCAGGACTCGTCGGCGCCGTCGACCGGCGGCTTGTCGCAGCAGCCCCCGGGACAGATGGCCCTCGGCACGACGAGCGTCGCGTCGTCGCCGACGGGAACGCAACCGTTGCCCTATTCGAGCGCGCAGGCGCCGACGAGCTTCAACGCGGGCGGCGCGACGATCTCCGCCGACACCGCGAACAACGCGCTCGTCATCCTCGCGTCCGAGCCGGTCTACAACAACCTGCGCGCCGTCATCGAGAAGCTCGACGTGCGGCGCGCGCAGGTCTACGTCGAGGCACTGATCGTCGAGATTTCCGCCGACAAGGCCGCCGAGTTCGGCATCCAGTGGCAGGTGCTGAACGGCGTCAACAGCACGCAGACGCGCGTCATCGGCGGCACCAACTTCACGCCGCGCGGCAACGGCACCAACATCATCGACATCGCGGCGAACCTCGGGGCCGCGGCGCCGGGCCTCAACCTCGGCGTGATCCGCGGCACGGTCAACATCCCGGGGCTCGGCATCATCCAGAACCTGGGATTCCTCGCGCGCGCGCTCGAGACGCAGGTCAACGCGAACATCCTGTCGACGCCGACGCTGCTCACGCTCGACAACGAGGAAGCGCGCATCGTCGTCGGCCAGAACGTGCCGTTCGTGACCGGCCAGTACGCGAACACGGGCGTCGGCACGTCGCTCAATCCGTTCCAGACGATCGAGCGGCGCGACATCGGGCTCGTGCTCCGCGTGAAGCCCCAGATCACCGAGGGCGGCACCGTGCGCCTGGTCATCTACCAGGAGGTGTCGCGCATCCAGGACGCGACGAGCGCGTCCGGCATCATCCTGTCGAAGCGCTCGCTCGAATCCTCGGTCGTCATCGACGACGAGCAGATCGTCGTGCTCGGCGGGCTGATCGAGGACCGCCTGACCGACGGCACCGACAAGGTGCCGATCGCCGGCGACGTGCCGTACGTCGGGCAACTGTTCCGCTACGACGCGCGGCGCCGCGAGAAGACCAACCTGATGGTGTTCCTGAAGCCGACGATCGTGCGCGGCGGCAACGACGGCCGCGAGTTCACGTCGGAGCGCTACCGCTACCTTCAAGGCGAGCAGCAGCGCATGGACCCGGGCCCACGCCCGTTCTGGAACGACCCGCTGACGCCCGCGTTGCCGCCCGAAGGCAGGATGCCGGGCCAGCCCGGCGCCGCGACGCCCGGACCGCCGTCGCCGCCACCGGCCTTCCCGGTGTGGACCAACCCGGCGCCGTTGCCGCCGTTCAACTCGCCCGAGCCTCCGAAGTAGCGTCGCCATGGCCACGCTCGCGCCGGCGCCCGCGATCCCGTACGCGTTCGCGCGCACGCACGGCGTGCTCGCGGCGGGCGAGGACGCGGGTTCGGTGATCGTGCTCGTACGCCCCGACGCGACGGCGGAGGGCCTCGCGGAGCTTCGTCGCGTGCTGAAGCGCCCGCTCGCGACGCGCCCGGTCGACGCCGAGCGTTTCGCGCTCGAGCTCGCGCGCGCCTACGATCCGGGCGCCGCGCCCGCGGCCGCGCTGGTCGTCGACGCGGCGCGCGACGCCGACCTCGCGCGGCTCATGCAGGAGCTGCCGCGCAGCGACGACCTGCTCGTCGGCGCCGACGCGCAGGCGCCGGTCATCCGCATGATCAATGCGCTCCTGCTGCAGGCCGTGCGCGAGCGCGCGTCCGACCTGCATTTCGAGCCCTACGACGAGCGCGCCGTCGTGCGCTTCCGGATCGACGGCGTGCTTTCCGACGTGCTCGAGCCGCCGCGCGCGCTGCACGCGGCGATCGTATCGCGCCTCAAGATCATGGCGAACCTCGACATCGCCGAGAAGCGCGTGCCGCAGGACGGCCGCATCGCGCTCAAGCTCGGCGATCGAAGCGTCGACGTGCGCGTGTCGACGCTGCCCACCGGTCCCGGCGAGCGCGTCGTGCTGCGGCTGCTCGACAAGCAGGAGGCCCGGCTCGACCTCGCGTTGCTCGGCATGGCGCCGGACACGCTCGCGCACGTCGACGCGCTGATCCGCGAGCCGCACGGCATCGTGCTCGTGACCGGCCCGACCGGCTCGGGCAAGACGACGACGCTGTACGCGGCGCTGTCGCGGCTGCCGCGCGGCAGCGTCAACATGATGACCGTCGAGGACCCGATCGAGTACGCGCTCGACGGCGTCGCGCAGACGCAGGTCAATCCGCGCGTCGACCTGACGTTCGCCCGCGCGCTGCGCGCCATCCTGCGCCAGGATCCCGACGTCGTGATGATCGGCGAGATCCGCGACCTCGAGACGGCGCAGATCGCGGTCCAGGCGTCGCTCACCGGCCACCTCGTGCTCGCGACGCTGCACACCAACGATGCGGCGAGCGCGGTGACGCGCCTCGCCGACATGGGCGTCGAGCCCTACCTGCTTTCGTCGAGCCTCCTCGGCGTGCTCGCGCAGCGGCTCGTGCGCACCTTGTGCCCGCATTGCCGCCGCAGCGCGCCGCCGACCCAGCCCGAGCGCGCGCTGGTCGCGTCGATGGGCATCGACGTCCCGGCGACGCTGTACGTGCCGGTCGGCTGCGACTCATGCAATCACACCGGCTACCGTGGCCGCACCGGTCTCTACGAGCTCCTGCCGGTCGACGAGACGACGCGGCGGCTGATCCACGACGGCGCCGGCGAGATCGCGCTGCGCGACGCCGCGCGTCGCGCCGGGCAGCGAAGCCTGCGCGCCGACGGCGCACGCTGGCTTGCGAGCGGTCTCACGTCGCTCGCCGAGCTGGTGCGCGTCACGCGCGAGGGATAGCGTGTTGCCGTCGTTTCGCTGGGAAGCGGTCGATCCCGAGGGACGCACGCGACGCGGCGTGCAGGAAGCGGACAGCGCGCGCGGATTGCGCGACCGCCTGCGCGCCGAAGGGTTGACGCCGACCGCCGTCGAGCCCGCGGTCGTCACCTCGCGCGCGTTCATGCGCCTGCCGCCGCGCGAGCTCGCGCTCGTGACGCGCCAGCTCGCGACGCTCACGCAGGCCGGCATGCCGCTCGACGCGGCCCTCGGCGCCGCGGCCGCGCAGGCCGACGATCCGCGTGCGGCGAAGCTCGTCGCCGCGATCCGCGGGCACGTCGGCAGCGGCGAGCCGCTCGCGGGCGCGCTCGAGCGCTACCCGCGCACCTTCTCGCCGCTGTACCGGGGCCTGGTCGCCGCGGCGAGCGAGACCGGACGGCTGCCCGACGTGCTCGGCCGGCTCGCCGACTACCTCGAGGCGAGGCTCGCGCTGCAGGAGCGCTTCACGACCGCGCTGATCTACCCGGCGCTCGTCGCCGTCATCGCGTTCGCGGTGATCGCCGTCCTGCTGGTCTACGTCGTCCCGCAGGTGGTCTCGGTCTACCAGCAGAGCCGGCAGACGCTGCCGTGGCTCACGCAGGCATTGATCGCGACCTCGTCGTTCTTCCGCGCGACCGCATGGCTGTGGCTTGGACTCGCCGGCCTCACCGCGATCGCGTTCGCCGTGGGCCTGCGCCATCCGCCGTTCCGCGACGCCGTCCACCGCGCGCTGCTTGCTACTCCCGGTGTCGGTCGGATGCTCACGAGCCTCGACACGGCGCGGTTCGCGTCGACGCTCGCGATCCTGGTCGCCAGCGGCACGCCGCTCCTGCGCGCGCTGGACACCGCGCGCGGCGTGATCCGCCTGCGGCCGATCGCCGAGGCCGCGGATGCCGCCGCGGCCGGCGTGCGCGAAGGCATGCCGCTCGCGCGTGCGCTGGCCGCGACGCGCGTCTTCCCGCCCGTGCTCGTGCACCTGACCGCAAGCGGCGAGGGCAGCGGCGCGCTCGCGCCGATGCTCGAGCGCGCGGCCGCGGACCTCGAGCGCGAGGCCGAGCGGCGCCTGCAGTGGATCGCCGCGCTCGTGCAGCCGCTGATGATCGTCGCGATGGGCGCGATCGTCCTCGTGCTCGTGCTCGCGATCATGCTGCCGATCGTCACGATGAACCAGCTGATCCGATGAACCGGCGATCGGCGCTCGCATGGATCGCTTGCGCAGTCGCGGCGAAGGCGCTCGGCGCGCCATCGCTGCCGGAGACGTTCGACCCCAAGCGCGACCCGGCCGCGGACCTCGCGGCCGCGCTCGACATGGCCAAGGCAGGCGGAAAGCGCGTGATCGTCGACGTCGGCGGCGAGTGGTGCTCGTGGTGCCACATCCTCGACCGTTTCTTCGCGGGCAACGCGGAGCTCGACGCGCTGCGCCGGTCGCGCTACGTCTGGCTCAAGGTCAACTGGTCGCGCGAGAACGAGAATCGCGCGTTCCTCGCGCGCTGGCCGAAGGTCGCGGGCTACCCGCATCTGTTCGTCCTCGACGCGGACGGGAAGCTCGTGCACTCGCAGGACACCGGCGTGCTGGAGCGCGGCAAGGGGTACGATGAAGCGAAGATGCGCGCGTTCCTGACGCGCTACGCCGCTTGATGCCGGCGCAGCGCCCACGCGACGTGCTCGCGCACCAGCGCTGACGGATCGTCCGTGCGCGCCCGCAGCGCTTCCACCACCGCGCTCGACGTCGGCGCGTTGCCGAGCCCGACGGCGACATTGCGCAGCCAGCGCTCGTAGCCGATGCGCCGGATCGCGCTGCCGGCCATGCGCGTGTCGAATTCCTCGCGCGTCCATGCGAAGAGATCGACGAGCGACGCGTCGTCGAGGCCGTGGCGCACGCGCGCGAAATCCGGATGCGCGGCGGCCTGCGCGTAGCGGTTCCACGGGCACGCGAGCTGGCAGTCGTCGCACCCGTAGATGCGATTGCCGACGAGCGGGCGCAGTTCCTCGGGGATCGCGTCGTGGAGCTCGATCGTCAGGTAGCTGATGCAGCGCCGCGCGTCGAGCTCGTAGGGCCCCACGATCGCGCCGGTCGGGCAGGCATCGAGGCACGCGCGGCAGGTGCCGCAATGCTCGGTCACCGGCGCGGTGACCGGTAACGGGAGGTCCGTGTAGATCTCGCCGAGGAAGTAGAGCGATCCGGCGTCGCGCGACAGGAGCAGCGTGTGCTTGCCCCGCCAGCCGAGGCCCGCTTTCTGCGCAAAGGCGACTTCCATGACCGGCGCGCTGTCGCAGAACGCGCGGTAGCCGAACGGGCCGATTTCGGCGGCGATGCGGTCGGCCAGCGCCTGCAGGCCGGTGCGGAGCACCTTGTGGTAGTCGCGGCCGAGCGCGTAGCGCGACACGAATGCGCGATCCGGCTCGCCGAGCACCGCGCGCGCGTCGCGCGCTTCCGCCGGCCAGTAGTCCATGCGCACGCTGATCACGCGGATGGCGCCGGGCACGAGCGCGCCCGGATCCGCGCGCAACGCCGCATGGCGCGCCATGTAGTCCATCGCGCCGTGGCGGCCCGCGTCGATCCAGTCGCGCAACCGTTGCGGCGCGTCGCCGAGATCGACGTCCGACACGCCGACGGCACCGAAGCCGAGCTCGCGCGCCCACGCGGGCAGGCGCGACGCGATCGCTTCCGCGTCCACCGATCGAGCCTCCTCGACGTTGTCAGGACTGGCCACGCGTGCGAGCGTAGCGCATGCGATCGAGCGTCCTCCCCGTGACCACGACCTTCCGCACCCGATTGGCCGATGCCGCGGCCACCGAGAGCGCCGGCCGCGCGTTCGCGCGCGGCCTCACCGGCGGCATGGTCGTGACGCTGTCCGGCGAGCTCGGCGCCGGCAAGACGTCGTTCGCGCGCGGGGTGTTGCGCGGATTGGGGTGGACCGGGCCGGTCAAGAGCCCGACCTATACGCTGCTTGAACATTATCCACTTTCGAACATATACTTGTATCACTTTGATTTTTATCGGTTCGCCGATCCGCGGGATTGGGAGACGGCGGGCGCGGCGGAGCTCTTCACCCCCGCGAGCGTGGCCCTGGTCGAGTGGCCCGAGCGCGTGGCGGGGCTCCTCCCCGCGGCGGACTGCGCCGTGCGACTGGAGCACCTGACCGAAGGGGACGGTCGGACACTGGAGATCGTGGCGACGACGACAGCCGGTGAACGATGCGTAGCCGAACTCGAAGGCGCGCCGAGCGCGCCGTGATCCGCGTGTCGGCCGGCCGGCGCCGCGCTCTCGCGTGGGTGCTCGCGCCGGCGGCGCAGCTGCTGGTGCCGATCGCGTGGGCGCAAGCCGCGCGCATCGCGTCCGCGCGCGTGTGGCCGGCGCACGAGTACACGCGCGTCATCTTCGAATCGCCCGCGCCGCTCGCGTGGCAGGTCCTGA